>OGXV01001588.1_pt1 | contig 13228 bp, 8 predicted proteins | sample 1576391 | NCBI WGS metagenome assembly OGXV01 (sample SAMEA3541586, study PRJEB24748) | human gut metagenome | biome: human gut; feature: human-associated habitat; material: faeces | place: China | collected 2012 | reverse complement strand
TGCCTTCCGAATCAAAAGCGGATAGTTCCACTGTTTTTGAAACAGTAGGAAGAGCAGAGATGGCTGTGATGGGTGGCTATTCATGGTTGCACACTCAAGAATTGGGATATCAATTATTGATGGGTACGGATGAGTCGGCTTCAACAGAGTCCAATTCCAAATACAATGTGGCCAACTATGACTATACCAATACTTCCAGTATGTTGAGTTCTACTTATACTAATATGTATAAGGCTATTGAATATGCTAATGTGTGCGTCAAGAATCTTCCGGAAATGAGTGTCAGTGACAGTGAGAAGAAAAAAGTAGATGCACTGTTGGGTGAGGCTTTGGCAATAAGGGCTTATGCCTATTGGAATATTGTCCGTTATTATGGCGATGTGCCTTACACTAATGTGCCGACAGCCGATTTGACTACATTTTCTTCTTCGCGCGTCAGTCGTGATATAATTTATGATAATTGTATCGAAGATTTGCAGCGTGCCATAGAGCTGTTACCTTGGAAAAGTGAAGGTATGGTTGCTACTCCCGAGCGTTTTACTAAGAATTCGGCATATGGTATATTGGCTCGTGTTGCGCTCTATGCTGCCGGTTATTCTTTACGTTGGGATTTGAATACGGTACCGTATACTCAGAGTTCTTTAAAGATTGCGCAACGTAGTGATGCTGCTCGTATAAAGGAACTCTATCAGATAGCGGCGGATGCTTGTAAAGCGGTTATTACTAAGGGAGAGAATAAATTGCTGGAAGACTATGACCAGATTTTCAGAGATTTGGGAAATCAGCAATATAATGCTGAGACCATGCTTGAGTATGGTTGGTACAGTACTAATGGACCGGATGTCCGCACCGGTTATACGAATGGTATACCTACGAGCGGTACGGATAATGAAGGTTTAGGTAAGGGTGGTAGCCAGATGATAGCTATGCCGACATTCTATTTTGAGTTTGAAGAGGACGATCAACGGCGTGATGTTTCGGTATGTAATTATGGACTTAAATTATCTACCGGTAACAACGCTTACCAAATGAATACTTTTGCTGGCATGGGAGTAGGTAAATATCGCATTAACTGGAAAAAGGTTAGAGGATCTTCTGATAGTAAACGGGATTTTAATTGGCCTATATTGCGCTACTCTGATATCTTGCTGATGTATGCTGAGGCTTTGAATGAACTGAACAACGGTGCCACTTCCGAAGCCAAGAAGGCTGTAGAAGATGTACGCCTGCGCGCATTCAGGAATGATGCTGCCAAAGTGGGGACGATCCCTTCCGACTATGGAGATTTCAGGGATTACATTATACAGGAGCGTAAACTGGAGTTATCCAATGAAGGACTTCGCAAAAGTGATTTGGCTCGTTGGGGTATATTAGTTGATTATCTGACGGCTGAAAAGGAAAAGCTGGTTCAATTGGCCAAGCGTGAGGGCAGATATGCTGATGTGGATGTATATCGTGCTTATAAGCTGGCTTCAACGCCGTCTTTTGCAGATCCGACGATAGCCTTGCCTTACATCTCAATGACTGAACAGGATTTGGTGAATATGGGACTCTCTGAAGATGCATTGACTACTTTGCATACATTAAATTCAGGTTCTAAAGGTGCCTTGAAGACCAACTTCTTTGAAGCGGATGGAAAGGTTTATTTTAAGAAAGAAGATGTGCCGGCTGATGCAAAGAAGGTGGAAGAAGTGGAATATACGATTCTGAACATGTTCAGTGTTAATTCTATTAAACAGAAAGGAAACCTTTGTGTGGAAGACGTTGAGGGACTTTCTGCTAATAATGCATGGATTACGGGTAAGACCGGTGTCTTTTATGGTATGAAAAAGAATATGGTGGAGATATTGCCATTCAATACTACGAATATTATTGATGTGAATCCGGGACTTGCCGGTCAGCAGCATCCGTGTTATTAATAAATGCTTTGAAATAGGAAAAGGCGGATCTCTTGAGAGAGGTACCGCCTTTTTCTTCAGTAGCATACTTTTATTGAATGACAATCTACGTTTCAGAATACAAAATCAAAACAGTAAAATAGTGCAATCATGAAGAATACTTTTCTTATCACTTGCCTGCTTTTTGCAGTTACTTGTATGCAAGCGCAACAAATAGCTTTTCCCGGAGCTGAGGGGTATGGAAAATGGACTGTTGGCGGCCGTGGTGGTCGTGTACTTACCGTGACTAATCTGAATGACAGTGGGGAAGGCAGTTTCCGCGATGCAGTGGAGCAAACCGGTGCTCGTATAGTGGTCTTTGCCGTAGATGGAACCATTGAGTTAAAGTCTCCGCTTCGTATAAATAATGATAGTATTACTATCGCAGGACAATCTGCACCAGGTGACGGTATTTGTCTAAAGGATTATCCGTTAGTGGTGAATGCCAGTAATGTTATCATACGTTATATCCGTGTACGTGTGGGCGATCGATACCGTTTGGACAGTGACGGTGTGGGAGGTGGACGTTACGGACAGAAGAATGTGATTCTCGACCATCTCTCTGTTAGTTGGAGCATTGATGAGTGTCTCTCTATTTATAAAACCGAGAACCTTACCGTACAATGGTGCTTGGTTGCCCATAGTCTGAACACTTCGGTTCATACAAAAGGAAGCCATGGCTTTGGAGGTATTTGGGGAGGATATAAGGCTACTTTCCATCACAATCTGCTGGCAAATCATGCGAGCCGCAATCCTCGTTTCTCCTCTGTAGATGGTACGAAATGGGTGGATTACCGTAATAATGTGGTGTATAATTGGGGATTCAAGACCGCTTATGGAGGTGGGCATCATGCTGAGATTAACATGGTGAATAACTATTATAAACCAGGACCGGCTTCACAGCATCATCGTTTGCTTGATGTTGCAGAGGATGGGACAGGGCGTTATTATGTGGCCGGTAACGTGATGGCAGGTGATGATGCTGTGACACATGATAATCACAGTGCTATAACTGATTGTGCCGGAAAATGCTATATCCCTGGCAGAAAAAGTGCCGGACCGGATTCTGGGATTTCTCCCGAAGCTATTCCGACTTCGGGTGAAGAATGTGCATCCTGTTTGGTCGGTTCTCCTTTCCCGAGTGAACCGATCCATGAAGATACACCTGTTGTTGCTTATCAGCGGATTTTGGAATCTGTGGGATGTAGTTTCTCGCAGGATAGCTATGATCGTGAGGTCTTACGTCAAGTAAGAGAGGGGCTTGGTACATTCGGTACAAATGGTATTATCAACTCACAGGAAGATGTAGGCGGTTGGCCTGTATTAAAAGCTGGGAAAGCATTGAAGGACAGTGATGGAGACGGCATGCCCGATGATTGGGAAAGTAAGCATGGCTTAAATCCGAGAAGTGCTTCGGATGCATCTGCTTATACATTGAATGAGAACTATACTAATATTGAAGTTTATCTGAATAGTTTGTGCCGGTAAATGTAATATACCTATTAATAGCGATTGCGGCGTATACTCCTATCGAATACTCCGGCAAGATATTTACCTGCATATAGCGATTGTTTTGCTTTCAATTTATAGAGACTTTTGCAGTGATTTATTAACTGCATAAAACTCTTTGTAAATTGAAAGCAAATATAGAAGGACTTACCTTATTTATTGTCTTATTATTTTCTTCATTATCAGTCTATTCACAAGACAAGGCAATGCTCTCCGGCAAGATACTGTCTACCGAGAAGGAAATCGTTGATTTTGCGACTGTCTACTTGAAAGGAACCAGCTATGGAGGTACTACCAACCAAGAAGGTATCTATCATATAAAGGCTCCCGCAGGCAATTATACCCTGGTAGTATCTGCCATCGGCTATAAGACAGTAGAGAAACAAGTGAAGCTGATTGCAGGGGAGCGCGCGAAACAGAACCTCACGATTACTCCCGAGACACAGCAGTTGGACGAAGTGACCATTGTTTCTACAGGAGTAACCCGCTTGAAGAGATCAGCCTTTAATGCAGTGGCTGTCGATACGAAAGAGTTACAGAACACTACTAAGAATCTGAGTGATGCCTTAACCAAGGCACCGGGTATGAAACTTCGTGAATCGGGTGGTGTGGGTTCGGATATGCAACTCATGCTGGATGGATTCAGTGGAAAGCACGTCAAGGTATTCATTGACGGTGTACCGCAGGAAGGCGTAGGAAACTCTTTCGGGCTGAATAATATTCCTGTGAACTTTGCCGATCGGATTGAGGTCTATAAAGGAGTGGTACCTGTGGGATTCGGTACCGATGCCATCGGTGGGGTCATCAATATTGTAACCAACAAGAAACGTCGCCGCTGGTTTCTGGATGCCTCCTATTCTTATGGCTCATTTAATACACATAAATCATACGTCAACTTCGGACAAACCTTTAAGAATGGTTTTACGTATGAAATCAATGCTTTCCAGAATTATTCAGATAACGACTATCATGTAGAGGCACCGGTAGAAGACTTCGAAACCGGCAGAATTGACAGGGATAAGAAGGTACGTGTAAAGCGCTTCAACGATACATATCATAACGAAGCCATTATCGGAAAGATTGGTTTTATAGACAAGTCGTGGGCGGACCGTTTGTTGTTGGGTTTCACCTATTCGCACATGTATAAGGATATACAGACCGGTGTCCGCCAGGAAATCGTATACGGTCAGAAGCATCGTAAAGGCCATTCACTGATGCCTTCATTGGAATATAGCAAGCGTGACCTGCTCACTAAAGGTCTGGATATGGCACTGACCGTCAATTACAATAAGAATGAAACTACCAATGTGGATACTGCTTCATACAAATACAATTGGTATGGGCAGAAGGCCCTGTTGAACTCTCCCGGTGAACAGTCTTACCAACATTCACGGGCGGACAATAACAACTGGAACGGTACGCTGACCGTGAACTACCGCATTGATAAGGCGCAAATGTTGACTTTCAATCATGTACTGAATGCTTTCCACCGTTCCAACACCTCGCTGCTTGCCAAGGAAGAGCAAAAAGAGGCTATCGCTAAGGAGACCCGCAAGAATATTTCCGGCCTGTCCTATCGCCTGATGCCGTCTGAAAACTGGAACTTCTCCGTATTCGGCAAATATTACCACCAGTTTGTAGGAGGTCCGATGGCTACATCCAGTAATCAGAGTGAGTATGTGCGCACTACCCGTGATGTGAGTTCCATGGGCTATGGTGCAGCCGGAACCTATTTCATATTGCCCGGCCTTCAGGCCAAATTGTCCTATGAGAAAGCCTATCGACTGCCTGCTATTGAAGAAATGTTCGGTGATGAAGACCTGGAAATGGGAGATATCGGCATCAAGCCTGAGAATAGCGACAACCTGAACCTTAACCTCAGCTATACCCGGACATTCGGGAAACACTCCGTATATGTGGAAGGAGGCCTGATATACCGTAATACAAAAGACTATATTCAGCGTAACATTGCCGACCTGAGCGGAGGTAAATCAGCCGCTACCTATATAAATTATGGTAAGGTGTTGACGAAAGGCTTTAATGTTTCCGCCCGATATGGTTTCGGAAGATGGCTGAGTGTTGGAGGAAACTTTACGCAGATGAACGTGCGTGACAACATGAAGACCTCGATCTCCAGCAGTGCGGCCAATCTTGCCTATAAGGAGCGTATGCCCAATCTGCCGTATATGTTTGCCGATTCGGACGTGACGTTCTATTGGCGCAACCTTTGGAAGAAAGGTAATACACTGACGGTTTCCTATGACAACCAGTATCTGCATAGTTTTACTTATTATTCATCTAATATCGGATCGAATAAGGACGATTATGTAGTACCTAATCAGTTCTCGCACAATCTGGCGCTTTCTTATAGCCTGCGCAACGGACGGTATAATTTATCGTTTGAATGCCGCAACTTCACGGACGAGAAACTGTATGACAACTTCAGTCTTCAGAAGCCCGGACGGGCATTCTACGGGAAAGTGAGGGTATACTTTGGAAATTAAAGATGATTGATCCGATAAGAAAGGAACTATTTCACCACAGAGGGCACAGAGGACACAGAGATTATAATTATCTCTGAATTAGAAATCTAAAAACTCTGCGTCCTCTGTGTCCTCTGTGGTGAAATTATAGTATAAATTTAGTTTAATATTAAAGGTAAAAGCAAGATGAAGAAGAAGAACTTTTTAACCGGACTTTTTGCAACAGCAGTAACCGGAATGGCGCTGACAGCGTGTACTGACAATGAACCGAGCCTTGGTGGTGGCACTGAAGGTAGAGGCGAGTATGTGATAGCATCCTCGGTTACAGCTTCGGGAAATACAACGAACGTTCTATTGACTTCCGAAACATTGGATAAAGGAACGGTTTCCGCCATAAATAATGGCCTTGTGAATGACGGTGCGTCACAATGGATCTTTTATAAAGATCAATATCTGTATGGTTTGACCTACAATCAGGGTAATGCCGGTACTACCCGTTCATTCGTCATGAACTCAAATTACGAAATGGTGGCACGCTCGGGCGAGTATGCAGTGAAGCGGTTCACCAGCTATGGTATTTACGGGGGATATATCATCACTTCTTCTACAGGTGACGGATATACCGGGTATGCCGATGATAACGGTTACTTACCTAAGACATTCCTGCTTTCTTATCTGGATGTAGAGGCCGAAACTTATAAGACCAATGACACTCAAAACAAGGCCTATCTCTCAGAGAATTTCCTGGGAAATGGTGAGTTTGTGACGCTGGCAGGTATTTTACAACACGGCAATAAGATTTACAGCGCAGCTGTTCCGATGGGGCTGAGCCAGTATGGTGCAGCGTACAATAATGGCGAGTGGGTGTTGCCGGGTAATCAAGACCTGATAAAGACGGAAGATGGTGGTTCAAACAGCAGCAGCTATAAGAAAGGAGAGTTGCAATGGACACAATATCCCAATGAGTGTTGGGTAGCCATCTTCGATGATGAGACTCTTACCAGCAAGAAACTGATCAGTACAGACCGGATCAGCTATGCTTGCGGGCGCAATAAATCTCAGTATTACCAGACAATCTGGGAAGCAGATAACGGTGACGTCTACGTTTTCTCTCCCAGTTATGCCAAGACGATGGACGATGCACGCCAACAGACCACTCTGCCTGCCGGTGTAGTACGTATTCCTAACGGCACGGAAGACTTTGACGATTACTATTGTGATCTGGAAGCTCAAAGTGGCGGAAAATCATTCCTCCGTTGCTGGCACATTACGGGTGACTACTTCCTGATGTTGATGTATGACCGTCCTTTGACTGAAGACGATTTTACTGCAAATCAACTGGCCATCTTCAAGGCAGGCGACAAGAAGCTGACTTATGTAACCGGCTTGCCTGAGACTAATTTGATTTCCGGTTTCGGCAACGCGCCTTATACCGAAAATGGCAATGTTTATCTGACTGTAACGACAACCGAGGGTTATCCTGCCATCTACAAGATCAATCCATCGAGCGCCACTGCAACGAAGGGAGTTACCATTGAAGCTACTCAGATCAGCGGTGTGGGCCGATTGACACCTACTAAATAAGCGCAAAACCATTCATTGACTATAATTAGGGATAAAGAGCCTGCTGGTATGTGCCGGGCAGGCTCTTTTTCCGAGCTTCATAAACTGACATAATGAGAAAGATATTCCGTAATATACACTTATGGCTTTCCGTTCCTTTCGGAATACTGATCACGTTGATCTGCTTTTCGGGTGCAGCACTGGTATTCGAGAAAGAAGTGATGGAACTTTGCCATCGCGAGCTCTACTTTGTGAAAAAGGTTGAGGCTGCTCCGCTACCCATGGAGCAATTGATGACTAAAGTAGCGGCAACCTTGCCCGATAGCGTATCAGTGACCGGCGTTAATATTTCGTCTGATTCTGAACGGGCTTACCAGGTCACGCTTTCTAAACCCCGTCGTGCATCTATGTATGTGGATCAGTATACGGGTGAGATTATGGGTAAGTATGAACGGGCGCCCTTTTTCAACTTTATGTTCCGGATGCACCGTTGGTTGCTGGACAGCATGAAGCAGGATGGCGGCATCTTCTGGGGGAAGATGATTGTCGGTACCAGTACGTTGATGTTCGTGTTTGTACTGATATCGGGTATAGTCGTTTGGTGGCCGCGTACGCGCAAGGCATTGAAGAACAGTCTGAAGATTGTAGCGAATAAAGGTTGGCGTCGTTTTTGGTACGACTTGCATGTGGCGGGCGGAATGTATGCACTTGTCTTCTTGCTGGCTATGGCTCTTACAGGATTGACGTGGTCTTTCCAGTGGTACAGGACAGGATTTTATAAAACCTTTGGCGTGGAAGTGCAGCCCAGTATGGGGCACGGAAATGCGGCAGCCAATGCGACGGCCAAAGGCGGTAAGCGGGAGAAGAGTCCCGAAGGCAGAAGTGGAAGACACGGGAATAGAGGTGAAAAGCCTGAAGGCAGGGGAGAACATTCCGAAAGTCGGGAAAGAAGGAAACGCTCTCCTTATACTAATTGGCAACAGGTATACGAACAGTTGGCCGAGGCAAATCCGAATTATAAACTAATCAGCGTATCCGATGGTTCTGCCAGTGTTGCTCTCCCTCGTTTCGGCAACCAGCGGGGAACAGACCGTTATAAGTTCAATCCACGTAATGGCGAGATTACCGAAACAACGCTCTATAAGGATCTGGATAACTCCGGTAAAATCCGTGGATGGATTTACTCCGTGCACGTGGGCAGTTGGGGAGGTATGCTGACGCGGATATTGACGTTTATTGCCGCCTTGCTAGGTGCAAGTCTTCCATTAACAGGATATTACTTGTGGATACGTCGATTAATGAAACGGAAAATAAAAAGAGAAGCGATACATTAGGAAATTAGATATGCGGATGGATGATTATCCAAGAGGATTTTCATCCAATCCGCCACCGCTGCCTCCGCCCGAAGGCTTGTCGGAACCGGAGCCACCTCCACTGATTCCTTTGGCACGGCGATAGTCGGAAAGGGAAGCATATTTCACTTCATCTTCAGTTACACAGTTCACTGTAAACTGAAGCTTATTGATAACTTCCGAACGGAAAAGTTTACTGGGTTGAAACACGATACGGGCATCCTTAATCATTGAGTTCGCATTAAACTCATTGATATCTTCCACACCCTCGCTTCTGAAAGCAACGCGGAAGTTTCCGTACCGGCCCGCGCGTACGGAATTTCCATTTAATAACTCCTTTATAGCTTCTCTGAAGAACAACTCAATGGATGAATCCATTTCAGTAGGTGCAGTCGAAGTATTTTCAGAGGCATTGCGGGTAACGACATACGTATTTTCCGCCTTGCCTGTATTGGAGACTCCATACCATTTGGCTGGCTTATCCTTTTCAAAATGGTTAACTCTCTTTATAAGATTAATCTTTATCATATTTTCTCTTGTTTTTAAAGTAGTCTTTCGTCATGCCATCTTATGAAGGTTTTATTGGCGATCGGCTGATTGTTAATAATTATGTATGCCTCTCTTCTTATATTTCTCTTCTTTTTTTCTATCTTCCGATTTCAGTGACTAAACAAGCTGAATTTTACTGACCCACGCTACAGCGTATTGTAGAGGGGGTAGTACCTCCCATTTTAGGGGGGTGTTAACTCCTAAGCTTAGGAGTGCGTTACTCCCAAGCTTAGGAGTGCATTACTCCCAAGCTTAGGAATGCGTTGCTCCTAAGCTTAGGAGTTAGCACCTATTTAACCGGGGAAATTTCATCTGTAAAGCGATGGTGTCGAAACATAAATATCTGTAAATACTTTTGGTTTTCATCTATATATGTATAAGGTCATCATCAGGATAAAAGATGAACGGTCAGTCACCCATATGACAAAGGTAAGGAATATATATAGTAAATAAGAAGATATGGGGAATTATTTTTTAAATAGTACAGAAAGGAATTATTTCACCACAGAGGACACAGAGAGCACAGAGGTTATAATTATCTCTGAATTAGAAGTCTAAAAACTCTGCGTTCTCTGTGTCCTCTGTGGTGAGAAGAAGCTTATGTAGCTTACATCATTTTGTACAGCCAGAAAATCATTCTATTTATTTCCTGTTTGCCTAAGAATGCCTTCCTTTGTAAAATCGAATAATAAAGCCAAATACTATGAGCAGGAAGCACTTTTTCGGAACCATCCTCTTCTTACTGACCGCTTGGGTTGTACAAGCTCAGGAAACAGAACGCCAATATCTTTCCGGCACCGGGCTGGGCAACACGGTGACCTGGCAATTCCGCGTCTCCGAAGGCCGGAACAGCGGACGCTGGAGTAAAATAGAAGTCCCCTCACAATGGGAATTGCAAGGCTTCGGCGAATACACCTACGGCCGCTGGTATAAAAAACCGGGCGTGAAGAACCCTTCGATGGAAGAAGGTACATACAAACGTTCTTTCCGCATACCCCGCAACTGGCAGGGACAGAACATACGTCTCTGGTTTGACGGTGTAATGACCGATACCGAGGTTCTCATCAATGGGCAATCGGCAGGACCGGTGCATCAGGGCGGTTTCTATCGCTTCTCTTATGACGTAACGGAATTGCTGAAATACGGAAGTTCCAACCAAATAGAAGTACGGGTGAAGAAACATTCCGATAACCGTACAGTAAATGCCGCCGAACGTAAAGCGGACTGGTGGCTGTTCGGTGGAATATACCGTCCGGTATGGCTGGAAGCAAAACCGGCAACACATATAGAACGTCTGGCTGTGGACGCCCGTGCGGATGGGGAACTGAAGGTTGAAGTATATCTGCAAGGTACTACCGGAGAAGAAAGCCTCTCTATGGAAGTGGCACCGATATCTGCAAAGGATGCCGAACACCGCCCCGTGAAGGTTACTAAAGAACCCGTTCAGCTGTTGACCGCTCATTTTGATGGTATTTCTCCATGGACTCCTGAGTCTCCTGTACTCTATCGGCTTACAGTCTCTTTGCTCGGTAAGGAAGGAAACATCATTCATTCCATGGATACGCGTATAGGCTTCCGCACCATTGATTTCCGCCCCCGCGACGGACTCTACCTGAACGGTACCAAGCTGGTTATGAAGGGAATCAACCGCCACTCTTTCCATCCCGATGGCGGACGAACCACAAATAAAGAACTCAGCATAGAGGACGTGAAGCTTATCAAAGAAATGAATATGAACGCCGTCCGTTCCCATTATCCGCCCGATGAGCATTTCCTCGATGCCTGCGACTCGCTGGGCTTACTTTATATCGATGAACTGGCAGGCTGGCAGAATGCTTACGATACCCCGACCGGCACCCGGCTTGTCCGCGAAATGCTGACGCGCGATGTGAATCATCCATGTATCGTATTGTGGAGCAATGGTAATGAGGGCGGATGGAATACTGCCATCGACAGCCTGTTCCGTACATACGATCCTCAGAAACGTCATGTCATCCATCCCTGGGCGGACTTTGACGAACTGGATACCCATCACTATCCCGCTTATCTTACAGGAGTGGCCCGTTTCACCAATGGCTATAAAGTCTTTATGCCTGCCGAGTTCATGCACGGCCAGTACGACCAGGGGCATGGTGCCGGACTGGAAGATTTCTGGGCACGCTACACCGCTCATCCGCTCTTTGCCGGAGGTTTCATGTGGGCATATAGTGATGAGGCAGTGCGTCGTTCAGACCGCGGCGGGGCACTGGACAGTGAAGATTATAATGCACCGGATGGTATTCTGGGGCCTTTCCGGGAAAAAGAGGGCAGCTATTATTCAGTTCGTGAAGTCTGGTCGCCGATACACGTAGAACCGTTAATGATTACTCCTTCGTTCCGTGGGGATTTCCGGGTATCGAACAGATATCTGTTTACAAACCTGGGTGCATGCTCCATGCGCTGGCGCGTGCTTCGTTGCACGTCACCACTGAATGGTGATGGAGAAGGGGAAGTTGTGACAGTCGCTGACGGAGGTGCACAGGCATGGCGTCAGGTGCTGGACAGTGGAAGGGTGCAGTTACCGTCATTGGTTCCCGGAGAAACGGGGTTTGCACGCATCGATCTGCCGGATAATTTCTTCAACGGAGACATTCTGGAACTTGAAGCTTATGGAGCAGATGGTGAGAGTGTCTGTACACGTACATTCCCGATACATTACACGAAAGACTATCTGAAAGGTGAGTTACAGCCGAAGGGGGCAGATGCCCATCCATCCGGTTCACAAAGTGCGGCTGCAAGTACAGACTCGCAGAATATAACTGTAAGTAATTGTCATGTTGAGGAAACTGATACTCTGATTACATTGCATTCTTCTGCCATCACTGTCTCTTTCCGAAAGAGCGATGCCACTATCACTTCTGTGACGAGGAATGCTGACAGACGAATCATTCCGTTGAAAGATGGTCCTGTTGCTGTTGGGATGAAGATGGTGTTGGCTGATCTGTCTGCTCGTACAGAAAATGGAGATGCGGTTCTTTGTGCCCGTTATCGTGGTGCGGCAGACTCTATTGTTTGGCGTCTGACGCCGGACGGATTGCTCTCGATGGATGCTGTGTTGCTGAACCGAGCTTCCGGTGGTGGTGGCTTCGACGATGCTTTCACAGACACCGAAGTACTGAATCTTGGCCTTACCTTCTCTTATCCTGAGTCCGAGTGTTCCGGTATGCGTTGGATGGGACGCGGTCCGTATCGTGTATGGAAGAATCGTATTCCGGGGGCAAATTATGGTGTCTGGCAGAAAGATTATAATAATACAATCACCGGTGAAAGTACCGAACGTCTGGTTTATCCGGAGTTCAAGGGCTATCATGCCAATCTCTACTGGGCAACTTTGCAAAGTCCTACCGCTCCATTTACGGTTTATGCGGCAAGTGACGGAATCTTCCTTCGGGTATTCACTCCCGAAGAACCTCACGGGCGTCAGGATGGCCTGAACACCATGCCCGACTTCCCTGCCGGAGATATTTCCTTCCTGCTCGATATACCTGCTATCCGTTGCTTCAAACCTATTAGTCAGCACGGACCACAGAGCCAGCCGGGAATTATCCGTATCAAGAAGGGGGATGAGGGGTTGAGGCTGAATTTGATGTTTGACTTTTATCGCGCGAAGCACGATAAGTGACGAGCTACAAGCTACGAGTAACAAGTACCTTTCGGCATGATAGTCGGGCGAATAATTATTTGCCTCTACAGTATATCAGAGCCGCTTACTTGAAAACTATTTGCTTGTAGGAGCGAAAAGACTTTCACCTGCCGGTACAGCGCAGCAACTCGTTACTGGTAGCTCGTAGCTCGT
>OGXV01001586.1_pt1 | contig 13242 bp, 12 predicted proteins | sample 1576391 | NCBI WGS metagenome assembly OGXV01 (sample SAMEA3541586, study PRJEB24748) | human gut metagenome | biome: human gut; feature: human-associated habitat; material: faeces | place: China | collected 2012 | reverse complement strand
AGGAAGGTTATCCATAGAACCGACAATGCCTTTCACTCTGTCCTGCAAACCTGATCGCTTTGCATTGCGATTGAAGATATCAATAAAGTCGGGAAAAAGGTCAAGTCCGGTAATCTGTCCGGTAATATGCCCGGCCAATACCATTGTCTGTCCTCCTGTTCCGCAACCGATGTCGGCGATAAGGGACTTGTCGGTAAGGTTATCTATAAAGCTCAGCGCTTTCAGTGTTACGTCAGGACTTCCGGGCCCTTGGCGTTCCATATTGGAGAAGAAGTCACAGATTAATTGAAGTTCGAAATCGTGAATTGTTTTATTTTCGTTACTCATTTTCTTTATGTATTTTGCATACACGGAAAGCATAACAATGCCTTCATCATTGTACGCAGATTAAACTTGAATTATAATAATAGAAAACTACTCTCGAAAGGAGTTATCCGAGAGTAAACGAAAGGACAATCTGTATCAGAAACACAGATTGTTTATTAAACCAAATCCGATTTGAATGTCTTTGTCATGGCGCAAAGATAAATAATATTTTGATTTACAGCAAATTTCGTGTATTCTTTTCACCCCTTCTTCACATAAACCCTGTGTGCCCCACGTCCGGCAGTGTCAATGCCGGAATCCGGGAGGGTCGCCCATTCTTTCAGTTCATTCGTAGCAGTGGTGCGCAACAAGCCGGTTAATTGCTGATATTCGCTGACAGTAAGAAAAGAATGTGACTCCAGATACTTTACCGCCAGTGCCAAGCGCTGCTCCGGAGCATACTTTTGCGAAGAACGGCGGGTCTTCCAAGGTGCCCGCTCCAACAGGCAGCGACCGTTGATGCGATACACCAGATTCATATCTACACGGAAATTGACTTTGCCCACCACGATGCTCTGTGCATTGCGGTGCTTCGCTTTTTCACCCGTTTCTTCCCGTTCCTTGCCTGTGCGCAGCATCAAAGCCGGAGTGAAAGTTCCGATGTCATCCAGTTTAACGGAACGTCCCTCTGCCATCTGATGCGACATTTCGATGGCAAGTTGCTTCACGATTCCTATTATATCACCCACATTGAAGCCGCTGCTTTCCGACACGTTGCGTGCCAGTTGTTCTGTGGAAACCTGGTCTATCATTGCAAAGCGTGGATAGAGAACGCGCTCGCCCGTCTTGTGAATGTCGGGCATTTCTTCCATTACATAGTATGCCATATCCTTTGTTTATCAGACATTAATAAAAAAATTGTTCATCATTAAAAGAAAACTTGCTTTACATTGGGAGAAAAGTTGCTTTACCTATACTGCAAACTTTAATCAGAAGTTGCGGTTTTACAATCAGAACTTTCGGTTATACAATCAGAAGGTATGGTTTTACAATCAGAAGTTTCGGTTATAGTTTTCTCTACGGCAAAGGTAACTTTTACTTTAATGTAAAGCAAGTTTTTGACAGGGATAAAGGAAGTTTATTATTAGCGTCCGGTACGCAGCACACTATGTTCTGGCAGAAACTGCTTGTTTAAGCTACAAACAGTTCTTATATAAGAATGATAAGTGACGATAATAGTGCTAATGCTGCCTATCTATTCCGAATGTTAGTTCGCAAATCGTTTGAACAATACGAAAAATAGATTTACCTTTGCTATCGAGCAATACAAATCGACCTCTTTATGACCAACTTGTAAGTAATGGAAGAAAATTTAAAACTTAAAGAAGCCTTATCTCTATTTCAAGGAGCTAATGGAAATGAGAGTAACTTAGCAGAGCAGTTCAGTCGTTTAGCTAACTATTTTCTTTATAGTGGTTATCTATTAGTCAATAGCAAGGCAAAGGTTTATCTACGTGACATTGAATTCTACTATCATGAAGAAACTGGTAGTGTAAAAGATCCAATAATGTATCACCGAAATACCAAGAGTAATAAAAATGTCAAATACTTCCCCTTGGGCTTGCTAAATGCACATGAATCTGGAATTGATATAACTTTTGAAAATGAGCAAAAGCAATACCGAGCTTCCGCACTAATCAGAGGTTTTAATATCATTGAAGGAGAAACCACTTTGCCCATCGAGTACAATAGGCACTCTACCCATATATATGAAACATTGTTCATGCAGGCTTCTTTATTTGAAGGACTACATATTGAATGGATTCATGAACCAGTTATCCCCTGTCAAAACGACAGAATAGAAACAGCTGTTAGAGTAAACGTATGCAAGTTTGATGAAAATGGTCATAAAAAAGCATATAAAGAAGGAAGTGGATCATGCACAGAAAACAAGAAATATATTCAGGACGAACGGCAATGGCGCTTTATCCGAAGAATCCAATAGTATGCAACTTATAACAGATAGTCAGACAAATACCGTATTCTTTTCAGAATGGCTAAAGAAGGATTAATTTGCAATAAAGAGGTCTTGAAGTTTCAGAAAGGATAATAACAAGAGGTCTGAAATTCTTCTTGCCAAGTAACCGAAACTAAAGTAAAACACTGGCATATTATGGCTTTTAATCCTTTTTTTAATCCTAAAATTGCCCCCAGAATTACTTCTAAAGGGGATTTACGAGATTTTTAGCGAACCAGCCATGCAAGCTATGTTTGACGGATATATTATGAATTCGACTGATGAAGTTAAGGAAATGGCTGAAAAAATATCAATCCGCCATTAGCTGCCTCATTCTGCATATATTGTCTACCATATTCCCCGTAAAGACAGCTTTTCCGGCAACAATGATACTGGCTCCCGCCGCTACAACGCTTTTGATATTTTCCGGGGTAATATTCCCATCCACTTCAATGTCACAGGCAGGATGTACTTCATCCAGCCTTTTCCGGACTTCTGAAATCCGGTTGAGTGACTCCGGAATGAAGACTTGACCTTCCAGTCCGGGCTCAACAGTCATCAGATGAACAACATCCACCATTTTTAAAAGCGGTGTACTGAGAACTTCCAAACTTGTTCCGGGCTTCAAAGCCACCCCAGCCTTTATACCTGCATTCTTTATGAATGCAAGCGTCTTTTCCACGTCCTTACATGCCTCATAATGTACGGTCAGAGTATCCGCTCCCGCCTTTATCATCCACTCCATGAAACGATGCGGTTCCTGTACCATCATGTGCACATCAAACTCTAGACGAGTGGATCGGCGTATGCTTTGAATCATCTTCATCCCAAAGGACAGATTAGGAACAAAGGTACCGTCCATCACATCAATGTGCACACAGTCAGCGCCCGCACGCTCCATCTCCTTCAATTGCTCATCCAAAAAACGATAATCCGCTTCCAATAAAGAAGGGGCAAGTTTACATCTTCTTTCCATCTTTCCTGAATTTTATTCCATCATGAAACTTATAAATACCTATTGAAAACCCACTATTACAAATACCAATTACCCTGACAATCTCCCCCTCCCCCAATATCTATTCTATATTAGCATGCCTTTTCCGCATATCATCCGTCAAGATGCCAAACCGTTCCATGAGTTCCAGCACCAATGCATCACACACCAATTGGGAGGTTTGCTCAAACAAGCTCCCCATCGGTTGTATGGATGAACGTTCCGCCTGTGCACTATCTTTATTAGAAGCCGGAATCATAATAATTTCGTCTGCCAGCTCAGCAACAGGCGTTTGCCGATTACCCGTAATCAGAACAACAGCACCTCCTTGCTTTTTCGCCAACTGCGCATGATAAAGCAATATAGGAGACGAACCGGAAGCTGTACAAATCACAAGCGTGTCTCCCTTTCCGAATGCCGGTGCCGTCGTTTCGCCCACCACACAGCTTTGAAAGCCAAGCTGCATCAACCGCATGGCTAAACCACGCATGGCAAGGGCGCTCCGGCCAAGGCCGTCACTGAAAATACGCCGGGAACCATGTATACGGGTTGCTACAGCTTGCAGTTGCAACGGCTCCACCGCCAGAAAAGCGGTGGAAACCTCGGCTAATATTTGTTTTCGATAATCCATAATCATCTTTGCTTCATATGCCGCACTATACCTTAGTCGATTTTAACAAGTGCCTTCACTACGTTCGATTTATCATAAATACAGGTCTCATATGCTTTCTGAATATCATTGAAACTGAATTCATGGGTAACAATCTTTTCAAGAAGAATCAAACCGCTTTCTACGGCTGCAATCGCTGTCGGGAAGGTGTTTACGAAACGGAACTGCGACTTAATCCGGGCCTCTTTTGCCATAATCTGACCGAAGTTATAGGTAATCTCCTCTTCCGCCGACATGCCTACCAGCAGAATCAGTCCGCCCTGGCGTACAAGGAATGGTGTCTGGGCAATTGTTATCTTGTTTCCGGCAGCTTCAATCACAATATCCGCTCCGCGCCCATTCGTCAGACGCTCCACTTCTGCCAAAACATCGGCTTCCCTACTGTTAATCGTATAATCCGCCCCCAACTCCTTCGCTTTCTCAAGACGAATGTTTTCCAAATCGCAAATGATAACTTTGCTGGCACCTCTTGCCTTGCAACACATCATTATCAGCAGGCCGATGCAGCCGGCTCCGAGGATTACAACCGTATCACCAACGGTCACTTCGGACAACCGTGCAGAATACATACACGTAGATAAAGGCTCAATCAAAGCTCCTACCCGGGTACTCATATTATCCGGCAATTTATAGCACAACTCTGCGGGGAATGCCAGATACCGTTCATTACATCCCTGAATCGGAGGTGTTGCCAGAAACTTCACGTCCGGACACAGATTATATTCACCGGACTTGCAATGCTCACATTTGCCACAAGTGATGCCCGGCTCAACGCATACACGGTCGCCAGCCACCAGATTCTTCACTTCGCTACCGACTTCCACAATGGTTCCCGCACATTCATGACCCAGCATGAAAGGTTCTTCGCCCACTACAAACGTACCACAACGCCCATCGTGAAAGTAATGCACATCCGAACCACAGATACCTACATATTCCACACGGATAAGTACCTGGTCAGGGGTAATCTCCGGAACGGGAATTTCATTAATTACGAAATGGTCAATCTTGTCCATAAAAGCGCCTTTGTTCTTTAAATCTTTTGTTTCCATAATGTTTTTAATTTAAAAGTTGATTATTTATATTTTTACTGAAAAGTATAATTGTTTCTTGGAGAATAAACCTTCTTACAAATTGGCCAGAGCGGTGAAATCGGCTCTCAACGACTCACACATCCGATCATAGACAGCATGATACTTCTGATAAGTTTCCGCCTCTTCCGGATTATAGGCCAATGTATCTTTTTCCTTAATAAAGCGGTCGCACGCATCTTGTATAGATGAAAAGACTCCCGTTCCGGCACCTGCCAGAATCGCCGCTCCATAAGCTGGTCCTTCTTCCTGTTGCAACGTACATATATTGCACTGATACAATGCCGCCATAATTTTCCGCCAGACAATGCTGCGGCTTCCGCCTCCGCATGCACGCATAGACACCACATGCACGCCTTGGCCCTTCAGCAAGTCGTTGCAATCAGCAAGGCAATATGCAATACCTTCCATAATGGCACGCAGCAGATGGGCTTGTGTATGAACCACATTCAACCCTAAAAATGCTCCGCGGTACAGTGGGTCGATATGCGGGGTTCTTTCTCCCATAAGGAAAGGCAGGTAAAGCAACTTCTCGCTGCCGATAGGAATTTGTTCCACCAGTTTTGTGATAGCATTATAAAAGGATGATCCTTCCTCATCCGCTTTGTGAATCAAATCCTGACAGAATTTATCCTTAAACCATTCCAAAGACAAGCCGGCAGACTGTGGCCCTCCCATCGTATGCCAGCATCCCGGCACTGCGCAACAGCACAAGTGTAATCCTCCACCCGGAATTTGCGTATATTGGTCGAGGTGGGAATACACAACGGCAGACGTACCAATAGAAGTGAAAGCCTCCCCTTGCCGCACAATCCCCGTTCCTATGCCCGCACAAGCATTGTCACTTCCACCTGCCACCACGGCAGTCCGGATGGACAGTCCGCACTCTGCGGCTATCTCCGGCAACAGGTATCCGGTGATTTCCTGGCTCTCGTAGACTTTAGCGAAAAGACTCTTATCAAACTCCAGTACACCGAGCAACTCATCAGACCAGCATCTGTTCTTAACATCCAGAATCTGCATACCCGAGGCGTCCGACACGTCTGTGGCAAACTCGCCAGTCAGGATAAACCTGATATAATCTTTAGGAAGAAGAATGTGCCTGCACTTCTGATATACCTCGGGCTTATTCTCCCTCACCCATAGAATCTTTGCAGCCGTCCAACCGGCAATAGGGGGATTTGCAGAAATTTCCATCCACTTTTCCATGGGAAGCAGGTCGAGCATTTCTTTGGTCTGACTACTGCTGCGCTGGTCGCACCAAATGATGGCATCGTCTACCAACTCATTATTCTCGTCCAGCATCACCAATCCATGCATTTGTCCGGAGAGGCCAATTCCCGCCACTTCTCCGGCTGCGACACCGGATTTCTTCATCACTTCCTTAATGGTAACAAGCGCTGCATTCTTCCAATCCAGAGGATTCTGCTCCGCCCAACCGTTTTCCGGCTGATACATAGGATAAGCACAACTGGCGGATGCCACTATGATGCCATTTTCGTCAACTAAAATCGTCTTCGTGGCACTTGTCCCCAAATCCACTCCGATTAAATACTGTTTTGTTTCTTTTCCGTTCATATCTCTTATTATTTTAGTTTCACTGTAACGTATCTCAATTCTCTGCCCCGGTTATGGATTCTTCCTTGATGCGCGAACCGGACACGGCATAATAGAGCATGACCAATTCACAGATGACAATGATAATCCACGTCCATCGCCAAGAACCCAATACATCGGCAAAATAGCCTTGCAACACAGGGAATACAGCCCCGCCGAAAACACCCATCATGAAAACTCCCGATGCTTTTGAGGTATACTTATTCAGCCCTTTCACTGCCAGCGTGAAGATACATCCCCACATCACTGAATGGCAAAGCCCTACGGAGACCAAAAGCCAAAGATTATCGGTAAGAATAGAGGCGAGAGTCAGCACGGCAGCCAGTATAGTAGTCACCGTCAGTTGAATGCGGGGCGAGATGTTATTAAACAGCCCTGAGGCAATGCGTCCTATCATCATTCCGCCCCAGTAGAGAGTTGCCAAAAGGGCGGGAATCCCCAAGTCCATGCCACCTATGATGAAATGGTCTTTCCCGAAAAACGACAGACCGTTTCCCGCTTTTTCAAGTTCCATGGCAAAAAGGTTTATATTGGTGCCCACCGACATCTCTGCACCTACATAAAAGAAGATAGCAATCACTCCTAACTTCAGATGACGGAAAGACCATATACTGCGTTCACCCGCTTCTCCCTTTTCAATCCGAGTATTCTTAATGTCAGGTAAGGGCAAGCGACCTACGATAAACCTCATCAAAGCTATGCCGATAGCTATGAACAGGAAAGGCTTCATCAGTTGCCCGGCCTCAAAATTTGTCAATGAAGCACCACCGAATATGACTGCGATAACAAAGAAAGGCGCAATGGTAGTACCGAAAGAATTGGCCGCGCATGTGATATTGACACGCTGCACCGTGGAAGTATTCGGCAGTTTATAGGCAGATACATACGGAATAATCACTGTCTGCATCAAGGCTACGGAAGAACCCAGGAGGAAAGAGCCCAGAAGGAATATGAAAAAGCCATAAGGTACACTGGCGTCGCCTATTCTCAGCACCGCCTCACTGCAATTTCCGGCCACCCACGATGAGAGGCAGTATACCAACAAACTCGCAACCATTACGATAAGCCCCCGCAGAAGAGGAACTTTGTAGCCGTAACAGTTTATCCATCTGCCGCAAATCACCGAATTTACCAGAAATCCGGTAAAGAAGCAGAAAGAAATCAAGGTGGCTAAAGTATTTTTCAGCTCACCGGCATGTTCAAGGAATGCCACCTTCATAGGTCCCTGACACTGCCCGTTGATGGTAGTCATCAGACCGATAATAAAGAAGATAAAAGTCAGTACTAAGTACGGACCCAGCGTATTAGATCGTTGTGCGTTCATGGTAAATTTGGTTTTGATTACGCAAGCAAATATAGAGGGGTTGAAAAAAATAAATAAATGATTTTGAGGCGATTTACCTGCAAACGTTTACGTAAACGTTTCCAAAATCTGCAAACGTTTACATTTTAAACCTTTTATTTGGCGAAACGGATGGCAAACTTTATCTTTGCTAAACCAATTCATACAATACCATGGAACGCATAACTATAAAAGACATTGCAAAAGAGCTTTCCGTCTCCGTCGCCACCGTCTCACGGGCATTATCAGGAGATAAGAATATCCGCAGGGAAACAAGGGAAAAGATTATGGAAACGGCTGAAAGACTCGGTTACATGCGCAATCCGGTAGCCATCAACCTGCAATCGGGAAGAACCAATACGATAGGCGTCATCGTGCCCGAAATGGATACTCCTTTCTACGGACGAATTACGGACGGCATACAGAATGTGCTGTATAGAAAAGGATTGAAGGTAATCATCGCACAATCCGGTGAGAACCCGGAACGGGAGAAAGAGAACCTGCGCGTGATGGAAAGTTTCATGGTGGATGGCATCATCGTGGGCATCTGCCACAAGGATAGAAACAAGAATGAATTCCAACGGCTGATGGATAAAGGCATTCCTCTGGTGTTTTATGACCGTATCCCTGTTGATATCAACGTATCAAAAGTGATTGTGGACGATTACATCAAAACGTTCTTCCTGATTGAACATCTTATCAGAAAAGGAATCAGGGAAATTGCCCACATCAAGGCACCGGACTTCATGGAAAGTTCCAGCGTGCGATTCAGGGCATACAAGGATGCGCTGGAGAAATTCAAAATTCCCTATAATGAGGAACTGGTCATCAAAAGTCCAGGTATGCACTTCGAGGACGGGATAAAAGCCGCTGAACTGCTAATGAAAAAGAATCTACCGATAAAGGCGATTTTTGCATATACTGACTTAGTGGCTGTCGGGGTAATGAATTATCTGCGAAGCAAGAATATCCGGATTCCCGAAGACATAGCTGTTGCCGGATTCTCAGGCACCATCCTTTCAGAAATGGTCTATCCCCCGCTGACAACTGTCGACTTGCCACTTATTGAGATGGGAGAAGTAGCTGCGGAACTGATTCTGGAAATGATTAATAATCCCGGAAGCGGGAATAAGACGATTACACTGGATGCAAAAATCAGGTGGAGGGAGTCAACGGAAGGTATACTTTAAAGCATCAATCAACAAAAAGACCTTACCCTCCCCAACAGTGGTACAAATTACATCAAAGATTATACAAAGATGGCTATTTCGGACAACTCTTTATAAGAGAAATGCCCTATTTTTGTGCCATGAGTAAAGCAAAGCAGACAGTTGAATATGATATAAACAGAAGGTATTGCCAGAGTTGCGGAATGCCTCTCCGCTTTAATGTGGAAGAAATGTACATGAACCACCCCACCTCAACCCCAAGGACGGAACTGATAACGGATATATACATACCTATCGCAAGGAAATAACAACTTACTAACATAAAAAACAAAGTACCATGGGAAAGATTTCAGAAATCATGCTGTTGAAGCAGCCGGAACATGCAGCTCTTGTAGTTGAAGTGCAAACTGACATGCAGGGAATGCCTAAGGCCATCGGAGAGAATTTCGTAGCAATAGATGCCTTATTCAAAGAGCAAAACGAAATCACAACAGATGTCCCCTTTGTGGAATATCCTGAATTTGAAAATCTGAATGAGCAGAATATCCGGATGATTATCGGATTGAAATCATCCGGGAAGTTGCAAGGAAAAGGGAATATCAAATCTATCATAGTTCCGGAAAGGAAAATACTCTATTGCCTGCACCGAGGAAATTATAACGAACTGGCAGCCCTGTACAATGAAATGATGGGATGGATAAAAGCAAATGGTTACCAGGGTACCGGCACTTCTATTGAATATTACTATACCGGACCGAATGTGCCCGAAGAGGAACAGGTGACGAGAGTGGAGATGCCGCTGAAATAAAACAGATCCAAATAAAGAGCAAGCGGGATATTAGCAAGAATGGACAATCTTATCTGATTATTTGGTGCTACTTTTGCAATTCAAATCATACGGCATGAATATACAAGAAAAGAGTAAAATAGAGTATCGTTCCAGGATTAACCGGGTGATGGATTACATAGATATGCACCTCAGCCAGCCACTCGAACTAAAGGGCATTGCCGAAATAGCCAACTTCTCACCTTTTCATTTCCACAGGATATTCACATTCCTGATAGGAGAAACTCCCATCGACTATATACAACGCCTCCGGGTGGAAAAAGCGGCATGGAAATTACAGAACGAACCGTCATTGCCTGTCACGGAAATCGCATATAGCTGTGGTTTCGGAAGCATATCCTTATTCAGCAGGACTTTCAAGAAGTATTTCGGCATCACTCCCACGCAATTCGGTAAAGAGGAAAAGCCTATCTATGCACATCATGGGATGCTGTTTAGCAAGAATGGGCAAATGCTCCGCAAGAATTTGACAAGCAAGACGGATTATGATTCCGACCTTTGCGAAGTAGAACTAAATAACATTTATTTTATGAAAGCAAACATCGAAATCAAAGAAATGCCGGAAATGCAAGCGATTTATTGTCGGCACATCGGCCCGTTCCACCTGATTGTTCAGGCTTATGAGAAAGTAATTAAATGGGCCGAACCGAGAGGACTGTACACCCAGAACGTAACCAAAACGGCTACGGTGACTCATGATGATCCATCTGTCACGGAGTTGGACAAGATTAGACAAAGTGCCTGTATCATTGTGAACGAAGACGTGAAAGTGGAGGGTGAAATCGGAAAGATGGTCATTCCCGGTGGTAAGTATGTGGTGGGACACTTTGAGATTGGAACCGATGAGTTCCAGAAATCATGGAACACTATGTGCAAGTGGTTTACGGAAAGTGGGTATCAACAAGCTGACGGGTGTACGTATGAACTATATCACAATAGTCACCGTACACATCCTGAGAATAAGCATATTGTGGATATCTGCATACCGATAACGCCTTTGTAAAGAAAGCAGGGAGTGGTGAGTTTCGACATTCCCACTCCCTATTTTTAAAAAGTTCGTCGCAACCAGGATTCATTTCGTCATAAGCAACATGAAGTTCGTCTAATAACTCTTTATAGAAGGATATTTTGCTTTACCTTTACCTCCGTAACCGGGCATTTTCAGACAGACTAAGCAGACTAAATTAAACTAAGTAATAGAAAAAACATAAATCACCGCCATGCAAGATAGTATTTTAATATTCCGGACTTCCATAACCAGGGAACAGGATATAAAAAGAATAGGAACACTCTTCAAACAATATCCCCAGATTCATAAATGGAATGTAGACTTTGAAGATTGGGAAAAAGTATTAAGGATAGAATGCCGGGGAATCACTCCGGCTGACGTTGCAGATGCACTAAAGATAATCAATATTCACGCAACGGAGTTAGAGTAAAACGGTGCAATAATGAGCTATATTCCCATTAGGACTGAACATACTTCCCACTACGACTGAAACCACTTCCCACTACGACTGAACTAGTGTTTCACTACGACCAATCTTAGTGGAACACCAAGTAGGCTATCACACAAGAAGTTACGTTCTTCAGTTCACTCCTACATAATGCATATCGGAATGGAAAGGAATAAAGTTACGAGCTACAGGCTACAAGCTACAAGTAGCTGCGCTATGTTCCGAAAGGCACTTGTAGCTTGTAGCCCGTAGCTCGTAACTGATTCATAACCGCTACAGAAATAAACAATAGCAGAAAAATAGTTAGTCTCTAATTCACTCTATTTCGTCATCAGAAACAGGGAGGTTGGTCTACAAATTCCCGATGGCAAGCTAATTCGGCTTATCTTCGTTGCCGGAATTAAAAGAGTGAAATAAAAAGATTAATAACGAAGAAAAACAAAAAGATGAAGAAAATTTTAGTATTCATACTATGCGCACTAGCTTATAGTACATTATCCGCCCAAACAGACGAGAACAAGAAGTCGGCCTTTCAGTTAAGCTTTGTGCCACCTCTGAGCACCAACGGAATGTATGCATCGGAGTATACCAATCAAGTCTCCCTCAATTTATTGATAGGTGTTTCCAAAAACGAGGAATTGCTCACTTGGGGAGGACTCTCGAACATCATTCTCAATGATGCAAAAGGCCTTCAATGGGCAGGACTGTCAAATTATGTAGGGAATGACGGACAAGGGTTGCAAGTTGCAGGATTAATCAATATAAATAAGAACAGCTTTAGTGGTTTCCAACTGGGAGGACTGGCAAATACTGCCTCAGAGATGAAAGGCTTCCAGTTTGCCGGGCTGACTAATATTGCCAAAGATGTGACCGGTGTTCAAATAGCAGGATTAGTCAATATTGCAAAGAACGTAAGAGGGGTTCAGTTCTCAGGACTGGTGAATATAGCTGACAATAGTGACTGCCCCATCGGACTAATCAACATCATTAAGAATGGTGAAATGGGAGTTGCCGTTACTTATGATGCCATAGGAAGCACGGTGGCATCATTCCGCTCGGGTGGTAAATATACTTATGGCATCATAGGTGTCGGGTATAACCACAAAACAATCAATAACTCACTGGTAGCCGAAGGCGGTTTCGGTGCACATATTCCTATTACTTCCTGGTTCAGAATCAATAATGAGCTTAAATTCTCAACTATTGGCAATGATTCGGACGAGCCGGTATTGAATGGAGGCTATTCGTTGATTCCAGCTTTCAGAATCGGAAAACATATTGAGTTATTTGCAGGAGTAGGCATTAATTATATGGAAACAAAGGATATCAATAACCACAAAATATTCCCTAATCATTCATTATGGAAGAAGACGGGCTCCACAAGATTACAACAAGTATATGTAGGATACCAATTCGGGGTTCAATATATATTCTGATAGATCACGGCACTTCTCAGATATAAAGTCAGGCAAGGAAAGAAAGAGCAAAAATTAAGAGGTCTGTGATAATAATATATAAAGAAAAGATTTACCTTTGCTCCCCCAAAAAAGAAAACCAGGACTAAGAAATAATTTAGTGTTTATGAATACGAAGGTCAAAGGATATATATTGGGAGCTGTTGCTGCCGCCACTTATGGCATGAATCCCCTCTTTACCCTTCCGCTATATAAGGAAAGTATGAATCCGGATTCCGTTCTTTTCTTCAGATACCTGTTTGCCATTCCCATCTTGG
>OGXV01001567.1_pt1 | contig 13335 bp, 10 predicted proteins | sample 1576391 | NCBI WGS metagenome assembly OGXV01 (sample SAMEA3541586, study PRJEB24748) | human gut metagenome | biome: human gut; feature: human-associated habitat; material: faeces | place: China | collected 2012 | reverse complement strand
ATCTGACACAGAAAGTGGTATCACTGAAAGATTTATATAAAAGAAGGTATTGTAATGAGATCAGATTTAATCAAAGAAGGTCCTTCAAGAGCGCCTCACCGTTCTCTTTTGAGAGCGCTTGGTATTGACGAGCTTGAAATGAAAAGACCTTTTATCGCAGTAGTTAATTCTAAGAGCGATTATATACCCGGCCATATGCACCTTGACAAGATTGCAGAGCAGGTTAAGGCAGGCATCAGAAACGCAGGCGGTGTTCCGTTTGAATTTAATACTATCGGCGTTTGCGACGGTATTGCTATGAACCATAAGGGTATGAAATATTCGCTTTGCTCAAGAGAGCTTATTGCAGACTCAATCGAGGTTATGCTTACGGCTCATCCTCTTGATGCAATCGTATTTATCCCTAACTGTGACAAGATTGTTCCAGGTATGCTTCTTGCCGCTTGCAGGCTTAATTTGCCTTGTATCTTTATCAGCGGCGGCCCTATGCTTCCCGGTAAGAGTACGGAAACCACAAACCGTATCGGTCTTTCCGAGCAGTTTGAATATGTAGGCGCTAATGCAGTAGGCAAGATGAGCGACGAAAATCTTGAATCATGCGCATTTACCGCTTGCCCAACCTGCGGCTCATGCTCAGGTATGTATACTGCAAATTCAATGAACTGCCTTACTGAAACAATCGGTATGTCGCTTCCCGGCTCGGGAACTATTCCTGCAGTTATGAGTGAAAGACTCCGCCTTGCAAAGCAGGCAGGCGAAAGAGTAATGGACCTTCTTAAAGAGGACATTAAGCCGTCGGATATTATTACAGAGAAGGCTATTGAAAACGCTATGCGTACTGATATGGCTATCGGCTGTTCAACAAATACAATTTTACACCTTACTGCCATTGCTCATGCGGCAGGCCATGATATCGACCTTGCCGAGCTTGACGCTTACGGCAGAAAAACACCTCAAATTTGTAAGCTTAACCCTGCTTCATCTGTGTTTATTACAGACCTCAACGACGTTGGCGGTATTCAGGCAGTTGTTAAGGAGCTTGCAAGAGGCGGTATGATTAATACAGACGCACTTACGGTAAACGGCACTGTTGCTGACAGAATTGCAAAAGCACCTGACGCTGACGGAGTAATCATTCGTAAGCTTGAAAATCCGTTCTCGGCTGACGGCGGTATCGCAGTTCTTACAGGTAACCTTGCAAAGGACGGCGCAGTAGTTAAAAAAGGCGCTGTTGCACCTGAAATGATGCAGCATAAGGGTCCTGCTAAGTGCTACAACAGTGAGGAAGAAGCTATTGCCGCTATTACAGGCGGCAAGGTTGTTGCAGGCGACGTTGTTGTTATTCGTTATGAAGGCCCTAAAGGCGGCCCGGGTATGAGAGAAATGCTTTCTCCTACATCTGCTATTATCGGTATGGGTCTCGGCTCATCTGTTGCGCTTCTTACAGACGGTCGTTTCTCAGGCGCTACAAGAGGTGCATCAATCGGTCACGTAAGTCCTGAGGCAGCTATGGGCGGAACTATCGCTCTTGTTGAGGACGGCGACGAGATTGAAATTGATATTCCCGCTCGTGTTCTTAAGGTTAATGTTTCAGATGAAGTATTAGCCCAAAGAAAGGCTAAGTGGCAACCGCCTGTTCAAAACCTTACAGGTTATCTTAAGCGCTATGCTCAGCATGTAACAAGCGGTGCACAAGGTGCGGTATTTGACGATTAATCGGAGCTTTATATATGGAAAATAAGAATGAGAAGAGTGAAAAAAAGCATTCGCACCGTCGAAAATCACCAAATGATTTTGCAAAGACGGTAGTTATATTTGTTTGCGTTGAATTGATTATTGTTGTGGGAGCAATTATCGGTGTTAATAAAATTGCGTGTAATGCAGTCCATAAGCTTGAGGCGGCTATGCCAAAAAGCGTAATGGATTTGCAAATTAATCCAAATCAAGACACTTATGTTTCATTAGACAGCAAAGAACTTGATTATGGGAGTTTTGTTGCCGATATCATTGTTGAAAAAAGAGGAATTGAAGCGCCTGTTTACTACGGCCTTAACCGTGTATCGCTCAGATACGGCGCAGGTGTTTCGATTGATGAAAATGCAAACGCTTTTGGCGACAATGCCAATACGTTTATCGCCGCTTATGACGAAACATATTTCAAATCGCTTAAATATGTCGAGTCGGGCGATAAAGTTAAGGTTAAAACGGCTGATAAAACAATAATCTATAAGGCTGTTGACGTCTTTGTCGGCGACGAGGGTGACAGCAGAGTTAAGGATTATAAAAACAATTTGATTTTATACAGTATTTTTTCCGATTACGGTGAAAACAGCGGCAAGTGCTTTTATGTCATTTGCGAAAAAACAGGTGAGGAGGTAAATGCGAAATGAGCAGAAAACTCCACGACACCAAAAATGATTTTAAAAGCAGAAATATTCTTGCATTTTGCCTGTTTGTTGTGCTTGGAATTTTAAGTGTGGCATGCGTAACAAAGGCTGTTTTGTTAAACGGAAGCGTAGTTCAAAATCAATTTACGGATTATAATGTTACGTCGGTCTTTAGGCAGGATTTGATTGATTATACAAGTGACAGCTTTATCAAAAACGGGCTTGACAGCAGTAATGTTTCAAATGTTATTACGCAAGCCAAGGCTGAGAAAATAATAAGCTCGTTTGCAGCAGGCCAGTTTAGGGCAAAGGCAGGGTATACGTCTAAGTCATATTCTTCCGACGTCGACTCTCTTATGAATGATATAAAATCAGAACTTGAGGAGCAAATCAGCGCCTCAGGATTTGAAAAAAATGAGAGCGTTCAAAATGCACAGCTTGAAAAAATAAGAAGCTTTATTGATAATTCTTTAAAACTTCCTAAAACAAAACTAATTGAAACAGCTATGAATATGGGCAAGATTGCGGCTGATATTTTTCTTGCTGTTGCGATTTTCTTAACTCTTGTATTTGGCTCAATGCTTTATTTTACAGGCAATACTAAGTACAGAAGCATTAGAAGTCTCGGTGCGGCATTTTGCGCATCTTCAATTGGGGACTTGATTGTTTCGTTAATTGCTGTTATAATTTTGAGCGTGAAATCTATAGATATTTTTCCTGCATTTCTCAAAAGTGCACTTGATAATTATATTTATACCGCTGTCGGTGCAATTGCCGCATGCGGTGCAGTGCTTCTTTTGATATCTTTGGCGCTTCTCGCAATAAGCTGGAAGCTTAAGCGTGAAAATTAATTTTTACGCAAAGAATAATAGGGTGGTGTTTAAATGGATAATGATGTTGCAATTAATGTAGAAAACGTTACAATGTCGTTTATTCTTAATAAGGAAAAGGTGGACAACCTTAAGGAATACGCTATTAAGCTTATTACGGGAAAGCTTGAATATAATAAGTTTGATGCCTTAAAGGATATTAATTTTCAGGTTAAAAAGGGCGAGCATCTTGCTATTATGGGCCTTAACGGTGCCGGCAAAAGTACCCTTTTAAAAACAATTGTAGGAGTTTATAAGCCGACTAAGGGTAAAATTGAGAAGCAGGGCGTTATCGCTCCTCTTCTTGAGCTTGGCGCAGGCTTTGACGGCAATTATTCCGGAAGAGAAAATATTTTCCTTTACGGTGCTATCTTGGGCTATTCAAGAGATTTTATTCAATCTAAGTATGATGAAATTGTTGAATTTTCCGAACTCGGCGATTTTATTGAAGTTCCGGTTAAAAACTATTCAAGCGGTATGAGAGCACGTCTCGGATTTTCAATCGCAACTGCTGTTGAGCCTGACGTCCTCATTCTTGATGAAGTTCTTTCAGTCGGTGACGCAGGCTTTAGAAAGAAGAGCCTTGCAAAAGTTCAATCTCTTTTTGAAAGCGGAGTAACTGTTCTTTTTGTATCTCACAGTATTGACCAGGTTATGGCAATTTGCGACACGGCAATCCTTCTTGACCACGGCAAGATTATTTCTCAAGGACCTGTTGAAGAAGTAACGAAGGTTTATGAGGAAAAGGTATCGCATCCTAAGAAAAAGAAAAAACTTTAAAACTGTTAATATAGCGACTTGAACAATTGTGTTTGAGTCGCTTATTTTTTCGGAATTTGTGAAAAAATATACATTATCAACAATATGTAATAGAAATTGTTGAAAAAATATGGTATAATATACATATCAATAACATAACATAATATTATTTATTTAAAAATTGCAAAATATATTTATTCAAGTGGGGTTTAAATGAAACGACTTATTTGTTTAGTCTTGGCTTTTGTAATTTTTTTCGGCATCTGTGGGATAATTGCGCCTGACATAAATAATATTTATAAGCTCAAAGAAGCGAACTCATTTGCCGAACAAGTAAATGTGCTTGTTAAACAATACGAAAGCAGGCAGGATACTCAAAACAGGCTTATTGTAAATTCAAATAAAATTAATGAAAGCTATGGTGCAGTTAAGGTGATTAAGGCGCATGGCTTTCAAGTTATGCAGTTTAAAGATTATGAGAGCGCAGAGAGTGCGAAAAGCAGCATTGAAAAGCTAGGCATTGCATGTGACAGAGACGATTTTGCCTATACTCAGGCAATCAAAAAAGCACCAAGCACAAAGGATTTATGGGCGTCGCAAATCACGCAGTCGGACGTTACAATGAATTATCTTGCCACGACCGGAAAAACGTATAATGATGTTACCGTTGCGGTTATGGACACTGGGATTAATGATGCTCACAAGTCTTTTGACGGCAGATTGATTGAGTGTAATAAAAATTTCAGCTCTTCAGGAAGTATGAACAGTTCGTCAGATGACAGCGGTCACGGCACGAGTGTGGCAGGTGTAATTGCGCTTAATACGCTTGATAACGTTAAAATCAAGCCTTATAAAACATTTGATAAAGAGGGCAAGTGTACCAATTCTCAAATCGTGGCAACGCTTAACTATATTTTGAACGAGAAAAAATTGCCTGATATCATTAATATGAGCTTTTCCGTTCAGTCAATTTCAAGCAGTGTCACCCGTGACAGTTTAACTCGTAATTTGATTTCAAAAGGTGTTACAATAATCACCTCGGCAGGCAATAACGCAGTTAATGCCAAATACTATTATCCTGCTAATATCGGCGAAGTTATTACTGTTTCATCTTCTAATAAAAAGAATGAAAAGGCAGATTTCTCAAATTACGGCAAGTGCGTTGATATTGCCGCTCCGGGTGTCGGAGTTTATACTTGCGAACTTGACGGCACATATTCTTATGAAAACGGAACGTCGTTTTCTGCTCCGTTCGTATCTGCCGCTGCGGCAACTATTTTAATGCAAAAGAGCGATCTTGACTGCAATAAGATTAAAAAAACAATATGCGATGAAGCGGTACCTGTTTATATTAAAAATTATCAGGTTGAATGGTGCGGCGCAGGAATAGTTAATTTTTCAGGTCTTATTTTCGGCGAAAAAGCAATTGCTCCTTCGTTTGGCACACCGCAGGGAAAATATAACGAGCCGTTTAAGCTTGAAATAAAAGCAGCTAACAATGAAAAAATAATGTATACGACGGATAACACCGTTCCCTCATCCAATAACGGTTTTGAATATACAAAGCCTATTGATATTGACGAAAGCACGCACGTTATTGCCGTTGCATATAACAATATGAAGAAAAGCAAATATGTCGCATCTACTTATGAACTTGTTTATGAAAGTGACGGCGATGATTTTGATATTACGCAGGACGGTGTAATTATAAGTTATAAGGGAAATAAAACAAGCATAATCATCCCTTCTCAAATAAACGGCATAACGGTTACGGCTATAGGTGATAATGTATTTAACGGCTCAAATGTAAAAAGCGTAACCTTGCCTTGCAGTGTCGCCTCGATAGGCGTAAGTGCTTTTGCAAACAGTAAGCTTTCGTCAATTTCAGGCGATGGTGTAACGGCCCTTGATAACGGCGCTTTTGAAAACTGCTCGTCGCTTGTCACCGTCGATACTCCCGCCGTGGAACATATCGGCAACAGATGCTTTAAAAATTGCAGTAAGCTTACAAGTATAGATTTCAGCCAAAATGTCAGTGAAATCGGCGCCGCCGCATTTGCATTTACTTCTCTTTCAACTGCGGATTTTCGCAATGCAACTATAGGGAATTCAGCATTTGAGGGCAGTAAGGTGGTTGTTGCAAGGCTTGACAAGGCGGAAAGTTTGGAACGAACGTTTTGCGAATGTGAGTTTTTAAACAGCATTACTGCTCCGAATTTAAAATATATCGGTGATTTTGCATTTTATAATTGCAAATCACTAAACAGTGTTAATATGAGCAAGGTTGAAAGTGTTTTAAACTATGCTTTTTCAAAATCGGCAATTAAAACTGCTGATTTGCCGAAGTGCAGTTATATCGGAAATGCGGTGTTTAGCAGATGCGATGATTTATACAGCGTGAATATCCCTTTGGTAACAAAAATAATGCCGGAGGAATTTACATATTGCGTTTCACTTCAAAAAATAAATATGCCAAGTGTTGAGGCTTTTGACGATATATCTAAGGAATATTTTACGGATTGCGCCTCACTTGAGGGCTTGTATCTTCCTAAAAGCGTCAATTTGCCGTCGATTACTTGGTCGTCATCTATGCAAAGCAGTATGCTTTTCGGCAAAAGGGCTCAGCTTTCTTATATTTTTGCACCGAAGGCACAGGAAATCGCAAACAGCGAAAATTCACCGTTTATGTATAAATGCACAAAACTTGAATATGTATTTTTAACAAGTGTCAAATCGCTTGATTATATGGAAAGCGCAAACGGTGCTGTTTGGTATTTTGGCTCTAAAATCAAAAATTTACCCGACAATGTCAATTTTGACGGCTCAATTGTAATTGCTCCTGCTTCAAGTTATGCAATCGAATGGGCAAAGTCAAACGGTTTAAGTTTTGTCGAAAGTGCAAATATTACGTGCACATCAATTTCCGCAAATAAAATAAGCTATGAGGCTTTAGGAAATGAATATACCTTGCCGCTAAATTATGTGAAATCGCTTTGGGATACAAGCTTTGTTAATACAAAAAAGAGTGGTGAAACAGTTTCGGCACTTCTTGATTTTAACAATGACAATACGGTTAACGCAAAGGATTTTGCAATACTTAACAGGCAATAAAAATGCACCTACACAAAATCGTGTAGGTGCTGATTTTTTTATAAAATTGAATTTTAATACGCTAACGTAAAATAGCAAATGCAAGGTCAATTGCTCCGCCTAAAACTTTACTTGTTTTTTTCATATTTAATGTTTCGGCAAACCAAAGAAGAATAAGCGCAACAAGAATTGCTATAACCAATGTTCTTTCTGTCATAATTTCCGACCTCCCTGTTAATAATATTATATACTATTTATCTAAAAAATCAAGCAATTTTATACAACTTAAACATATTTGAAAAAATGCAAAAAATTCGTTGAAATTAGAAAGAAATTGATTTATAATACTACTTAATCTTTTATATAATGGGGGAATATAGGTGAGTCCGATTTTATTAGATTTAGTGGCTGACAGAAGCGCTACTTTCACCGCAACGGTTATTATTGCCGGTGCCGGTATCGTATTCTTAATGCTTGTGCTTTTAATTATTATTTTCTACTTATTCGGAAAAGTTGTTTCAAGTGCAGAAGCAAAGGCCAAAAAAGGCAAAACCAATAAAATAACCAAGAGTGAACAAAAGCTTCCTACTCCGGCACCTGCTAAAAAGGCAAGTGCTCCTGCTCCTCAAGTTGAGGCAGGCATCAGCGGTGAAGTCGTTGCAGCTATTGCGGCTGCCGTTGCTGTAAACGAAGGTGAGGGTGCTGTTGTTAAATCAATTCGCAGGGTCAATGTTGTGAACGTCAGGGGCAGAAATCCTTGGGCTAATGCCGCAGTTTACGACAACACAAGACCGTTTTAGGAGGCAGTAGATAATGGAAATTTTACAAGGTGTTTGGGAAGTAATTGTCAGCATCTTCACAAACTCGGGATATGCTTATTTCTTTACTGCTGACGGCGGATATAAGAATGCAATCATGCTTTTGGTAGCATTTGTATTTCTTTATTTAGGTATTAAAAAAGGCTTTGAGCCGCTTCTTATGGTTCCTATCGCATTTGGTATGCTTCTTGCAAATATACCTGAGGCAAATTTAGCGGTACAGTATCATGATCTTGACGGTTTCAGAGATTTGCTTGCAGGCAGAGGCGAATTTGTCGGCTGCACACCGGGCCTTATGGACTTCCTTTACTTCGGTGTTAAAGCCGGTATTTATCCACCACTTATCTTCCTTGGTATAGGTGCTATGACTGATTTTGCACCGCTTATTGCAAATCCAAGTTCATTTATTCTCGGTGCTGCTGCCCAGCTTGGTATTTTCTTTACTTATCTTGGCGCTATCCTTTTAGGTTTTGCACCTAACGAGGCAGGCTCAATCGCTATTATCGGCGGTGCTGACGGTCCGACGGCTATTTTTGTAACGTCGCAGCTTGCACCGTATATGCTTGGTACTATCGCCGTGGCGGCGTACTCGTATATGGCTCTTGTGCCTGTTATTCAGCCGCCTATTATGAAAGCACTTACAACCAAGAAAGAGAGAAGCGTTGTTATGGGCAGTCTCAGACCTGTATCAAAGCTTGAAAAAATACTTTTCCCGATTATGGTAACTGTTATTGTTTCTCTTCTTCTTCCTGATGCTGCTTCGCTTGTAGGTATGCTTATGCTTGGTAATCTTCTTAAAGAGAGCGGGCAAACAGAGCGTATTGCGAAGGCTGCTCAAAACGAACTTATGAATATCATTACCATTTTCCTTGGTATCTCGGTTGGTGCTACTACATCAGCTCAAAGCTTCCTTAACCTTAACACGATTAAAATTGTTGTTCTCGGTCTTATAGCTTTTTGCCTTGGTACAGCAGGCGGTACTTTATTTGGTAAGCTTATGTATATTGCCACTAAAGGTAAGGTTAATCCGCTCATCGGTTCGGCAGGTGTATCCGCTGTTCCTATGGCTGCCCGTGTATCTCAAAAGGTCGGTCAAAAAGAAAATCCATCAAACTTCCTTCTTATGCACGCTATGGGTCCTAACGTATCAGGCGTTATCGGCTCTGCAGTTGCAGCAGGTATTTTGCTTACACTTCTTAAATGATAAGGTTGTTTGTTTAAACAAAAATATAAAACCAGGGTGCCCTTGTTACCCTGGTTTTTTGGTATGATTATTTATTATCAGAAAGGGAAAATTTATGGCATTAAACGAAATGCAGCAGCTTGCTGTTGACACAACCGAGGGCCCGCTTTTGATTTTGGCAGGTGCAGGCTCCGGAAAAACCACTGTTCTTGTTAATCGAGTTGAACATATTATTTCTTCTCATCTTGCCACTCCTTGGCAGGTGCTTGCAATTACATTTACAAATAAGGCGGCAGGCGAGCTTAGAGAAAGGCTTGTCAGCGCAATAGGAGAAGAGGCTAATGATATTTGGGCATACACCTTCCATAGCTGTTGCTCAAGAATATTAAGGCGCTTTGGCGAAAAAATAGGATATACAAATCATTTTACCATTTATGATACAGACGATTCAAGGCGTGTAATGAAGCAATGCCAAAAGCAGCTTGGTATCGAGGATAAACTTATTAATCACAAGTCAATTTTAGCGGAAATCAGCAGGGCAAAGGATAGTCTTATATCCCCTGAGGAGTATAAGCAAACTGCGCAAAACGATTTCAGAAAGAGCAAAATTGCCGAGTGTTATGAATTATATCAGGCTCAGCTTAAAAAATCTGACGCAATGGACTTTGACGATATTATTTTTAACACCGTTAAGCTTCTTGAGGAAAATGAGGACGTTCGCAATCTTTATCAAACTCAATTTAAGTATGTTATGGTTGACGAGTATCAGGATACTAACCATGCGCAATACGTTTTGACCTCGCTTCTTGCAGATAAATATAAAAATATTTGTGTTGTAGGCGACGATGACCAGAGCATTTACCGTTTTCGTGGCGCTACGATTGAAAACATCCTTTCGTTTGAAAATCATTATAAGGGTGCAAAAGTAATAAGACTTGAGGAAAATTACCGTTCTACCCAAAATATTCTTGACGGGGCAAACGCTGTTATTTCTCATAATAAAAACCGTAAGGGTAAAACTTTGTTTACACGTTCCGGCTCAGGCGACAAAATTGTTTATAAAACAGTTATGAGTGAATCTGAGGAGTCGCAGTACATAATTGACGAGATAGTAAAAAATGTTAATAACGGAATGAAATACAGCGACCACGCAATTCTTTACCGTATGAATGCGCAGTCACGTAACCTTGAAGTTATGCTTACAAAAAGCGGTATTTCGCACAGGATTATCGGCGGTCATCGCTTTTTTGACAGAAAAGAAATTAAAGATATTGTGTCGTATCTTGCCGTTATCAATAATCCGAGCGATAATGTAAGGCTTCAGCGAATCATTAATGTTCCAAAGCGTGCAATCGGGGATACTATGTTTGCAAACGTGCTTGAAATCGGGGCAGGGCTTGGTATGTCGGCTTTCGAGGTTTGCGAACGTGCAGATGAATTTCAAAAAACCTCACGCAGTGCTTCCAAGCTTATGAATTTCACAAAAATGATTAGAGATTTTCAGGAATGTATCGAAAACGGAATGGGGCTTAACGACTTGCTGCAAGAAGTTTTGGACGTTACCAAATATCTTGATTATCTTCAAGAGGAGCCTGAAACATACGAGGACAGAGTAAACAATATCAAGGAACTTTCATCAATGTTTATCAAGTATGAGGAAGAAAGCGAGGACGCAAATCTTTCTGAATTTCTTGAGGATGTTGCGCTTATTTCCGATATTGATTCATACAATGAAGATGAGGACGCAGTAGTTCTTATGACGCTTCATTCGGCTAAGGGGCTTGAATTTCCTGTTGTATTTATTCCCGGTATGGAGGAGGGCATCTTCCCCGGAAATCAATCAATGTTCAGCGAGGAGGATTTAGAGGAGGAGCGCCGCCTTGCTTATGTCGGAATTACAAGAGCAAAGAAAAAGCTTTATCTTATTTCTTCTCAGCAACGTATGCTTTACGGTCAGACCTCACGTAATATGCCTTCAAGATTTTTAAGAGAAATTCCGTCGTCTGTTATTGACGACCAATCGGTTGTGGCACGCAGAAGCACGGGATTTACTACTCCACGCACGGCGTATGCCAATGCTTCAAGAAATGAGCTTGGCCATTCTTCCCATAATAAAATCGGCTCATATACTCAGTCATCAAGCAGCGCCCACAAATTCGGTCAAGCAGGCAATGCCGCACAAAAGAATAATATTGACTTTAAGGTCGGCGATACCGTATGCCACAAATCATTTGGCACAGGCACAGTTCTTACCGTTACGCCAATGGGTGGTGATATGCTTTTGGAGGTTGCTTTTGACAAGGCGGGAACGAAAAAAATGATGGCAAACTATGCAAGGCTTGAAAAGAAATAAAATACTTGTGATGTTAAAGTAATCTTTTATATAAGTAAGCGCATAAACTGTTATAAGAACGGCGCTTTGTATTAATGCTTTAAACAGTAATTAGTCATTTTGATATATAATATCAGATAAAAAACGAATTTTTTGTTGCTTCATACAAAAAATAATATTAAGTATAAAATATATTGCATTTTTTTGTTTTTTGTACTATATTAGCAATGGTAAACGGAGTTAAAGAAAATATCAGGTAATTGGGTGCTTTTGAAACGGAGATAATCGAATTATGGAGAAAAAAATAAAATCTTTTTCAGCACTTACAATTTTTATAATTATCATTGCCACAATAACTGCACTTTGCCTAACCGGTTCAAAGGATTTATCATCTGTAAAAGATGTTAAAATGACTAAAAACAGTGAAAATTCTATTTCGCTTTCTTGGAAAGAGGTAAAAAAAGCAGACGGCTACTATGTTTATAACCTTGATAATGACGCTAACAAGTATGTTAAACTCGGTGAAAGCAAGGGCAATGAAAATTGCAAATTTGATATAAAAAATATCCCAAGCGCAAGCGTATATAAGATTAAGGTTTTGGCTTATCGTTCTTTTATGAATAAAGAATGCTTAAGCAAAAAAGCAAAGGAATATACGTTTTATTCCAATCCAAGCAAGCCTGTACTCAGCGCCTTTTCAGGCGGAAAGGGCGTTTTGTCGATGGAGTGGGACGACCAAGATAATTTAGCCGGATATGATATTCAGTATTCTAAAAACAGTGATTTTTCAGAGTATAAAAACGAGCAAATAAGCGACGGCGCAACACGCAATTTTTCAGTTAAGGATTTGAGCGTAGGCGAAGTTTATTATACCCGTGTAAGGTCATATATGGTTGTTGATGATAAAACGATATACAGTGAATGGAGTGACACTTGTCAAGCTACCATTTACGACAGAGATATTAATATCGGCAAGGTTGACCCAACCAAACCAATGATTGCCTTTTCATTTGATGACGGACCTGCATACGACTATAACGGCTCTAATTCGACTAAACGTATACTTGACGTTCTTGAAAAATATAATGCACGTGCAACCTTCTTTATGGTAGGAGAGCGTGTTAATAATGAAACAAAGCATTTGCTTGACAAGGAAATTCAGCTTGGCTGCGAACTTGGAAACCACACGTATTCTCATAATCACTATGGTTCTCAGGTAACGGCAAGTGATATTTCAAAAGCAAGCAAGCAGATTGAAAAAATCAGCGGCAAAGCGCCGACTATGTTCAGATGCCCCGGTGGCAGTATTACTCCTGCTATAAGAAAAGAGTGCAAAAAAGAGGGAATGCCCCTTGCTTATTGGTCGGTTGATACTGAAGATTGGCGTTCTAAAGATGCAGGCAAGGTTTATAAGAATATTACCAAGTATGCTTATGACGGCTCAATCGTTTTGATGCACGATATTTATCCGTCAACGGCAGACGCTGTTGAAAAGGTAGTTCCGGAGCTTATAGCAAAGGGATATCAAATAGTTACGGTAAGTGAGCTTATTGCCGCTAAAACAGGCGACAATCCAAAGCCGGGCAATCAATATGTCGATTATAAGACTATAAATAATAATACACATTGATTTTACACAAAAAAGTAAAAGCGTTGGAAATTTTTCCAACGCTTCAGACTGTCGATAAAGTGGCTAAAACGCGCCGTGTTATAAAACGAAATTCCATTCGACGTATCGTAGGGCAGGGGCTTGCTCCTGCCGGAATAAAATCAAAAATACATTTATAGAAAAAAGACAAGGACATTGAGTCCTTGTCTTTTTTGGCACTTTCCGTCTTTTGTTCGGGGGCAGTACCAACGTACAGCACCCACTCGCAAAATACGAAATTTATCTCAC
>OGXV01001526.1_pt1 | contig 13592 bp, 10 predicted proteins | sample 1576391 | NCBI WGS metagenome assembly OGXV01 (sample SAMEA3541586, study PRJEB24748) | human gut metagenome | biome: human gut; feature: human-associated habitat; material: faeces | place: China | collected 2012 | reverse complement strand
GGGTAATCACGATATTTTATGGATGGGTGCCTCTTTAGGTAATGTTGTTTGTGCCGCCTCTGCAGTACGCATCAATGTTAAATACAAAAATTATTTAATGCTTGAAAATGGCTATGGTATTAGTTTGCGTAAACTTGCGATGTTTGCTAAGCGCACTTATAAAGATGAGGAAAACTACCGCGCTATAGATAAGGCTATAAGTATTATCTGCCTAAAACTTCAAGGCCAGCTTATCTTAAAGCATCCTGAATATAATATGCGCTCCAGAATGCTTTTAGAATTTATCGATCTTAAAAAGGGAACAGTTAACTTAAATGGTCAGGAGTATGAATTATCTACAACCGATCTGCCAACCTTAGATCCCAAAAATCCTTATAAACTTACTAAAGATGAACAAGATGTGGTTGATAATCTCAAAGCAAGCTTTATGGGAAGTCAAATTTTAAAGAAGCACGTAGATTTCTTGTTTAGTAAAGGCTCTATGTATAAATGCTATAACGGTAATTTGCTCTATCATGGCTGTATTCCTTTAAGTAGGGATGGAACTTTCGCCTCCATTTTATGCAATGGTCGTTATTTAGAGGGTAAACCTTATCTTGATTATTGTGAAAGTAGAGTGCGCGATGCTTATGCCAGACACGATCAAAATTGTATCGATTATATGTGGTATTTGTGGTGCGGTCAGGATTCACCCTTGTCAGGGCGTATTATCAAAACCTCAGAACGTGTTTTAATTAAGGATAAATCCACCTGGGATGAGCCTCGTAACCCTTATTATAGCTATTACTACAAGGAACAAACCTGTCGTATGATCTTGCGCGAATTTGGTCTTGATCCTGATAGTGGCCATATTATCAATGGTCATACTCCAATTAAAGTTAAAGACGGTGAAACTCCTATTCGCGGTAATGGTCGACTTTTAGTTATTGATGGTGGTTTTTGCAAGGCTTATCAGAAAACAACCGGTATTGCGGGTTATACCTTAATCTATAATTCCCATAATTTAAGGCTAAAAGCTCATACTCCTTTTACAACTTTGGAAGATGCTTTAGAAAATTTCACTGATATTGATGACGAAGTGATCTTAGTTGAAGAGTTTACAAAGCGCCGAATGGTTGCAAATTGTGATTGTGGTGAATATATTAAACATTGCATTTGTGACCTAAAAGACCTAGTAAAACTCTATGAAAATGGCGAGTTAATAGAGAAAATTTAATTAAATCAAATATATAGTAATTTTCATTTGTGCAATATTTTTAAAAAAATGTCTAAGAATATTATTTCTTAGGCATTTTCATTTGTGATACTTCGTAAATGTTATTAATTAATACACTTAATTAAGTACATTATAATAAATAAATTGCACGCAAAACCGCATTCTTAAGCCATTTTATCTTGTATACAAGAATAATAGTTGATCGCTTTTTTTTAAGTGAGAATGTTTGATCATTCCCCCTCGGTTATAATAACCACAGTTAAAAAACGTCGGTCTTGAAAATTTTAAGACAACGTCATAAATATCTATGTTGCGATTATAGGAGCACGCAAGTATGAAAAATCAATGGCGCGGTTTTCGCGGTTCACATTGGCTTGATGACATTAACGTCAGAGATTTCATTCAAAACAACTATACTCCGTTTGACGGAGATGAAAGCTTCTTAGCTGGTCCTAGTGAGGCTACTGATGCCTTATGGGGTAAATTACAGCAGTTACAGAAGCAAGAGCGTGCTCAAGGCGGCGTTTTAGATATGGAGACTGAGGTTGTCTCTGGTATCACCGCTTATGGCCCAGGCTATATTGATGATAGCTTAAAGTCTTTAGAGAAGGTTGTAGGTCTTCAGACTGATAAGCCTTTAAAGCGTGCTTTCATGCCTTACGGCGGTATCAAGATGGCTGAGGAGGCTTGCACCACCTACGGCTATACTCCAAACCCAGCTTTCCACAAGATTTTTACTGAGTACCACAAGACTCACAACCAGGCCGTTTTCGATGCTTATACCCCGGAAATGCGCTTAGCTCGTAAGAACAAGATCATCACCGGTCTTCCTGATACTTATGGTCGTGGCCGTATCGTTGGTGACTATCGTCGTGTTGCCCTTTATGGCATCGATTTCTTAATTGCTAAGAAGAAAGAAGACTTAGCTAACTGCGGTTGTGGCGTCATGGTTGACGATGTAATTCGTCAGCGTGAGGAAATTGCCGATCAGATTAAAGCCTTAAATGCCATGAAGGTTATGGCTTCTTACTACGGCTTTGATATTTCTCAGCCTGCTACTAATGCTCGTGAGGCTGTTCAGTGGTTATACTTTGGCTACTTAGCTGCCGTTAAGACCCAAAACGGTGCTGCTATGTCTGTAGGTCGTGTATCTACATTCTTAGACATTTACATTCAGCGTGATATCGAAGAAGGTACCTTAACTGAGTCTGAGGCTCAGGAGCTTATCGATCACTTAGTCATGAAGTTCCGCATGGTTAAGTTTGCTCGTATTCCTTCTTACAATCAGTTATTCTCAGGTGATCCGGTTTGGGCTACCTTAGAAGTTGCTGGTTTAGGTATGGATGGCCGTCACATGGTCACCAAGAACGACTTCCGTTTCTTACATACCTTAGAGAACATGGGCCCGTCCCCAGAGCCGAACCTCACTGTTCTGTACTCTAAGCACTTACCGGATGCTTTCCGTAAGTATGCAGCTAAGATCTCTGTTACTACTTCTTCTATTCAGTATGAAAATGATGACGTTATGCGTGTAGAGTGGGGTGATGATTACTCCATCTGCTGCTGCGTATCTGCTACTGAAACTGGTAAGGAAATGCAGTTCTTCGGTGCTCGTGCTAACTTAGCTAAGACCTTGTTATACTGCATCAACGGTGGTATTGACGTTAAGTCTGGCATGCAGGTTGGTCCTAAGTGGCGCCCGATTACCTCTGAGTACTTAGACTTCGATGAGGTTATGGCTAACTACGACATCGCTTTAGACTGGATTGCAGGCTTATATGTTAACGTCTTGAACCTCATTCAGTACATGCATGATCGTTACTTCTATGAGGCCGCTGAGATGGCTTTAATCGATACCGATGTTCGTCGTACTTTCGCAACCGGTATTGCAGGCTTCTCTCATGTAGTTGATTCCTTATCTGCTATTAAGTATGCCAAGGTCAAGGTTATCCGTGATGAGCGTGGCTTAACTAAGGACTTTGAGGTTGAAGGTGACTTCCCGCGTTATGGTAACGATGATGATCGTGCTGATGATATCGCTGTATGGTTACTTAAGACCTTCTTAAACAAGTTAAAGAAGCACCATACTTACAGAAACTCTGAGCCGACTACCTCTATTCTTACCATTACATCTAATGTTGTTTACGGTAAGGCTACTGGTGCTCTTCCTGATGGTCGTAAGGCTGGTGAGCCTTTATCTCCAGGTGCTAACCCGTCTTATGGTGCTGAGCAGAATGGTTTATTAGCTTCCTTAAACTCTGTAGCTAAGTTACCGTATGAGTATGCCTTAGATGGTATCTCTAATACTCAGACCATTAGCCCGGATGCTTTAGGCCACGATGATGATAGCCGTGCAGCTCAATTAGTTACCGTTATGGATGGCTACTTTGCTCAAGGCGCACATCACTTAAATGTTAACGTCTTCGGTACCGATAAGCTCATCGATGCTATGGAGCACCCGGAGAAGCCTGAGTATGCAAACTTCACCATCCGTGTTTCAGGTTATGCTGTTAAGTTCATTGACTTAACTCGTGAGCAACAGTTAGACGTAATCTCCAGAACTTGTCACAAGAGCATGTAATTTGTCTTTGACAGTTTAAAATGGGCGCCTTATGGCGCCCTTATTTTAGAAAAAGAGGAACTTATGACTTCTGCCTTTATCCATTCCTTTGAAAGCTTTGGTGCAGTTGATGGACCTGGTGTTCGTTTTGTGGTGTTTATGCAGGGCTGTAATATGCGCTGTCGTTATTGCCATAATCCAGATACCTGGAAGCGTAATTGTGGTAATGAATACGACGTTGAGACCGTAGTCAAAAGAGCCTTGCGATTTAAACCTTACTGGGGTGAATTAGGTGGCGTTACTGTAAGTGGTGGCGAAGCCTTATTACAAATTGACTTTTTGACGGAGTTTTTTAAAGCTCTAAAAAAAGAGGGAGTTCATACCTGTTTGGATACTGCAGCAGGTCCGTATCGCGATACTCCTGAATATAGAGAAAAATTTGATCTTTTAATGCAATATACAGATTTAGTCTTATTAGATTTAAAAGAAATTGATTCTGTAAAGCATAAAGATCTTACAGGTATTCCTAATGACAATATTCTTCTATGCGCAAAACACTTAGATGAGCTAAAAAAGCCTGTATGGGTACGTCATGTCTTAGTCCCGACAATTACTGATAATGATGAGGATTTAACTAAGCTCTCTGAATTTATAAAAACTTTGAGAAATGTTGAGAAGGTTGAAGTTTTACCTTATCACAGCTTAGGTATTCATAAGTGGGAAGCTTTAAAAATTCCTTATACCTTAGAGAATGTAAAAGCCCCAGATGAGAAATCAATTGCTCATGCTAGGGCGATTTTAATGGCTAATTAAACTTGAGGAAGGGCTTTGAAGGTAATAGTGACTTCAGAGCCTTTTCCAAGCTGTACCTGATAACGAACTTTTTTTGAACTTAGATCAGCATTCTGAAAGCTGGGATTTTCAGAATTTGGATCATATTGCATGGCCTTGAAGACCTCATCTAGAATAGTGCTTTGAGTATTGTTTTCAGAAATAGCAATTGCATATCTTAAAGCTTGTTCAAGACCAGCATCCTTAAAGCTCTCTCCTTTAAAATAGATCTCAAGAGCACTAATTTTGCCATCTAATTCTTCAATTAAAAATTTGCCTTGATTGTCATGATCACAAATAATGGCATAGAGAGTTTGATTGTGATTTTGCGAGATTTCCTGGAAGGTCAAATTAACCTTAGCATCATCATACTTATGAGCTAATTGGAAAGCTCCGGCTGTATCAGTCTCAAACACCGTACGGATTTCGCTGTCGATTCTAATTTTTTTATCCTGACTTTCCTCATAAAAGGAAAATCCTGCAGAAATAAAATAATAAGCGGCTGCACACAATGCTAAAATTCTTAAATTTTTGCGAATGCGATTATTTTTTTCTAATTTTAATCTTTCTAATTCAGCCTCATCGGGCTTTACTTGCTCGACCATGATTTTCCTTATGCACTTAAACAGACAAACATGACAATTGAACGTGATTTTACGGTAACTTTATCACCTGGTTTATAGCGTTTTTTGATGAAGAATGTCTGAATGTCTTCATTTAATCCTTTTGATGTATCGATAAAGCGATACCAGCTATGATGAATATGATTTGGTACAGGAGGAATTTCAATGGTGAGATCTTCCCAATAACTATTTATAAAGGCGTAAGCATAGAGATCGTGCTCTGCAAGGAAAACAAGCATGCCTATAGAATGGGAGCAATCTGACCAATCAGCTTGGAAGGGTTTAACGCCATGCCATTGCAAGCGGGCATTACGTAAGACATTGTCTAAACGGCGTTCAAAGCGTGGTTTACGTTTAATTTGTCTTGTAAAATTGGCACGAATGAGTTTTTTCGTAAAGGCAAACATTTCCTTTTGACGATCATTATGGTTCCAATTAAACCAACCTATCTCATTGTCCTGACAGTAGGCATTATTATTGCCTTTTTGCGTACGTAAAACCTCATCACCCATAGAAATCATCGGTGTTCCCATAGACAACAAGGTCAAAGCCATCATATTTTTGGCCTGGCGAAGTCGTAAGGCATTTGTCTCTACATCGTCAATTTCGCCTTCATAACCATAATTTGAAGAGAAATTACAATTATTACCATCACGGTTATTTTCACCATTATCTTCATTGTGTTTGTCAGAATAACAAACCAAATCCCAAAGCGTAAAACCGTCATGACAGGTTACAAAGTTAATACTCTTTTGGGTATCAACTTTTTTAATATTATAGATATCAGGTGAACCTAAAAGGCGTAAGACAAAGCGTTTAACAGTTCCATTATCACCGCGAATGAAAGCACGGACATCGTCTCTAAACTGACCATTCCATTCACGCCATTTAGTTCCGGAAATGGCTCCTAATTGATAAAGTCCGCCGGCATCCCAAGGTTCGGCTATAAGCTTAGTATCAGCAAGATGATGGTGTGTATCAATTTCAAGTAGGGTAGAGCTATCTGAAATTGGTGCGCCATAGCTATCACGAGTTAAAATTGAGGCCAAATCAAAACGGAAGCCATCAATATGCATTTTTTCGCGCCAAAAGATTAAGGAATCTAAGATAAGATTACGTACAACAGGGCGATTGGCGTTTAAGGTATTTCCACAACCTGAGAAGTTTTGATAATTGCCGTTATTATCAATAATGTAATAGTTATTACGATCATAGCCTTTAAAGCAATAGGTAGGGCCATTCTTATCGCCCTCTGAGGTATGGTTATAGACTACATCTAAGATGACCTCAATACCGTTTTTGTGTAGAGCTTTGACCATATCACGGAACTCATTTATAGGTCCCATGAGTGATTTATCCGAGCTATAGTCTTCATGTGGGGTGAAGAAAGCCATCGGACAATATCCCCAATAGTTGTGTTTGCCTGGCATAGCATCTTGATTGTCAAACTGGAAGACAGGCAATAATTCAACAGCAGTAACCCCTAATTCGACTAAATAGGGGATTTTCTCAATTAAACCTTTATAAGTGCCTCTTAAGCTATCAGAAAGACCAGAGCTCTTGTCTGCAGTAAAACCTTTAACATGCATCTCATAGATCATGGTGCGATTTAAAGGGTGGTTAGGCAGAATATCTAAACCCCAATCATAGTCATCAAGATTGACAACGGCACTTTTAGCACAGGTTCTTAAGGCTAAGATCTCATCGTCAGGCTGAAAGCGTTGATAGTCTTTCGGGAAAATTACGCGTTTACCATAAGGGTCAAGCAAAACCTTGTTAAGGGTAACAATACCTTGCTCATTTTTACTAATACGGCGGGTAGAACGGATTCTCCAAGCATAGAGTTGGCCGGCACCAATACCTCTGACCTTTACATGCCAATAATAGGTAGAACGGTAAATTAAAGATGAAAGGGTGATAATATCTGGATTATCATCTTCAGGATATTTGAATAATAATAATTCAATTTTTTTAGCATCAGGACACCATACTGCAAAGTTAACGCCGTCTTTTTCGATGGTTGCTCCTAAATGGCGACAATGTCCAGCTGAAATTACATATTTCTTGGTATTTCCGCTCTGATTGGGAGTCATTTTTCCTCCTAATGGTGTCTCTTGCGCTTTTTTTGGGCAATAAATCAAACTGTATGTAAAAATATGTTATTTTGCACACATAAAAATGTGAGAGGTTTAAATTTCTATGTTTGATTATTATACGATATTTGCATCAGGTCTGGTCAACACAGTCCCGCTCGATTTTATTGGCAATACCAATAAGCTTTTAAAATTAGCTAAAGAAGCTAAAGATAGTAATTATAAGTTTGTAGCTTTTCCTGAATTGATCTTAAGTGGTTTTAATAGTGGCGATTTAGCTGCTACAAGAGAATTTACTGAGGCTAATTTAAAGGCTTTATTAGCTTTTAAAGAGCAAATCCCAGATTCTTTAACTGTAGGTGTAGGTGTTGCCTTAAGTGCTAATGATGGTAAAAGCTATGATTGCTATGTGGTTTTAGATAATAAAAACATTTTAGGTGTTTTTGCTGTACGTGATTTTATAGAAAGCACAGATGCTCGTGTTCGCGCTTATAGTGAAAATCAGGGCAATGTAGAAATTACTATCGGCTCTCAAAGTTTTTCTCTTAAAGCTTCAAATCAGGTTGGCTCTAATATTGTTGAGTATCAGGGCATCAAAGTTGGTATTTATTTTAATCAAGCTGATTTAGCTTCAGTTGTAGGATCTGATGTCATAGTTGTACCTAGTGCCGTACGTTATGAATTAGATGCTCAAGAGACTTATGAACATGCTCTTGTAGATTTATCCTCTAAATTAAATTGTATTGTTTTAACCTCAAATTTAATGGGCTGTGAGAGTGGTTCAGATATTTATGATGGCTGTTTCTATTTGTGTAATCAGGGCCAACTTATTGCAAGATCTGAGCTATTGCCATTTGAGCGCGTAAAGTTAGCTACCAAAGAATTAGGTATTGTAGAGAGATTAGCTGAGTTTGACACTATTGTAAGAGCGGTTTCTTTAGGTCTTTTTGACTGGATGACTAAGACTTATAGTCATGGTTATGCCTTATCTCTATCAGGTGGTGCTGATTCAGGTTTATGTGCAACTTGTGTCTGTTATGGCCAGTTAGCCGCTTTAAAGGCTTTAGGTTATGAGGGGTATTTCGATCTTATGACCTCCTTAGGCTTTAGTGTTCCAGAGTTTACAGGGGATCTTGAGAGCTTTATTAAAAATAAAATGATGCCTCAGATCTTAACTACTGTCTATCAGGGCTCAGAGGTTTCAGGCTCAGTTACCCGTACTGCAGCTCGTAAGCTTGCAGAAAATATCGGTGCTCAGCACTATGAGTGGTCAATTGCTTCACTAGTGCGCGATTATGTCAATATCATCAATGGCACTACTCCAGATGATCCTCTAAATTGGGAACGTGATGATTTAACCTTACAAAATATTCAAGCTCGTGTTCGCTCTCCGGGTATTTGGATGATTGCTAATCGCTATAACAAGCTTTTGATGACTACCTGTAATGCTTCTGAGGAAGCTGTAGGTTATTGCACTATGGATGGTGATACCTCAGGTGGTGTTGCTCCTATAGGCGATATTTCTAAGAGCCGTATTTTAAAGATCAATTCCTATATTGCAGAAAAAGGTTTGAATATTGATGCCTCTTTACATTTAGAGGTTAATGATATGTCCTATATCTCAACTCAAGCCCCGACAGCCGAATTAAAGCCAGGTCAGACTGATGAGCGTGATCTAATGCCTTATGTGCTTTTAGATCGCATCCATTATTTACATCAGATTGAAAAGAATACTCCTTCTGAGATTGTAAAGATTTTAGGCCCTGAATATCCTCAATATGATGAGAATGACTTGCGCTCTTTTGTAGTTAAATACTTTAGTCGTTTAGCTCGTAATCAATGGAAACGTGAACGCGGTGCTACTACCTTCCATATTGAAAAAGCTGATTTGAATGCTAAGAATGGTTTTGTTTTCCCGTTATTAAATGACGGTTATAAGAGTTTACTTGCCGATTTAAAATAGTGCTGTAAAACAATAATTTTTTGCATTTAGCTTCAAAATGGGGCAATATAAGCCACTTAGAGCATTTCATGCGCTCTAAGTGGTTTTTTGTTACACTGAGCACACTTCTTTTTTTAACAATTTATTGATCATGTTTACTACAACTACAACCTTTATTGTTTATATTTGCCTCATGCTGATTATCGGCATTATGGCAGCACGTGTGACTAACTCTCTTAATGATTATGTATTAGGAGGTCGTCGTTTAGGTAGAATTGTTACTGGTTTGTCAGCTGGTGCCTCTGATATGTCAGGTTGGTTACTGATGGGACTTCCTGGTGCTCTGTACATGTTTGGCATTTCTCAAGCCTGGATTGCCATAGGTCTTACCTGTGGTCAATGGTGTAACTGGAAATTTGTAGCCGCTCGTTTACGTTCCTTTACCGCCAATGCCTCAGATGCTTTGACCTTGCCTGATTATTTAGCCGCTCGTTTTAAGGATAAATTCCGTATTACAGCTTTAGTTTCAGCAGTAATCATTTTGTTATTCTTTGTGGTCTATTGCGCCTCAGGTATGGTTTCAGGTGCACGTCTTTTTGAACAGACCTTTGGTATGGATTATACTAATGCGCTTTTAGTCGGTGCCATTTCTACCATTTTATATGTTTTTATCGGTGGTTTCTTAGCTGTAAGTTGGACTGATTCTGTTCAGGCCGCTTTAATGATCTTTGCTTTAGTTTTAACCCCAGTGATTATCATCATGGATGTAGGTTCTATAAGCGAAGCTAATGCCTTAGTAGCAGCAAAGGGCCCTGATATGAGCAATATGTTAAAGGGTACTACCTTTATAGGTTTAATCTCTTTAGCAGGTTGGGGTTTAGGTTATATGGGACAGCCACATATTTTAGTACGTTTTATGGCAGCTAGTACTGTAAGAGGTATGGGTGGAGCTCGTCGTATTAGTATTACCTGGATGATCTTCTGTTTATTAGGTGCTGTTTTAGTTGGTTATTACGGTGTAGCCTTTGCTGCAAAACACCCTGATATTACTGTTGCAAATCCTGAGCAGATTTTCATTATTGTTACTCAGACCTTATTTACTCCATGGATTGCTGGTATTCTGCTCTCTGCTATTTTAGCTGCGATTATGAGTACTCTATCTTGCCAATTATTAGTAGCATCAACTACCTTAACTGCAGATTTTTATGCCCGTTTTGTCCGTCCGCATGCCTCTCAAACTGAATTAGTTTGGGTTGGTCGTGGTATGCTTTTATTAGTATCTATTGTCGCCTATATCATCGCTTTAGATCCTAATTCTGGTGTATTAAAACTTGTATCCTATGCCTGGGCTGGCTTCGGTGCTTCTTTTGGTCCTACCATCTTAATTTCCTTATTCTGGAAGAAGATGACCTTACCTGCAGCGATTATTGGTATGGTTGTTGGTGCTTTAACTGTGGTTGTTTGGGAGATTGGTCAATTCTTTGGACTTTATTCTTTAGTTCCAGGATTTATCTTATCCTCAATAGCTATCTTTGTGGTAACCTTAGCTACATATAAGGCTGATTCTGAAGTTGAGAAGTTATTCGTTGATTTAGAGCGTCGCTTCTGGATCGAGGTTAAGACTCTTTAAAAATAAGGATTTAATGTGCCCAAACGCAATTTGCCGCCTAATGTTTATTTACAGTCTTACTTACGCAAAGCAGGTATTCGCTTTGAGGTAAATACCGTAGATACTATTTGTCGCAAAGGTTTGGGTATATCCTTTTATGTAATCTTTACTATTTTTGCGCTTATTTGGGTTTTAAAAATTTCAGGACAATTAGGCTTTTTGCCACATGGACGTTTTGTTGCCTTAATAAGCGTTACTTCAGTATATCTTCTTTATTATTTATTAAGAGTTGCTTATTACAATCGTAAGTCTAAAATTTTAAAGAACGATCGCACACCTATTCCCACCGAAGCTTATGCTATTGTAATTTTAGATGAATTAAAGTCTATTTTTCCTTGGAATAAATCGCGCAGAAGTGCTGTCCTTTATAAAGAGATAGGTTCTATGCAACCTCGTTTTTTTACCGGGGCAATACGCTATGGCTTTAAACAGCATTATCATAAAAATCAGATCGCTAAAGTATTCATTGATAGGAAAGATCCTAAGATCTATACAGTAGATGATATTCATGCGCATCAAACTGTCTCAAAGAAGATCTTAGGGGCACGTTTGGCAATCAATGATTTAGATAGATCTTCTTTTAAAGTTAAGCAAAATTAAAAAGATTACATATAAATAAAGTTCAAAACTTAGAAAAGCTCTGAAAAGAATATAGCTATATTTACATTCAGAGCTTTTTCTTTAGTTGTAAATCACTTTACCCTGATCTATATATTATTTTTGACAGCAACAGCAACTCTTTTTAGGTTGTGTAAATTTATTTATCAATTCTGAGATTTGTTCTACACTTAAGACACTTCCTTGCATTACTACAACATCATCAATCGCTAGAGCTGGGGTTGAGAGAATATTGTGGGAACTAATTTCGAAAATATCTTCAACTTTTGTAAGATTCACCTCAAGATTTAAATTCTTACAAGCCTTACAAGCATTTTCATAAAGAGCTTGGCAATTTTTACAACCAGATCCAAAAATTTTGATTTCCATAAATATAGCCTCGTTTATAAAAAGAGATTAAAAGTAATTCCAATAAAGATAAAGACCACAAACAAGAATAAATAAAAACTTACCAACATCGGCCATTTCATCACTTGTTTTAATAAGATAAATTCAGGAATTGAGGCTGCAACAGAGCTTAAGCAAAAGGCAAAGGTGGTACCGATAGGAAGTCCTTTAGTAATTAAACTCTCCATAATAGGTATGATACCAACAACATTTGTATATAACGGTAATCCCATAAATACAGCAATTGGTACAGCTAAAATATTATCTTGATTTGTGTATTTTAAAAAGAAACTCTCAGGAATAAATCCATGAATAACAGCGCCAACAGCTACACCTATAAAGATCCATTTATAGACTCTTTTAACAATAGTTAAGGTTTCTGTTTTAGCAAAATCGTGTCTCTGTAAAATACCTTTTTTGTCTATAAGCGTGCTTTTGCTTTGGATATTGGCGTTTCTTTGCATGGCATTGATAATAAAATCCTGTAAAAAGCGCTCAGATTTAATGGCATCAAAGAAAAATCCACCTAAGATGCCACATAAAATCCCCAACAATAAATAAAGAGCAGTGATTTTAAATCCTAAGATCCCAAACATAAGGACAATAGCTACTTGATTTAAAATAGGGGAAGTAATCAGAAAAGACATGGTGATCCCCACAGGAATTTTTGCAGTGGTAAATCCTATAAATAATGGCACTGATGAGCAGGAACAAAATGGGGTAATTGCGCCAAATAATGAACCTAAAAGATAACCTAAAATCTTTTTTTTCTTAATAAGGTAGTTTCTAACCTTTAATGTATTGAGATTGGCTCTAATTAAAGCCATTACATAGACTAAGACTGTAAGTAAGATTAAGATCTTAATGCTGTCATAGATAAAGAAATTCAAGGCCTCATAGAGATATTTATCTTTTTCTTTGTCAAAGATAGCTGAAGTAATTAAACTCGCAAATTCATCGATGTATAGATAAGCTAATAAAAAAGCTAAACCTAATATAGTTATATTTAAATAGTATTTTGTTTGCATATTTTTATATTTTGCCAAATAGTAAAATTTAAGACAAAAAATTTTTAATGAGGATTATTTACCAATAATATTTTCTGTACATTTTAAGAATGTAGGCAGGCAACAGATGTTTAATTTGTAAATAATGCTAGTTCCTTCACGTCTAGATGAAACAATTTTTGCATTTTTTAAAATAGCTAAATGTTTGGAAACTGTAGAAATATCACTTTTAACAATCTCTTGTAGCTTACAAACACACATCTCATTTGAAGCTAAAGACTTTACAATTAATAGTCTGCTTGGATGTCCTAAAGCCTTAAAGATTTCAGCTTGTTTTTGTAAATTAATATCTTGATGATCCATTTAGCTCTCCATATATATTTGGTTATTTTACCAAATTACCAAATATATAATAACCTTATAAAATAAAAAATCAAATAATTATTAATGACCTATAGATTTTGAAAATAGATTGATTATCAAAACACCGATAATGATAAAAGCAAGACCAAGGATGGCCGCTAAATCTAGGCTTTGTTTAAAAAATATAAAACCTACAATAGAGATGAGTACAATGTCTACTGCAGACCATATAGCTTGACTTCCCTCTGCGCATATGCGTCGTGAGAAGTATGTACCCAATGGT
>OGXV01001520.1_pt1 | contig 13628 bp, 9 predicted proteins | sample 1576391 | NCBI WGS metagenome assembly OGXV01 (sample SAMEA3541586, study PRJEB24748) | human gut metagenome | biome: human gut; feature: human-associated habitat; material: faeces | place: China | collected 2012 | reverse complement strand
GGGAAATGAGAGGTTTCTACAAAGATTTTTTAACTTTGTCACTGTTTAAAACCAAATCGCATGAAAATATCGACTTTAATCCTGACCATCCTCGTTTGTTTTAGCACAATCGTCGATGCACAAGGCACACAAAACAGAGCAAATGAACTGATGAAACAAGCGCAGAGTAGTCTGGAACAAAAAGAATACACTAAGGCGCGTTATCTTTTCATCCAGGCCTATGGCGCTTTCGCAACGCAGGAGAATTATCCGAAAGCCGTGGAATGCGGAATTCAGGGAGCAGCTCTGTACCATCGTGAAAATTATTACAAAGAGGCATTCGACCTCTGTAGAGGAATGGATCAGCTAGTCTGGGCCGGTGAACAAAAACAGCAGAAACAATTTTACCCGCTACGTTTCCAAATCACCAAAGAGAGACTGCAGATGTACATCGGACTAAAGAATGCGGCGCAGGCTAAAATTCAATTGGATAAGCTGGCAGAAACCGCAGGCCTGGCCAAGAACGATTCATTAAGCGAGAACCTACTATACACACAGGCAAGTTATTACTACACATTCGGGCAAAACACTCAGGGAGACGCGTGTTTTCAGAAATTAATCAACCAATATAAAGCCCAAAAGAATTACGATAAGGTCAACGAATGCTATAAAAAACTGATTGCCATCGGACGTAAATCTAACAATGCCTCACTGGTGGCCCGCACTTACGAGAACTTCATCGTCTGGACCGATTCAGTAAAAGCAATGACGGCACAAGACGAACTGAACGTACTGAAACGCAAGTATGACGAAAGCCAGCAGATCATTCAGGAGAAAGAAGACACACTTTCGGGCAAACAGTATATGATCGTCGGGCTGTGCACACTGGTAGTAATCCTGATTGCCGGTCTGATATTTGTGGCCATCGTACTGCTTCGTTTCATTGCCGGTAACCGGAAACTGAAAAAGAGCGTACAGATAGCCAATGAACACAATGAACTGAAGACACAGTTTATCCAGAATATTTCAGCACAGATGGAACCTACGCTGGATACACTCGCCTCTTCTGCCGCCGAGCTGTCGGACAAAGCACCTCAACAGGCACAGCAGATGCAAGGACAAGTAGCAGCCCTGAAGAAGTTCAGCAATGATATACAGGAACTTTCCACATTGGAAAACTCTCTGACTGAACCTTATGAAATGAAGGAGATCAACGTAAATACTTTCTGTGAAGCTACCATGGATAAGGTGAAAGAGTTTGTACAACCCGAAGTTTCGACCGTAGTCAATGCTGCCAAACTCCAGATCAAGACCAATCCTGAACAACTGGAACGGATCTTGATTCACTTGCTGAAGAACGCTGCGGAATATACCGAAAGCGGAAAGATATTCCTTGATTTCAAAAAGAGAGGCGCACATACGCACCAATTCATTATATCGGATACCGGTACGGGTATTCCCGTTGAGAAACAAGAGAACCTGTTCAAGCCCTTCACTGAAATCAAAGACCTGACAGAAGGAGACGGTTTAGGACTACCCATCTGCGCCCTGATAGCAACCAAAATGAACGGCAGCCTGACACTGGATACCAGTTACACCAAGGGGAGCAGGTTTGTACTCGAATTACATACATAATTAAATAAAAGAAGTGAATGTGCCGCAACTAAAGTGAGCACTCTAAAAAGTTACAGACTGTAATCCATAAACATAAAAGAGCCATATCATTACTCAAAAATAGAGTTTGACATGGCTCTTTTCATTGTTCATAAGGGCAGACAAATTTCAAATGAGAAGCTCTCCCTTTCTAAATCAGGATTTAAACACATCCTCTCCCGCTATTTTTTTCGGAAGGGAGACGTTATCAGACGGTAAGTTCCAACAACACTTCTCCTTTGGTATTGAGTACTTTCACCTTAAGTATGTCCTTCTTCTTCTCAATCACCATTACCGTTGCACTTTTCATGCTATAACCGCCACCGATAATCACCGGGAAGTTATTGCCAAGGCTGCCTTTGGGATGATAGGCATATTCATGTGTGTGCGCGTTAAGGCTGATATTGAAAGGTGCTTTCTCCAGAAGTTTACCCCAAAGCCCGGAACACAGATTCTCGTAGTCGTTTCCGTAAAGCGGAATGTGATGAATCAGAATCCGCTTAGCGGCTTTCTTAAATTCTTTGGAAGCGAGCTCACGCTTCAAAAATCCTACCTGGTCATTACGCAGCTTCGTAAAGTCGTTGAGTCCGTAGTATACCCAATGATCATCCGGCTTATCTTCACCGCAATCGAGCATTACGATACGGGTATCTCCCCAGTTGAAGGAGCCGTAAGTCTTATCGCCTACATAATCGAACAGGCTGTGCAGGCCTACCGAATAGGCATTCCGGATCTCGTGATTGCCGCGCATAAAGAAGACAGGTACGCGGTCACCCTCCACGCCTTCGGTCAGTTCGCTGATAAAGGCTGTTGCCTGATCGTGATTGGCGGGGTCGTCTACACAATCGCCGTTGAACACTACAAAATCATAGTCAATCCCCTTTATCTGTTCGCACAATGCCTGAAACGTCTTCGATTGTTTATGCAGGTCGTTGAACACCACGGCCGTAAAACTGTCATCACCGGCTGCGGGCAACGTGAACTCCCTGAGTTCTGTACGGGCTGTATTGCCAAACATCTTTTTGTAGGCCTGGTAAAGCAGGATCTCCTGCGAACAGGTACGATAATAATATTTCTGTCCGGGCTGCAAACTATCGAGGCGAATCTTGTGAAGAGTATTGCCACAAACAACTTGACCATCCAGAAGGGTACGTGCGCGCTTCAGGTTGGAAGGGTCCGTGCCGTACTCCACCCAGCAATAGGCCGGCACGTTGGTCTGCCACATCACCGTGATTCCACCTCCTACGGGATTCTGAAGATAGGGTTTGGTACGGCAAATCCGATTCTCGGGTACCGCCATCCGTACTTCTACCAACAAAGGACGATGATCGGACGCCAGAGGCTCATCGATCACCCGGGCCGAGTTGACAACAAAAGTAGGCGTTTCCTGTTTCAGAGCAATCAGGTAGTCGAGCGTCTCCTTCGGTTCGGAAGCCGGATAAGTGGGCTGCTTCGGGTTGGAAAGTATCTGGAATGTACTCTTCAAATCTTTGATAAAGCCGGAGTCGGCATCCGAGTTGAAGTCACCAGCAAGGAAGAAAGGTTTCCGGGTATTGGCTGCAACGGACTTCAGGATTTCGAGAGACTTCATCCGATCCTCTTCGGTCAGAGAGAGGTGCGTACACGCAAAGACATACTCCGGGAACTCGGCGACAAGCAGCGTGCGTGCCTCTTCACGTCCCGGAAGGGCGAAGGTTTGCACACGGAGCGGAGTCTCTTTCGAAAGTATACCGATGCCATACTTTCCTCCGTCATAATCGATGGCAGGCGCAAAGCAGGGATGCAATTGAGTGCGTTCCGCCAGTTCCTTGAGAACATCGGTCCGGTTGCTCCGGGCAGTCATGCTGTCCAGTTCCTGGATGGCAACGATGTCCGGACGGGCGTTGTTGATCACATTGGCTACACGCTGATAATTGCATATACCGTCCATGCCATTGGCGTTACGGACGTTGTAGGTCATCAGGCGCAGCACATCTTCAGCCTGGGCTGACAGCACAAAAAGTGCTGAGAATAAGAGCAATAATAGTTTTCTCATAAGGGTTCCTCCCTAAAAGATGTCGCGGAAGCCTGTTTCACCACAGAGCTGCATAGGCAGAGAGGCACAGGAGAGGAGCTCTACGGAGCGTGACCTGCAGAACGGGAGTATGCCATAACTCACCACAGAGTGATACAGAACTTCACAGGACGAACTTAATCTATTGATAGATAACAGTATCCATCTGTATACATTCGTGTAATCTGTGGTGAATGCGAGTTTCGACACATCCTCTTTCCACGAATCACCGCTTATCGTTTGAAGACCGTTCCGCCGGATACCGGCCTATGTCCTTTGCGGGCAGCTCCCGCTACATCTTCATTGTTATATTTTGAGTTATTAAATCTGAATAATAGCACATATACTGTCTCTTCCTGTCGAAAAGAGGGATCAGGGAAGAGGTTTTCTGTACACCAGCGTCAGCCCGTCCACCGCCCCGTACTCTGTCATCAGTTGACGGAAAGCGGCATAATCCGCCGGGCGAATCATCTGTTTCTTCAACTTCAGGCTCCGGATCACTTGTGTTTTCGCTCCTTCGGGACGGATGGAAATGGTTAATGTACCTACGGCATTGTCCATCTTCTTCTCCATCGGCCGAGTGACAGGTTCCATACCTGCAGGAGTATCTACGGTATAGGTGAAAGATTCATCCGCCAGCCCGGGCAACAAAAGGTTCGAAGTGCGCTTGCTATTGAACCGGACGTACTGGGAACCGGCCAGGCTGCCACGCTCTACGGGGAGGGTGAAGACCAGATAGCCATCTTTGGCATTTGCCGCGTCGGGCTGCAATGCATAGTCTTTTCTCAGGGTAACCGGTGGAAGATTCAGTTCAAACGGCTGCGTCAATGAAGCTACATAGGCATAATCTTTCTGCCAGGAAACGGCTGAGGGAGTTTTGCCTTTCAGTGACAGAGCCTGTTGGCTGCCTCCGGCGTCGGTCCACACAAACAGTTCGCGGATGCTGCCTACTCCCAGTGATGCCGTATTCTCGGACGGAGCGCAGACCGCCCCTATCCCGGCTTTCAGTCCGGCCGCTTTCAGCAATGCGGCCATCAGATTCGCCTTCTCGGCCTCCGTGCCGTATGCCGAACGGATCACCTCTGCGGCGGGACGGATGCGATAACCGCTTTCCGCCAACGGGAGGGACGAATAGTAAAGATTATCAATTACATAGTCACGTATCGCGGTTACTTTTTCTTTATCGTCCTTCGCTCCGGCAGTCAGTTTTCCGGCCAGCGCACGAATCCCGGCATCTCCTTCCGGTTGCCATTGTGACGTCAGAAACGACAGGGGTTTCTCCTCAGTCGTGGCAGTCAGCAGAGGCAAATCACCGCCGATCACCGACACCTGCGGCTCACGGCTGAGGGCGGGCAGATTTTTCAGGGTCCAGCTGACTTGCTTCATCCCTTCGGATTCGGTTACGGAAGCTTTCTCCTTGTGGTTGTTAAGGGCATATTCCAAATGTTGCCCCCGGGGAACGGTGATGCTGATCTCGTACTCCTTCACCGGCGAAGAGTGCTCCAGCAACCGGCAGATCTGAATCCCCGGCAAATATCCCGGTTTGGTTGTAATGGAATAGTCCAGATAGATGGTAGCTCCGAGTTCCAGCCCGGTGTGTACGACTACCATCTCGCGCAAAGCATTGAATGCCGGCGCATTGGCTGCTGCCGAGGGGAGCACTTCGACCAGAGCATTGGCGGGGGTCTTGACGATATTTCCGTCTTTCTGGCGGGTATACGACTCGTGAATCTGCAAAGTCTGATAACGGGGATCGTACGTAATGAACGACTCCCCATACGTGCGGTTCATGGCCGTGTGAGTGTACAGCGTCAGGACTTTCGACTGATGATAAACCTGCGTACCATCAGCCTGCAGGGTCCAGCTTTCTTTGATTTTCTTAAATTCCGCTTCCCGGGCGGTGACCGGAAGAGTCAGCGCAAACAGGCAGAGGAGCAGAAGGGTATATATTTTAGTCATGTGTGACGATCATCTTTTTAGAGTTTAACAATCAAATAATCCGCAAAGCTTTTGTAGGCATTCACCGCAGCACGGAATCCTTCCCAGTCGGCTGCCCGATAGATGCGCTTCTTCAAGGCGAGTTTCTGTTTCAGCACCAGTTTGTTGCCAACCTGCTGCAACGAGCCTTCGAAGTCGGCTGCCGGAGCGGCCTTTTGTTCGCTGCGCGGCTCTCCCGCCAGGCGATATCCCCGCGGCAGGGCAATCGTTTCGTCCAATTCGACCAGACGAGAGCAAGCATCACGGAAGCCGTATTGGCGGGTTTCCAAGCCGGTATCGATGCGCAGGAACGAGAGAACGCTCGCATAGAGGTTGTTCATCACCATCGGTTTCAACAATAATTCCCGGTCACCGACCAGCGCATAGTCCGGTATCTCGTAACGGAACGTGATGCGAATGGGGCCTGTCTGATAATCCTTCGGCGCCTTTCCGTAGTCCACTCCGAGCATACGGGCTTTGGGAGATACGTTGAGCAACTGGCTTTCCATCGTGCTTTGCCATTCGGTCTGCCAGCCCTGCGTAAAGATGCGGCGGATGCTGCTGTCCGACTGACCTTCGGCGGTGATGGTAAACGAACCTTTCAGCGTGCCCTTTGCATCGATTTTGTTATCGGCAGTGATGCGGACATAATGATTCTCGGGAGCCGAAACCGGAGTCAGGCACAAGTCGGAACCTCCCGGAATGCCGGGCAGATAGTTCTGCTGCTGCTCGGCACTGCTCCACAACTCGCGGCAGAAAGGAACCCAGGTAGGATCGAGGGGCATATACGTCCCATTCGCCAGCTTCACCACTGCCACACAGTGGTTAAAGTGATCGGCAGGGATGCTTTCGATGCGGCTTCCCGCCATCGTCATGGCCGGATAGGCCTCAAATCCCGCCATACGCAGGAAAGAGATCAGCGTGCCGGCAATGTCCTTGCATACTCCGCAGCGGTCGGTGTAGTTCATCTTCGTATTATGGAGCGTAAAGCCCTCGCCTTCGCCCATGGTGATGCCTGCATAACGGATATTATCGGCTACCCAATGGGTCAATACGGCGATTCTCTCCATTTCGGTCTTTTTTCCCTTTATCAGTTCGTCCACTTTCTTCTGAGCCTCGGGCAGTGCGGCAAAACTGCCGTATGCCTCGTTCAAGTCGTGAAACCAGAGCGACTTATCCTCCCATTTCGGGGTAGACGACATCATCAGCTTCGGGGCTTCGTCAAAAAGATCCATCATATTGGGCTCTTTCCGGAAAGGAAGCACTTCGTCCACGGCAAACGTATATACCTTTCGCCCGTCCTCATAACGCATTGACGAGGTACAGGCACCGTTATAGAACTGGAACTGAAGCTCTTTTTCCATCGGCATACTGACAAGGTATACCTTGCGGCGGGTGGGTTCATTCACCCAAAAAGGAACAATGTCGTAGAACTGCCCGCGCATGGGCGGAATGAAACGCGCGTCATCATCTTCAGCTCCTGCCAGCAGAGCATAAGTAAAGCCTTTCTTACTGATTTCGTAGGAAACGACATCTCCCGGCTCCAGGCGTCCGAGTTCGAGCATGATCTGACGGGCTCCCCAATAAATAGCCCTTGCCGGAGCGGCATAATCGCAGGTCTTGGTCACGTCCACCTGTATGGTTTCGCCGTTGGCACGCTGCACGGTGACTTGCTTGAAACGGGCAAAGGCCGTCAGCGGATCATAATCATACTTGATCACATGGTTATTCACTGCCCCTTTGGGAGTCTGTACTTTAAACGATTTGTACACGGCAAAACTTCCGGAGCCGTTTGGCTGCACGGTTACCGAGGTACTGTCCAGCAGGGTCACGCAGTCAGCTTCGCTCCATGCATTCTGCCCGGCGGCCGGGAGACACATTAAGATTGAAAAAGCACAGCATGAAGATGCCCGGAGGACATTTTTTAATTTACGCATAGTTTATGAATTGAATATTTGTGAATGGTTTTATCGTTTTTCTGTCTGTAACGGACAAAAGTAGTGTATCGATGCATAAAAAACAAGAATTATCAGAAGAAGTAGAGAGAGAAAGAAAGAGAAAATATCCGGCAAAAAAACGAAGCTCATATATTGTATAAATATAGCACCAAGACAGCCAAACAGAAAGAATAAAGATATATTACCAATCCGCCAAAGCAAGCGTTTAGTCCCTTTTAAATCATCGCTTAAGCGATGATTTTTCAAGATTTAAATCTTCCCCCGCCAAGACTTAAGTCTCGAGATGGAGGCCTTTTTGAGAGATTTTTCAGAGAAAGCCTATTTGTAATAAAAAAAGCCGCTGTTCCCAGCGGCTTATCTAAAGTTATAAATAAATATTTTATACTGACTATGCAGTAGGATCATCCACGATTTCACCGCTTGGATCCTTCTCTTTAATCACATCATTTGTATTTGTTAATGAGACACTTCGGGTTAACGCACAACGACTCAGCACTAAGTCAGTCTCTTCCTTAGCAGAAAAGCGTAGATTGATAGCCTTTATTTGTGACGCTTTCGCCTCATCAAGCGTTTTCACGCCGGTGCTGCTCGCAGTCAGATTAAAAGTACCCAAATGCGGAATATCAACACTTTGCCCGTCTTTCAGATAATTGATGACAGCCGCTCCCAATTTCGAGAGTACTCCCAGGCATATAGCCTCTTTTATTCCGGTGATCTGGCTCAGATAATTGACAAACGTATCCTGATCCACCATTCCTCTGTTTTTTAAAACACAATAATACAGCTTTTCAGAATCTTTATCTCTCAGATCACTGTTTCGCAACGCCAAGTTATAATACAATCCACTCATGTTTTTATAGGATTAGTAAAGGTTAGTATTAGAAAATTATTTAATTCTCCCAAAGGTATGCCCTTAAAATTTTAAAAACAACTCTTTCTTCTCTTTTTTTTCAAAAAACAACAAAAAAAAGATTGCCCGGATTCACATCCAAACAATCTTTGTCAATTAGAAAAATTCATTAATATTATCTTATTATAAAAGAGATCTGCCACCCCGATTCACATCTAAGTGACATCATAATGCTATGAAAAAAAAAAGTTAAGTTATCTCCGTATAATGTCTTATCAGAATCAGTAACATTCTTATTTCGTAAACGGCAAATATCCGTTTCAATGACTAAATTCCGCCTAAGACAGTAAACGATTCAGATTTTCAACAAAAGTATCTTATTAAAATCAGAAAAACAATCCTTTCCTGATTTTATTTAAAAAAATCGATAAAAAAAAGATTGCCCGGATTCACATCCGGGCAATCCCATATTAACAAAATTTAAAATAAATCGACCGGATCACTATCCGGACATAATAAAAACTTAATATGTATTACCTGGATTCACATCTTAGTAATACTTCAACTAATGAAAAAAAAAAAACTATCTTAACGCTTCCACCTCGTCCGGTGTCAGCGGAATCTTCTTTCCTAAGCGGCGGGCACCTGTCTCGGTTATCAGATAATCCTCCTCATTGCGGATGCCTCCGAAGTCTTTGTAAGTCTCCACTTTATCGTAATTGATAAAGTCGGTGAACTTCTTCTGGCCCTTCCAGAGATCTATCAGTTCGGGAATAAAGTAGATGCCCGGCTCCACGGTATGTACAAAACCCGGCTCCAACGGAATGGCCAGACGCTGCGACTTACGGCCGAACTGCGTGCTCTTGGGCTGTCCGTTATAGCCCACCCAGAGTTCACCCAGATTCTCCATGTCATGCACGTCGAGCCCCATCATGTGTCCCAGCCCGTGAGGATAGAACAAAGCATGTGCACCCTCGCGCACGGCGTCTTCGGCATTTCCCTTCATCAGCCCGAGTCCTTTCAAACCTTCGACCATCACACGTGCCGACAAGTCGTATACATCCATATAAGGAATACCCGGACGAAGTGCTTTCACCGACTCCAGGTGCATGGCGTTCTGTATCTCGTAAACCTCGCGCTGGCGCCGGGTAAACTTTTTATCGGCAGGAACGGTAGACGACATATCGCCTGCATAACCCATCTCCGTTTCTGCGCCGGCATCGATCAGGAACAGATCGCCCGGCTTGACGATATTGCCATGATAATGGTTGTGGAGCGTCTGTCCGTTCACCGTAGCGATGGTAGCAAACGAAAGGTCACCCCCTGCGGCATGCGCCACGGCTTCCATGGCTGCCGATACTTCCCACTCGCGCATCCCGGGACGCAGGATCTTCATGGCCGTAATGTGCATATCCGCCGTAATGTCGCAGGCCTTCTCGATTTCGACAATCTCCTCGGCCGACTTGTAGTTACGCTGCGCGATCACCGCACGGATAAATGGCACCGAACCCTCCTGACGCGCGGAAGGCACTCCCAGCCAGTCCATCAACTTCAGTTTATGCTCTGCACGGTAGGGCGGCAGGTAATGGATGGCCTGTCCCTTCTGTACCGCCTTGTGCAGATAGCTCACAATGTCGGCCGAAGGCATGGTGATGTCCACTCCCACCCGCTCACTCTTTTCCTTCAGTGTGGGCTGAGTCCCCATCCATACGATATGATCGATGGTCAGTTCATCACCGAATATAATTTCCTTATCTTCATCAATGTCGATTATAGCCGAAAGCCCGGCAAACGAAAGGCCGAAGTAGTAGAGAAAGGTAGAATCCTGACGATAGCGGAACGTATTGTCCTCGTAGTTCAATCCACACTCGTCGTTTCCCAGAAACAACAGTACTCCGGAGCCTAATGTTTTTTTCAGCAGGGCTCTGCGCTGCGTATATGTCTCTTTGCTGAACATAATGGTATATATTAAAGTTATGATGGCAAAGATAGGAACAAAGGATGAATTGACAAAGGAGATAAAGCAAATAAGATTCGCAGCAGAGCAATAACCGTCCCGCCATGGAAGAGGCCGGGAATATCTTTCCGGAACACCCCCTCCATGTCTTCCCCGCTCCCTCCGGTTTTTCCTTTAACTCCTTTTATCGGATAAATCATTTCGCTATATCGAACAATTCATTACTTTTGTAGCGAGAAACAAAAACTGTAAAGCATTAAACGTATGGCACAAGGTTCCCGTCAGATACAATCGCAGGCGCAGCAGCAGATACAAACGCTCTCACCGCAGCAGATTCTGGTAGTGAAACTACTGGAGCTACCGGCTGTGGAACTGGAAGACCGTGTACATGCCGAACTGCTGGAGAATCCCGCCCTTGAAGAAGGCAAAGAAGAAAGCACCTCCGACGAGACCACCCCTGCCGAAACCTCCGAAGGAGAGACGGAAGGCGATACGGACTATGACTCGCTGAGCGACTATCTGACCGAAGACGACATCCCCGACTATAAACTTCAGGAAAACAACCGCTCCAAAGGCGAGCAGGCAGAAGAGATTCCGTTTTCGGACGCGACGTCATTCTACGAAATCCTGAGAGAACAGCTCGGCGAACGCAACCTGACCGAACATCAGCGCGAACTGGCGGAATACCTGATCGGTTCGCTGGACGACGACGGCCTGCTGCGCAAATCACTGGACAGTATCAGCGACGAACTCGCCATCTATGCCGGCATCGACGCTTCCCCGCAAGAACTGGAAGATGTACTGAAAATCATTCAGGACTTCGACCCTGCCGGATTGGGTGCCCGCGACCTGCAAGAATGCCTCCTGATACAAATCCGTCGCAAGATAGAGCAGCAACACTTCACTCCTAACCCGCTACTCTACATCGAAGAAGCCATCCTATCGGAGTGCTACGAAGAATTTACCCGCAAACATTGGGAAAAGATACAGCAGAAACTTGGTCTGGAAGAAGATGCCTTTGAGCAAGCTATCAAAGAAATCTGCAAACTGAATCCGCGTCCGGGTGCATCCCTGGGCGAAGCGATAGGTAAAAATATGCAGCAGATAGTACCCGACTTCATTGTAGATACATACGATGACGACACCATCAACCTGGCACTGAACAACCGCAACGTGCCGGAACTGCGCATGAGCCGCGACTTCACCGAAATGGTGGAAGAGCATACCAAGAACAGGGCAAACCAATCGAAAGAATCGAAAGAGGCCATGATGTTCCTGAAACAGAAGATGGACGCCGCACAAGGTTTCATCGATGCCGTGAAGCAACGTCAGAACACACTGATGACCACTATGCAGGCCATTATCGACCTGCAACGTCCGTTCTTCCTCGAAGGAGACGAATCCTTGCTGCGCCCTATGATACTGAAAGATGTGGCGGAACGCACCGGGCTGGACATTTCGACCATCTCCCGCGTCAGCAACAGCAAATATGTGCAGACCAACTACGGCATCTATCCGTTGAAGTTCTTCTTCAGTGACGGTTACACCACCGAAGACGGCGAAGAGATGTCCGTACGCGAAATACGCAAAATACTGAAAGAATGCATCGATAGCGAAGACAAGAAGAAGCCTTATACAGACGACGAGCTCACCGATATACTGAAAGAAAAAGGATATCCGATAGCCCGCCGCACGGTAGCCAAGTACCGCCAGCAGATGAACATTCCGGTGGCAAGGCTGAGGAAATAGTGGTAGGGTAGTAAGGTGATAAAGTGGTAAGGGAAAGTGAGTTTAATTGTAATCCGTAATTAATAAAGTAGAAAATGGTGGAAGAACATATCATTGCAGATAGAACCCTCATCCGGACCGCGAAAGTGATTTCGGCCGTATTCACGCCGTTTTCTATTCCTTTCCTGGCCTTCCTGATTCTGTTTATATTCTCGTACCTGCGCATCATGCCCTTACAATACAAGTTGATCGTGCTGGGTGTGGTATATTGCTTCACCATTCTGATGCCCACGCTCACTATCTTCATCTTCCGCAAGATAAACGGCTTCACTCCCGAAGACCTGGTAGAAAGGAAGAAGAGGTACATACCTTTCATATTGACTATCACTTCCTATATATTCTGCCTGCTCATGATGCACCGGCTCAACATACCGTGGTACATGACCGGCATCATCCTTGCCGCACTGGTGATGATGATTATCTGTATCATCGTCAATCTGAAGTGGAAGCTCAGCGAACACATGGCAGGTGCGGGAGCAGTGGTAGGCGGACTAGTAGCTTTCAGCGCCTTGTTCGGATACAATCCCGTGGGATGGCTATGCCTCTTTATACTGGTGGCTGGCGTATTGGGCACTGCCCGCATCATCCTGCAACATCATACACTGGGCGAAGTGATGGGCGGTTTTGCCGTAGGACTTATTTGTTCCCTGCTGGTACTGCATCCGTTGAGCAATATATTGTTCCGCATCTTCCTCTTCTGAGCCTGATGTCGGACAGCTGTTTTAATTCTGAATTCTCAATTTAAAAACAATATTAACCCTTAAAAACTAAGAACATGAATCTACCAACAAATGTAAAGTACACCAAAGAGCACGAATGGATTCGTCTGGAAGGTGACATTGCCTATGTAGGCATTACCGATTACGCACAAGAACAACTGGGCGACATCGTATTCGTCGACATTCAGGCAGAAGGTGAGACGCTGGCTGCTGAAGAAGTCTTCGGTACCATTGAAGTAGTAAAAACCATTTCCGATCTTTTCATGCCTATCAGCGGAGAGGTTACGGAACAGAATGAAGCCCTTGCCGACCAACCGGAACTGGTAAACAAAGATCCGTACGGGGAAGGCTGGCTCATCAAAATCAAGCCCGATGCAGATGCAGACTTCGACAGCTTGCTGGATGCAGAAGCATACAAGGCGCTGATAAATGCGTAACTAATTAATAACTAAATAACATGACTCCAATCGTTAGCATCATCATGGGCAGCACTTCCGACCTTCCTGTAATGGAGAAGGCGGCACAACTGCTCAATGACTTACACGTACCGTTCGAAATGAACGCCCTCTCTGCCCACCGCACACCGGAAGCAGTAGAAGACTTTGCCAAGAATGCCCGCCAACGCGGCATTAAAGTGATTATCGCCGCTGCCGGCATGGCTGCCGCCCTGCCCGGCGTGATTGCTGCCAACACC
>OGXV01001519.1_pt1 | contig 13633 bp, 27 predicted proteins | sample 1576391 | NCBI WGS metagenome assembly OGXV01 (sample SAMEA3541586, study PRJEB24748) | human gut metagenome | biome: human gut; feature: human-associated habitat; material: faeces | place: China | collected 2012 | reverse complement strand
GATGAAAGATCGGGAAGCTGTGTGTGAGAAGGTCAGGGCCGTCGGGCTGATTTACTAACAAAGCGTCGAGGGTGATCCCCGCGACCCTGAAAATAAAAAACCCGCTCAAGGCGGGAATATGAGGGTGTGGCAATGTCGGCATCATGGCCGAAGGTACCCTGGCTGGGTTTGGTACTAAATAGATTCAACTTTACCGCAGCGATTGCATCGCGTAATTGTCTTTAATGGCATGTATTTGCATTCATCTTCCACAGTATCAACATGCCAGTCATGTTGACCGAGACAGCAAAATCTGTCCTCAATCATGATTGCGAAGATGACTGTGGGAGACCAAAAGCAAAAAAACATCCATAGCCATAATAGCATTCTATGCGGCCTTCTATTTGGTGCCGGGTAAAGGAATCGAACCTCTGACGCGCAGCTTACAAGGCGACTGCTCTACCATTGGAGCTAAGCCGGCTAATTTGGCGGGACGACGTGGAATCGAACCACGATAAGCAGGTTAACAGCCTGCCGTAATGACCTTTATACGATCGACCCTCAATCTGGTTCAGGGCTCTGCGCGGAAGGGCTTTAACGTGTCGTGCAGCACGTCTCTACCCAAGAGCCCTGACCGGATCGCAGGCATAAAAAAACCCAAGGCGTTAACCTCGGGCTTGAATTTTTTTGCTTCGGAACGACTGAACGGATTCCCAGCGTTAGGGATGAATCTAACCAGTTTTTCCGGAGATTGCAATAGCTATTTTCCACAAAATTCAATTTTTATAGAAAATACTCACTATTTCGTCACCCGGGAGAGAATGACATCTGCGTATGACTCCTGCTTGTGACATTCGGATACCAACTCCTCGAAGAAAGGTTTCAGTTGCTCATAAGCTGCCGTTTTCTTAATGTCAGCTACGGCCCTTACCCCTTCCATCACCGTCGAAAACTTCATGCGCGCATAGCCTCTTCCGCTGCAGCGATCGCACACCTTCATTACCGGTAGCCCAAGTCGCTCGCTGGTCTCTTTATCCAGCACCTTTCCTTTCCCATTGCAGCGACACGAATTGCTGATAGCACCCTTTCCGTTACAGGCTGAGCATTTAACTTTGACCACTTCGCGCACTTCGCTCCAGCACTCCCAGTGGCTTGGGCGAACCGCTCGGGACATCTTTGCCCAATAAGGTGGCTTGCCCCACGGATATGAGCATTTGTTGGTGAACACCTGGGCCTCTGTGAAGCCAGTCCCATCGCAGCAAGTGCATTTTCTAACGCTGGCAGCACTTCGCGTGTAATCCTGGTATGCAAATGCGCACAGAACTTCGAGAACTCTTTTGCGAACGTCCTGGCTGAGTTCTGAAACGATGTTAAAGCGGTTTGATAATCGCTCTGCTGATTCATAAAGTAGCTCCATTGCTCGGTCAGGTGTGCTTACCCCGATCTTTGCCAGATAGAGGTCGAAGCCGAATCCGCACTTGGCGTTTACCAGACCAAGAGCGGCCATGATGTCAGTTCCGGTTAGGCCATCAGATGCAGTAGCCCGTGGCGAGTCGCTCAGCATTGGTGACTTAGGCGCGAAGTATTTGGCGATAGATTCGAGGTTCATGCTGTCTCTCCCAGGGTCTGATAGATGCGGACGAAATTGCGTAATATTTTGTAGTCAACCAGTACGGTGCCGCGGTGCCGGCAGAGGCGGGGCTTTTGCCAGCGGTCGCGGATGCGCTCTATGGCGAGCTGGTTCATGCGGCCTCCCGTTGTTTTATGAGCGCACGGCGTAGCGCGCTGTAATGGCGCCTGATGCCTTCCAGTTCTTCGATGGTGTATCGGTGAGGGGTGTTGTTGTTTTCGAGCGCCTCGACGCGCTCAGCGCCGATTTTCTCTACCAGAGCGACGCGGTACTGCTGCTGGTTCCCTGACATCTGCACGTTGCAGTGATGGCACTGCTTGTGAATGTTGTCCTCGTTGTAGCGCAGGTGAGATGCTTTACCGCGGGATCGGTAATGCCCGGCCTCCCACTGAACCGTTTCGAACGTGCCGCAGCTGATGCACGGCAGATCGTGGTCACGCTCGCGGATATAGTCGTTAACGACGCGCTGGGTCATATCTTCCCAGTGTCGGAGAGGTTTCACCGCTGCTTTGCGCTTGCGCCAGGCTGCGCGGTCTTTCTTCGCTTTCGCCTTGGCCTGCTTATCGCGCTTCTTCTCAAGCTCCTGCATGGCAAATTCAGCGCCATGCTCAGGACAGCACCAACGATGGTTTTCGAATGCAGGAGTGAATTTCTCCCGGCAGATTTTGCACCGGCGCTGAGTACGTTTAAGCATGTGGCCTCCTTGCTCTCAGGCGTAGCCACTTCTTATCGACCAGGCGGGCGGTGTAGTCTTTCAGGGTCGGGATGTCGGAAGGCTTAACTTCTACCTTGCGCTTGCGGCGCGCCGGCACGCGGAAGATGCCGCGTTCCATTACTTTGGCGAGAAGGCTGCTCATCAGGCCTCCTGCTTTTGCTGCAGTTGCTGATATTCGCAACCGTGTGGAATGGTGAGAGCCAGACCAAACTGAGCGCACCAGGCCTCAACTTTGGTCAGGAAGATGTGCATTTCGCCGGTATCAAGATCGGAGGTATGACGGGGCTCCCAGGTTGTGGTTTTCTCACCGGTGATGAAGTCGGTGTATGTCACCTCTTCGCAGCCGAGATAGGTCTTTTTGAGATTGCGCTTAACCCACTCGGGAGTTGCGTCGGTACGTCCTGAGTTAATCAGGTATTCGCTGATTTCCGCGTACCACATGTGACTGAGTGCGTTCTGGTTCAGGCTGCGCTTTTCGCGCCACTCTTTGACCTGCAGGCGCAGGCATTTCCCATAAGAGAGCTGCTCCTGAAGGATCTTGCCTATAGCACTGAAGTTTCCGCTGTGCAGCTTGATGCCGCATTGAGGGATGTTCACGCTTCACCTCCGCAGAGGCTAAACGCTGAATGCAGAAAATCGCCGGTGGCCTTCGCCATCGGTGACAGGGATTGCTGTAAGGTTTTGTGCGCCATGTGTCCCCACTTGGCGCCGGGGTAAAGTTGTCAGTTGTCCAGACTGACGAGGTAATTATGACGGGCTAAATCCCGAATTGCAAAACGAGCATAGGCTATTTTTTCTCGTTCTGACTGGCCATTTCCAGATAGCGCGGATCGGATGCTCGGGGTAACTGGATGCTCTGCTCGCGGTAGTAGCGAACGCGCTCCATGAAGTAGTCGCGCAAGTGCTCAGGCTGCTCTCTGGCTACCACCTCGGCGACAACCGGCATGTTCAGGCGCTCTTTATAGGCAACGCCGGAGGCTGCGAGGTCAACGTTGACCTTGTCCTGCTCTTCTTTCGATTTGGCTGCAATGTTCCACTTCGACATAAAACTTCTCCTGCCTAATCCCTCATGCTATATGATACATAACTTTTTTTGTTCAAAGGGTGTATTTGATTATGTGGATTACTGTCTTCACAACTGTTTTTACTGGTGTAATCGTGTACGTTCTTGGGCAAATCATAGTTAAATGTGCGCTTGACCCATACATTTCGTTCAAGGAGCACTTAGGGAAAATATCATCACTATTGCTTCGCGAACAAAGCAAAATTATGAACTTCAAGGCCAATGCAGAGCTAATTAATGAGCTAAAGTTATCAGCCGGGCTATTGATAGCTAAATCAAAAGCAATCCCGTGCTATAAACACTTTTCAAAAATTGGCCTACTCCCTGTATACAATGACGTGATCGATGCGTCGCATCACCTCAACTTAATTGCTTCTATGTTAGAGGAGTGTGGATCCACCTATCCAAATTCAAAATCATCTTTATCCCAAGGTGATTCTGTCTATACCTCTGTAAAAGTAATAGGTGAAAAGTTAGATATAGTAGTTAGATATTAACTCTCACCCTTAGCTTTACCTTATCTTCTGCGCGGCTTTGCGTTCTGCGGGGGATTTAGGCATCGCCAGATCCCCGCGTCGGTGCAGTGTCGATAGCCAGCAAATGCGGCGATTCCAGATAGCGAATCATCGTTTCTGCAACCTGCTGGCGAGCCTTTAAATCCTGAAGCACGATTAGCAAGACTGGTGAAAGAGACTTTCTATCGACGTTGTAGCCATAACGCTGCAGGGTACCAATGAGGTCAGCAAGAATCTGGCTATCTGTAAGTTCATGACTCACCCTTCACCTCCTGCGGGGCGGCTGCAATCGGCATCCAGTGGGTGATATCACAATTAGGGATGCTGATATCATCCCCAAGCCATCCCTGCCCTTTAGACCAACACTGAACGTAATACCCATAGTCGGTATTCACAACACACCATTTCGCATCGTCCGGCATCCGCTCGCTTACCGGAATCCATCCCGGAATAATTTCAGGAATATTTTGTGGTGCGTTTTGTGGTTGCGTGGCGGCTGCGAGCATGGCGGCGCGGCAGGCGTTCCAGATATCCCACGCGAAGTCTTTCAGCTCGTCATCCTGCGCCAGAGGATGGATGTACGCTGACCAGAATTCCTCAAAGTCGCTATAGGCTACTGGCGCTGGCTGCGCGTGGCGATAGAGCTTGTCACCAATCTTTAGCCCCATACTCATCGGTGGAACGTAATAGACCAAAGTCCACTGTTTATCGATGTACGCCACCGGCTCGCTGTCCGCTGCCGGCTGCGCTGGCGGCATACCTGGACCTTTGCGAATGGCTTTTGCCAGCTCGATAGGGTCATCGTATAGCCAGTCTCCGGTTTCAGGGTGATTGGCTTCTGCCAGTTGGGCGGCCCATTCCAGACCGTCTTTGTGTCCCTGTAGGTAGTCGAGAGGCAAACACCCAGACTCGCTGTCCATTGCGGCCAGCGCCATGCGGGCCACTCGTTTGAGAATCTCTAAGTCGGCAAACCCAAGCCGATAGCCAACCTTTAAATCAAATACGGCCTGAACGCTTTCTTCTCTGGTTATGGTTGATTTGGTCATTGGTCACCCTTAGGCGTGCATACGCCACGTAGTGAAACATCGGCATTGTTTACCTTTTTTACTTCGGCAAACGCTGCTCGACAGGCGGATTCTGTTTGAAACTCTTGAGTGGTGATGGTCGGGTTTCCATAAGCGCCGAACATCCAGATTATGAGGACCCACATCATTTAGCCTCCACCTTGATGCCAGCGGCGGCCAGCATCTCTTCCACATCTGTGCGATCGTAATAATCTCCATCAGAGTCGTAATGAGCGTGAGCGCTACAATATGCGCCGCCCTCAATGCTCATTGCTTTTGGTAGTTTCACGCTGCGGGACTCTAACCGAGAAATCTGCTGCTGCGCCTTCTCCAGCGCCTCTACCAGCGCGATGACGTCAGCGCCTTTTACGTACAGGCTTTCGCCAAACTCATTTGCGGATGTTGCTCGACGTTTCAGGCTCTGCGCTAGTTCGATATCAGTAGTCATGCTGCTCGCTCCTGTTCTGCAAATAGGTCAAGCTGTCCGTTATCAACAATGAAAGCCTCGCAGCTTTCCGTGCAGGATCCTGATTCATACCCGCCGCTACTGCGCACAGTTCTTGCGATATCGTCTCGTTCGTAACCAGCGTACATTGCCTCTACGCCATCCAGTGACTGCCCCTCGCGGTACATGATTTTGTTTTCCTGTTGCCGGCGTTCGACAACCCGGACATCAGGAGAGGAAATTACTGCGCGGAACTGGGCCAGCATTTCCGGCTCATCGCGCATAGCAAGGGCCACTTTGTTCAGACCCTTTTTGATACAGAAAACGCAGTTACCAAGATGCTCAGGAATCTGCAGGTCAAACGGCTGCTGCTTCCACCAGTTCAGTACATCCTCTTTCTCGAACTCGGTAATTTCCGCCTTAAAGCTCTGCTTTGATTTCCTGATGTCGATTACTCGCTGAGCTATCCTTCCTGCCGTTGCAGTATCAAGAAGAAATCTCGGTTCCAGCATCTCCACCATTTGCTCACAGGTGTCAATGGATGCCAGTTCCCGATACAGGCTGCCCATGGTGTAAGTATCGAAATTCATCCTGCGCATCAGGTGGAATAACTTTTCACCCCAGATGCGGGCAGGTTCATCCAGGCGCATACCTAGCCATGACTGATGATTGTCGAAGTTGTCTTTGCAGAAGTGATTGCAGACTTCTATTTTCATTGTTCTGGTGCAGAACGCGCCGCCAAAATATGGAGTGCCGTACTTTTTGGTGATGTCTATCCATGGCTGCAGGTCAGGACCGATGTCATCAATGCTGATAATTTTGTAGCCGTTTCCTTTCCCAAGCTCAGGGTTAACATCTACACGCAGGCATATCAGGTCGATACCCCAGTTGCTCACCACCTCTCGAATAAATTTGTATGTCCCTGGGTGCTCAGCGCCGGTATCCATGAATACGTAGCGAACATCCTCACCGGCCCTGCGGCGCTGCTCCATCAGGTGGACAAGGTAGGCCGACGTTCTGCCGCCAGAAAAGCTGACTACATGCGTGACGCTCATTTGTCGGCCCCCTCGCGCAGTTGCTCGCAAAATTCCTTGCCGCAGTCGATAGCGCCAACAATTACGTCAACTTCATCGCCTACAAAATCACCCTCATCGACACACTGCTGCAGGAGACCAATGAACTCCTCAACCCCATCAGCCTTAATCCCGGCTACGATGCGATCGGTGGCGGGGGTTTGTTCTTCTGAAATCTCGGCAACGACATCTTCGTGATACGTCGTAATATCGTCCTGGTGAATGTCTACGTAATACCCTTCAACCGTGGACTCATGACCGCGCAGATAGCCTGAGTTGAAAATTCGTACCTGTTCAGCCTTCAGCCCCACATTCTCCGCAGCCAGCTGCTGGTAAGCTTTCGCCAGCTTCAGGAACTTCTGCTCTCTGATCGACGGCTCGCCTGCGCTCTCCAGGGACTGAATGAGTTCGTTTACTGCCTCTAGTGTGATTGTCATTTGGCTGCTCCTTCGGCGAGCATGGCGATGATTTCTTCCGGGGTCTCTTTCACGTCAATGCGTTCTCCGGATGTCATTTTCAGGATTGTCAGACCAGCGAAAAACATGCTGACGATATGCTCTGCGGAAACAAACACAGGCTCGTAGACTGTTTCTGGTTCCCAACCATATTCGCCCTGCCGCTCTACGGTTACCTTTTGGCTTAATTTGAGAAAAATCATTTTCTTACTCCCGCCAGGCAATAGTTAAACAGTTTGGTCATTGGGTTTGCGCCGTCAGGACGCTGGCGATACTGAACAGATGGATCGCTTTCGGTTACTGCTGTCGTGTCGATCAGGGTGTAGCGATAGCTTCTGCTCTCACCCTCACGCTGTACCTGGCCGTCACGGTGCATCTGCCACAGGGAGGAATTGACTACTGAAGAGTCAAGCCCGGTACCGCGGCGGATATCCTGAAAGCTGCAGCCAGGATGCTGGCCGACGTAATTGATTACGGCTTGTTTGCCCGAGTTCTTTTTCATCAGATAAGCCCTCTCTCTTTCCCGCGCAGGTATTCATCCCGCAGCCACTGAGCCGGAGTTAACGCACCGAGCGATGCCGCGCTTGGCATACATCCGAAGCTTTTGCCTTCAGGGTGAAACCCCTGCTGCCGGCTGACATGGTTTGTCGGAATGGCTTCCTGGTTGTTCTCCAGAGCCAGTACCGGCGACGGTATTTGTTCTCCGGCGGCGACTTTCAGCGCCCAGTCTTCCAGCTTTTTAGCGGCATATTTCTCGGTTTCTGCCTCGCTGAGCTGGCGCTGGTACATTGCTCGCCGGGTATCGGTAACAACCCAGTACATGACAGGGTGAGACCATGGGAAGCGCTCAGCACCGCCGGTATGCAGCCCTTTTTCACGGCTGTAGCGGTGGAACTCGTTCATCACGTCGACAAGAGTCACTCCCAGCACGGTGCCACTGTCCTTGCACCACTTGATGAACTGGCCCGGCGATGGCCAGAACGGCGATTCACTGGCTCTCGCATGGCGCACGCCGGCGGATAACTGCTCGCGGGTGCGGATGCCGTTTTCGGCAAAAGCCGCAATCCACTGGCGCTTTGCTGTCTTCTCTTCAGCGTCGGTGCGCAGATTGGTTTGCGTTGACGCCGGGAAGATCTGCTTCAGCTGACGGAACAGGGAGTCAACCAGCCTTTCAGCTTCGAAATCGAGAAGCCTCTGCGGCTCCGTGCTACCTGCGGCCATTCTGGCCAGCGCATCACCATCGCGATTGCTGATCGCGGTCATAAGCTGTGCGGTCATATGAAGTCCTTCCAGCCTTCAGGGCTGTTCCAGTGTGGGGAATCAGATTCGCTTCTCTGGCGCCCGGAAAGCGGATTAACTCTCGCGTTCCTGAGCCATACCCGGAATGCCGAGTTCCAGTCGATCAGCTTTGTGCCGCGGGCCTGGTGATAATCACGAAAGTTCAGCAACTCGGTTTCAATGTTGATCCCTTTCTCCGAGGCAATCGCAATGTGATCTGCCAGTGGCTTGAAGGCAGGAGGGAAAGGTATTTCCCCGTTGGGTGAAATCCCGATCCGTCGCTTTGCAGACTCGCTGATAAACTGCCCTCGCGCAGAGAGAGAGTCTGGTTCAGTGACTGGTTCAAAAGAGTGACTGGTTCTGGTGCCATCTGGTGGCATAGGGGGTGTGACATCAGATGGCATAGGGGGTGCTATTTCATGGCATACCCCTGTGCTTTTTGATGGCATAGGGGTAGCATCAAGGTTCAGATAATACACGTTGGATGTATTACCCTTCCCGTTGTTAACCCCAACGCGATTTTCACGCTTGAGAAGCCCCATATCCTCAAGCGCATCAATATGATTGCGAACAGCGGATTTGCTGCATTCGCACTGGTCGGCAATATGTTGATACGAAGGCCAGCATTCGCCCTTGTCGTTGGCATTGTCGGCCAGCTTGATAAGAACGAGCTTACGCAGTGAGTTTCCCACTTTGACCCCCATTGCTTTCGCCATAAGTGACATGCTCACGTGCTACCTCCGGATTGTTTACTCTTACAGATTTACCAGGCATAATTACCTCGCAATCACCTCTTCGTTTTTGCACCTGAAAGCCGTTAGTGTTCGCGCACTGCGGCTTTCGCCTTTCTGTTCCCACTTATGCTTCAAAGTCACCTTTCTCTCCCGGCCTGTTAGAAATCAGGATGGCCAGCAGCAGCGACATGTTCGGCAGCAGACTTTCCCGCCAGCGACTCACCGTCGACTTATTCACTCCGGCCACTTTGGCGATATTCGTGGTTCCCAGTTCAGCTATCTGGCTGTGTAACCAGCTTTCTATCCTGCGAGCCTCCACTTTGTTGCGTGTCGTTGAACTCTCCATTTGTGATACTTCCTCTGGTGTTGTTTGGAATGGCCGCTGGTTAGGCGGCCGGTGAATGCGCGCTCAGCAACTGAGCAAGGTCAGGCCTGATCTCTGCCGCCTTAATCTTGCCGTTGGTCGCAGACACGATTTTCATTACATAGCGAGCGTCAATTCCGCCGCCATGCAGCCAGCGCCAAACTGTCGGCTGCGCTACGCCACACAGATCGGCCAATTTTTTCTGACTGCCAGCGATATCAATTGCCTTCTGGATGGTTTTGTTCGTCATGTTCCAATTCCTATAAGTATTGGTGCAAAGTGATAATAGCAATGCGTATTGGCTTTAGCAATAGCAAAACGTGTTTTGACCAGTAATACGCAAGCGTATAAATTTGAGATTATGAAAAAAGAAACTCTTGCAGATCGTTTAAACGAGGCCATGGCTTCAGCTGGAATGTCACAAGGGGCGCTTGCGAAGGCCTCAGGTATTGCTCAGCCAACCATTTGGCGCCTGGTGAGTGGAAACGCCAGGGGTTCAACAAAAATTGTCGAGATAGCTAATGCTTTGGGCGTCAGGTCTGAATGGTTATCAACCGGAAATGGACCGATGCGCGATGACGGCCAGCTCCCTCGCGCTGCCCAGGTTAAAAGTCAGGATACTGATGCATTCAGGATTGATGTGCTGGACCTTATGGTTAGTGCCGGGCCGGGCATCGTGAACCAGGAGTTCGTCGAGATTCTCCGTTCTGTTGAGTATGAGCCAGCTGAAGCCCGCCACATGTTCGATGGACGTAAGGCTGAAAGCATCCGGATCATCAACGTCCGGGGCGACAGCATGTCTGGGACGATTGAGCCGGGTGATCTGCTGTTCGTCGACATCAGCGTTAAGAGCTTCGACGGCGACGGGATATACGCCTTCCTGTACGACGACACTGCTCACGTCAAGCGCCTGCAGAAGATGAAGGACAAGCTGCTGGTTATCTCAGATAACAAGAGCTATGCAGCCTGGGACCCGATCGAGAAAGACGAGATGAACCGGGTGTTCGTGTTCGGCAAGGTGATCGGCAGCATGCCGCAGACGTACAGGAAGCATGGGTAAAGCCTTAGCAGGCAGAGGAAGCATGTCTGATCTGATTATCCCAATACTCATTACTTTGCTGATTATCGGACTGGTTGGGATAGTGCTCAGGCTAGATAAGATTTTCTTCAAGCGGAAGGATGAGCGGGATGACTTTGAGTGAGCCAGACCGGTAGTTCGATGTGTTTTTAGTAATGCCGCAGACGTACAGGAAGCATGGGTAGCTAGCATGTGGCCTGATAAGACGTTTGGGTAGCTAAAACAAACACACGCGGAGCAAGATAAGAGATGAAGGAACATTTCTTCAATGGACTGGTAGCGCTGATCTCGGTTATGGCTATCTCACTACTGATTTTTCACTGGTAACGGACTGAAAGGAGAACTCATGAGGTCGCTTATCTTTGTTCTAGCACTGATAGTCATAGTGGCGGGCATATGTGTGTTTATGCTTCAGGACAATGCCTTAAAGGGATTCTCAGCATGGTGAGAAAGTATCTGGTTGTCATCATAGCTGCCATTCTAGTCGCGCTGATTGTGTGGCAATGGGTTCTGGACTTGGGTTGATGGGGTGTCTGGGTGATCGGAAAGGCGCTCTGGTTGACGCATAGTTGGTAGTTTTGAATATTTCATAGTTATGGTGCCTATTCGGGCTAAGTTACATATAGCGAGATAATTGCAATGAAAGATAGCAGACCGAAAATAGTTCATTATAAAAAGCAGTCATCCCAAGCGGGGCGTCATCATTGCAAAGCATTTTACTTGGAATCATAGGGGATGGTGGCTCCGCTGAAAACGTTTTGCTTCGTCAAGAAAAAACCTCACCCTCAGATGATAATTCTGGTATAAGGTTTTTAAATAAAAGCAATACATACAAAACAATTCTTTTTGGACAGCTGGTTCTTTTTGAGAAGGACAAGAGTCAATCTCTATTAGAAATAAGTGAAAATGTCAGATTTTATGACATTAACTCAATCACTTCGCATGATATTATTATTAATGGCGATAACGCACAAGATAAAAAAAGGGAGTTTGTTGACTCCATTTTATATTTCGGTGTTTTAAACAACCATGTGTTAATTGTTCAGTCTACATCCCTACGTTCCAGAGAATTTGAGTCTCATCTTAACTGGCTTATAAATAGCTTTACTGATTTAGAGGATTTTGTCTTACTCCTGCAAGATAAGCCATCGGAAGCGACAATGCAGAAGATGGAAAAATCACCAGCCAAAAGCATTAGAATTGGCAGTTTGCCAATAACTTCTGAAGTGAAAAATGATGACGCACCTTCCACACCAAAAACCACAGGTTCAGTTAAAACGATAAAGTACAGGCCTACTGGTAAGGGCGGATCGTTGCTTAAGGCTTTTTTAGGTGATAACTGGGCCGACGATATCAATTTGAAGGATTCCTTAGATGATGCCAATCTACAGGTAAGTCTTGAAATTACATATTTCAGAAAAACAAATGATGGAGGACAGGCCGTTATTGACAGCATAGCGACATCACTGAGACATATAGATGGGGATGATTACAGCATAAAACTTCAAGGCGGAGGGGAAATTACTGGTAAAGAAATTAAACTTTCAGGAAATATCAGTGTCGAATATAACAATGGCATTATCGATGAAAATGATTTATTCTTAAAGATGCACAAATGGTTGTTCTCCAAGCTTGAGGCTGGAGAGCTGAATGTAAAGTAAAGGTATGAACAAGGAGGATAATAATGAAATCTAAAATCATCCACTTTGTTCTTATGCTTGCTTCCTTTTTCATTGGTTATTTTATAATCAAAATATCATTGAGCTTTATAGTTGATGGTGTTGTTATTGCGGCACCATGGGCTGTAGTAGGTTTGATGCAGCTGCCATTGTCGTATTGTATACAGGCAGTCTTTAAAACAAACGAAGTTAATGATCACTCTTCGCTAACCCGTTCTGAGTTGCGAAGGCTTTTGCCTCGGGTTAAATACAAAAGGCGAGTAATGGTATCCCTTTTAGCATTCTATGTTTTCTCGACGCTATTTGTAGTATTAGGCCTGATGGTTAGTGCTGGAAATCAAGAATTATTATACAAAGTACTGAAACTATCAGGTGGATTGCTCTTCGTATCGCTCTATACGAGTCTTTTCGTTCATAGAATGATGATCGAGCTTCAGAGTTTCAAGGCCCTTCTAAATAGAAGAGATTCCGATAAAAAAGAAAGAGAATCCTTACTTGATAAACTGAAATAACCCGGCCACCGCGCCGGGTTTTTATTGCCCTACTCTTCCCGCAGCATCAGCACATCCAGTGCCAGCTCCACAGGCAGATCTACTTTGGCTCCCTGCCACAACATCTGAATCATCTCTATCAGCGCCTCTCTTGAGGGCTCGCGCTTCTCAACCAGCAGCTGCATAACCGCTATCCCGATAACCTGCGCAATCTGCGGGTGCATTTCTGCGAAAAACTCATCCTCATTCGACATGGCGCTACCCTCTTTGGCGTTTTTTTGAGCATAACAGCACAATAGGAAAAAATAAATTCATTTAGCTATCAATGATTTAATAGCAATAGCTATCAAATAATATCAATACGTATTGCTATGGTTAATACTCATTGCTATTATCAATTCATCCAAACAACACCGGCAACGCCGGGGTGAAGTCAAAACGTCCCGTTAGCCGCGATAAGGCAAAGGTGAAGAGATGATCCGCGAAGAAGACAAGCCTGCATGGCGTAATTTTTGGTTAAAGGTCGTTCCGTTTTTGGTTGCTGTCCTTTTTTTTAGCTTCGCATGCTGGGGTGGAAAATGAGCAAACAAGGCATTCGTTCACTGATTTACTGCCTGCTGATCTGCGGCGTTATCTGGGCGGCAGTGGTTATCAAAATTCTGCACGTTACGGGGGTGTTCAATGGCTAACTCAATTCCTAACAACGGACGCGCCGTGATGATGCGCAATCGCCGCACCGGCGCCGCCTGGCTGGTCAGCTTCGACTATCGCGACGGCAGCTACTGGCATGAGCCGCAGGGTAATCTGCGCCACATCCGCCGGCCATACGCTTCACGCAGTATCGAACCGAACCTGGTACCAGCCGGGACGCATTAACCGCGCATATCAGCGCACGAATTTAACTGAGCTATCAGGCAGCCAATACGGTGCCGGGCGTTTCACAACCAAATTTCAGGAGCGAGCTATGAACGCATACCGCGCATACGACGCTATCGAAGAACGGAAATGGGCTGAGCAGTCGCTCACCGAAGAGAAGCAAAAGTGGATTGACGATCGGGCGCAGGAAATTA
>OGXV01001511.1_pt1 | contig 13651 bp, 9 predicted proteins | sample 1576391 | NCBI WGS metagenome assembly OGXV01 (sample SAMEA3541586, study PRJEB24748) | human gut metagenome | biome: human gut; feature: human-associated habitat; material: faeces | place: China | collected 2012 | reverse complement strand
ATACAGATAAATAATATAAGATATATTAATTTTACTAATGATATTTCTTATGATACTATATAGAAAGCAAATGTTCAAGCTGTGATGGCAGGCGTAAAAAGTATATTGCTTTATATACAGCAATGTGTATTTAACCGAATCAAGTAAGTCCCCTGCTTCAATTGCGAATATCCGATTGACAAGAGAGATGCATGCAGATCGCAGAAGGAAGGATTGCAACAGCAGATGTATGAGAATATGATACACAGAAGAAAGGAGTTTCTATTATATTATGAGTAACGTAAGACGTGTCTATGTAGAAAAGAAACCGGCCTTCGCTGTACAGGCAAAGGAATTAAAACATGAAATCAGCAGCTATCTGGGAATTAAATCCGTAACAGCAGTACGTGTGCTGATCCGCTATGATGTAGAGAATATTTCTGATGAAGTTTTTGATAAAGCATGCAAAACTGTTTTTGCAGAGCCACCTGTAGATGATTTATATCTGGAGAATTTTGAGGCAGCAGAAGGCTCCCGCGTCTTCTCTGTAGAATTTTTACCGGGACAGTTTGATCAGAGAGCAGATTCTGCTGTTCAGTGTGTACAGTTCCTGGACGAGAATGCACAGCCGATTATTCGTTCCGCAACTACTTATGTAATCGAAGGAACTATCACTGATGAAGAGTTTGATGCGATCAAACATCACTGCATCAACCCTGTAGATTCCCGTGAGACAGGTCTGCAGAAACCGGAAACTCTGGTAACAGTATTCCCGGAACCGGAAGATGTAAAGATCTTTGACGGATTCAAAGATATGCCGGAAGCAGAATTAAAGGCACTTTATGATTCTTTAAACCTTGCTATGACATTCAAAGATTTCCAGCATATCCAGCATTATTTTAAAGGAGAAGAGAAACGTGATCCGTCTATGACAGAGATTCGTGTACTGGATACCTACTGGTCCGATCACTGCCGTCACACAACATTCTCCACTGAACTTACAAATGTAAAATTTGATGAAGGTGATTATAAAGCACCGATCGTAGATACTTACAACAAATATCTTGCTGACAGAGAAGAAATCTATAAAGGCCGCAAGGACAAGTTTGTCTGCCTGATGGATCTGGCTCTTATGGCAATGAAGAAACTCAAAGCAGAAGGAAAACTTGCTGACCAGGAAGAATCAGATGAGATCAATGCCTGCAGTATTGTAGTTCCTGTAGATGTTGACGGTAAAGAAGAGGAATGGCTGATCAACTTCAAGAACGAGACACATAACCATCCGACTGAGATCGAGCCATTCGGTGGTGCAGCTACCTGCCTTGGCGGTGCAATCCGTGACCCGCTTTCAGGACGTACTTATGTATATCAGGCAATGCGTGTGACTGGTGCGGCTGATCCTACTGTTTCTGTAAAAGAAACTCTTAAAGGTAAACTTCCGCAGAAGAAACTGGTAAGAAGCGCAGCTCATGGCTACAGCTCCTATGGAAACCAGATCGGTCTTGCAACAGGTTATGTAAAAGAAGTTTATCATCCTGATTATGTAGCGAAACGTATGGAGATCGGTGCTGTTATGGGTGCTGCTCCCAGACGTGCGGTTATCCGTGAGAATTCTGATCCGGGAGATATCATTATCTTACTTGGAGGACGTACAGGACGTGACGGTATCGGTGGCGCTACCGGTTCTTCCAAGGTTCATACAGAAGCTTCTATCGAAGTGTGCGGCGCTGAGGTGCAGAAAGGTAATGCTCCTACTGAGCGTAAGATCCAGCGTATGTTCCGCCGTGAAGAAGTCAGCCATATCATCAAGAAATGTAATGACTTTGGTGCAGGCGGTGTTTCCGTTGCTATCGGTGAGCTGGCAGCAGGTCTTAGAGTAGACCTTGACAAGGTTCCGAAGAAATATGCAGGTCTTGACGGAACTGAGATTGCAATTTCCGAATCTCAGGAACGTATGGCTGTAGTAGTTGACCCGAAAGATGTAGATACCTTCCTTGGCTATGCAAATGAAGAGAACCTGGAGGCAATTCCTGTTGCGGTTGTAACAGAGGATCCTCGTCTGGTACTTGTATGGAGAGGCAAAGAAATCGTAAATATTTCCCGTGCATTCCTGGATACCAACGGTGCACATCAGGAAACAACTGTAGAAGTAGAAATCCCGAACAAAGAAGGCAACCTCTTTGAAGAGCGCTCGGATGTAGCTGATGTAAAGGCTAAATGGATGGAAACTCTGGCAGACTTAAATGTATGCTCTCAGAAAGGACTTGTGGAAATGTTCGACGGTTCTATAGGAGCAGGCAGCGTATTTATGCCATATGGTGGTAAATATCAGCTTACAGAGACTCAGTCTATGGTTGCTAAGGTTCCGGTACAGAATGGTAAAACAGATACTGTAACCATGATGAGCTATGGCTTTGACCCCTATTTATCCTCCTGGAGCCCATATCACGGAGCTGCTTATGCAGTGACAGAGTCCGTTGCCAGAATCGTGGCTACAGGTGGTGACTATAAGAAAATCCGTTTCACATTCCAGGAATACTTCCGCCGTATGACAGAAGATCCTAAGAGATGGAGCCAGCCTTTTGCTGCACTTCTCGGTGCTTATGCAGCACAGATGGGATTCGGACTTCCATCCATCGGTGGTAAGGACAGTATGTCCGGTACATTTAATGATATTGATGTACCTCCGACATTGGTATCCTTCGCAGTTGACGTTGCGAAAATCCAGGATGTGATCACACCGGAATTAAAGAAAGCAGGAAACAAACTGGTATGGCTTCGTGCACCGAAGGATCAGTATGATCTGCCGGATTATGCAGGAATCATGGATCAGTATGAAAAACTTCATAAAGATATGCAGGACGGCAAGGTTGTTTCTGCTTATGCACTTGACCGCCATGGTATTGCAGCAGCAGTTGCAAAGATGGCATTTGGTAATGGCATGGGCGTGAAGATCGAGCATAACCTTGATCCAAGAGATTTCTTTGCACCTGGATTTGGCGATATTATCCTGGAAGTTCCGGATGGTAAGGTTGGTGAGCTTTCCATCACTTATACAGTGATCGGTGAAGTAACTGCCGACGGTAACTTCTCCTATGGAAATACAGTGATCACTGTAGACGAAGCTGAAAACGCATGGAAAGGTACTCTGGAAAAAGTATTTAAGACAGTTTCTTCTGAGAATGACAAAGAGGCAGCTGACAGAGATGAGAAGCTTTATCGTGCAGACAGCATTTATGTATGCAAGAATAAAGTTGCAAAACCTCGTGTATTTATTCCTGTATTCCCTGGAACAAACTGCGAGTATGACAGCACACGTGCATTTGAGCGCGCAGGCGCAGAAGTGGATGTAAAAGTATTCAAGAACCTGACTGCTGAAGATATCCATGACTCTGTAGAGCTTTTTGAAAAAGCAATCGATCAGGCACAGATTATCATGTTCCCGGGCGGATTCTCCGCAGGTGACGAACCGGATGGTTCTGCGAAATTCTTTGCAACTGCATTCCAGAATGCGAAGATCAAAGAAGCTGTTATGAAGCTGATCAATGAAAGAGATGGTCTGGCACTTGGTATCTGTAACGGATTCCAGGCTCTGATCAAGCTTGGTCTTGTACCGTATGGCGAAATCTGCGGACAGAAGGCAGATTCTCCGACACTGACATTTAATACCATTGGACGTCATATTTCCAAGATGGTTTATACAAAAGTTGTAAGTAATAAATCTCCATGGCTGCAGAAAGCACAGCTTGGTGGTGTTTACTGTAACCCGGCATCTCATGGTGAAGGCCGTTTTGTCGCAAATGATGAATGGCTTGCAAAACTGTTTGCAAATGGACAGGTTGCAACACAGTATGTTACACCGGATGGACAGCTTAGTGTCGATGAGGAGTGGAATGTCAATGGTTCTTATATGAACATTGAGGGCATTACCAGTCCGGATGGACGTATCCTTGGTAAGATGGCTCACAGCGAACGTCGTGGAGACGGAGTTGCGATTAATATCTATGGAGAGCAGGATATTAAGATCTTTGAGTCTGGTGTGGAATATTTTAAATAAACTCTTTCCGGGACGGAAGGTTCCCAGAGGAAGGACAGAAAGCGCTGTCCCTCCTCTGGACTCCACCCTTGCGCTTCTTTTAAGGGCAGCGCCGGGATTGTGGTGTGGAGGAGTGTATTAACTTTGCGGATTCGCCTGGTTGGGTAGGCTGTGAAGTGAGAAGCGAAGAAGATTAGAGTGTAGTCTCTAAAAAAGATGTGATTTAACGAAAGGGCGGCTGCTTGGGCAGCGCCCTTTTTTGAATAGGAAGGGTATGTTTGGGAAATGAAATCTTGTGGGGGATAGATTTTTATCGATGAAAATAATAAAAACTATTGCAATTTTTTGTTTTTTTGAATATACTATATGTAATAGAGTTGCCCGAAGTCTTTTTGGCATTGGGGACCAAGCTGAGACTTGTGCTCAGCTTTTTTACGTTAAGGAAAAAAATGCAAATAAAGGAGGAAAAAATTAATGAAGAAAAAGAAAAATGCATTATTAATAATTCTTGCTGCAGTAGTAGCAATGCTGGTTATGTCTGTAAATGTCTGGGCAGTACAGAAGAATCCTCTGGCGCAAATGTCAACGAAGACCAGTGCTGTGTTATACTCAGCACCAGCTGGAATGGGGTGCGATTATTTTACACCTGAATATACATCAAAGGTGAAAATCAGCGTAAAGAGTTATAATACAAAGGTTGTAACTGTAAAAGGTTATACCTTTGAAAGAAACGGAAAATATTCTGCAGGATATGAGACAACACCAATAGCACCGGGAAACACTAAAATTAAAGTTAAGGTTACGGTTGGATCGAAATCCTATACAAGAACATGCAGTTATACAGTATATAAATGGGAAAATCCGTTGAAGACATTTAAAATCGGTTCAAAAAATTACTGCTCAAAGTTAAATAAATCGGGTACTGTTACAGTGTCAGAGGATTCATTGAATGGGAGACTGGTATATAAGTTAAAACCGGAGTATACACTGGTATCCATGTTATGCTATACAAAAACCGGGGATAAGTATTCTGCAGTCAAAAATATAAAAAGTGGAAAAAAGCTTCCACAGGGTACTTACGGTATATTTATGCAGATTAAATCCAGAAAAAATAATAAGTTTTATAATGTGAGGCTTTATACAGAATAACAGTTAAGTCTGCAGTACGCTTTCCTTTGTAAAAATTATGCGAACATACTCTTAAAATAAAACTATCCCGAACAAGCTGCAAAGTGTAAAATCTTTGTACTTACCGGGATAGTTTTATTTTGAACTGATAGTGTTAAAAATCATTATTAATCGACACACTCTGGGAATGTCTAATTTTCGGATATCTGAAAAAATAATAATTGATCAAAATTAGCTTGTTATGTGGATGTATATACTATATAGTATAAGCTGTAAACAGAAGTCTAAACTTTTTCTAATAAGCAATTTTCAGGTAAATATCTGCCATTAATTCCAGAGATAAAAATACATAGCTTCAAAGAGATTCAGTATTTAATAAAACTCGTTGTAAATCTGGAAGAAGAACTGACAGAAATAGGAAAGTCAGAATTGTATACAGATTTGACAAAACTAATTATAAAAATTGCGGACTATATTTTTCGCGAAGAGGACAATGTTCGGAAAGGAATAGGTGATATTATGGGAGGAAAAGTTCTGGAATTGGAATCTGAAAGACTTAAAGCAGAGGGAAAAGCAATTGGACGTGCAGAAGGAGAGGCAATCGGGCAGGTTCAGGGAGAAGTTCGACTGGGAAGTCTGATTACTCGACTGATTCAGGCTCAGAGAACGGAAGAAATCCCGATTGTATCAACAGATTCTAAAAGACATGAGCAACTATATAAGGAATATGGTCTTTAATGAATATTACGTTTTCAAAGCAGTAGGATGAAAGGAATGCGACCTTTCTCCTGCTGTTTTTCTGTCTGAATAAATTCAAGAGGTATATATTTCAATGAGGTAAAGTACTAAAAATATAACTTTAAACTATAACTGGCACTAGGTATTATGAATTGGCATAATCGGAAGTGTAGTGGTATAGTATGTTCATGCTCAACGGAGCGGGGAATAAGAGAGAGGGAGAATGAGATGTCTGGGATTGTGATTGAAAAGGTCCGGAAGTCTTTTGACACGAAAGATGGCGTGGTCGAGGCTTTGAAGGATGTGAACCTGAATATCGATTCCGGTGATATATATGGGATTATCGGTATGTCGGGGGCAGGTAAGAGTACATTGGTACGATGTATGAATTTTCTGGAGGTTCCTACAGAGGGACAGGTTCTGATAGATGGGAAGGCTCTTGGAGATTTGACAGAGAAGGAATTGAGGAAACAGAGGGAAGAGATTGGTATGATCTTCCAGCATTTCAATCTGCTGATGCAGAAGTCAGTGATCGATAATGTCTGTTTTCCCCTTTATATAAAAGGAAAGAGGAAGGCAGAGGCCAGAAAGAGGGCAGCAGAGCTTTTAGAAATCGTTGGTCTGGGGGACAGGCAGAATGCTTATCCTGCACAGCTCTCCGGTGGACAGAAGCAGAGGGTTGCTATTGCAAGAGCACTTGCATCGGATCCGAAGATCTTACTTTGTGATGAGGCTACCAGTGCATTGGATCCGCAGACTACTTCTTCTATTCTGGAATTGCTGAAAAAGATTAATAAGCAGTTTGGAATCACCATAGTGATTATTACTCATCAGATGTCGGTTGTGCGTGAGATCTGTACGCATGTGGCAATCATGTATGAGGGTGAAGTGGTTGAGAAAGGACTGGTTGCAGATATTTTTGCAAATCCTCAGTCAGAGGTTGCCAAAGAATTGATCCGAAAGGATACAGGCTCCGATATCGACGCAGACAGTAGACTGGATGCCGGCAGGGAAAAAGGACAGGTAGAGATTAAAAGTGGTGAGAAAATACGAATCGTATTTTCTGAGAATTCAGCTTTTGAGCCTGTGATCGCAAATCTGATCCTTACATTCGGAGAACCGGTAAATATCCTGAAGGCAGATACCAAGAATGTAGGTGGTGTAGCCAAGGGAGAGATGATACTGGAGTTTATGGAGGGCAGTACCAGAACAGAAATGATGAAACAGTATCTGAAAGAAAAAGGTTTAGCAATCGGGGAGGTGACAGGATATGTGGGATCATGAGACAATAATGATGATTGTCCAGGGTGTGGGAGAAACACTTTACATGACAGTTCTTTCCACAGTTCTGGGATACCTGTTCGGACTTCCCATGGGAGTGTTGCTGGCAGTATCAGATAAAGAGGGACTGAAACCAAATGCAGTGTTGTATAAGATACTGGATGCAATTGCAAATATTGTGAGAAGTATTCCGTTTCTGATCTTGTTGATTCTGCTCATTCCTTTCACCAGAGCAGTAGTGGGAAAGAGCTATGGATCCACAGCAACTGTAGTGCCTCTGGTAGTGGCTGCCATTCCTTTTATAGCACGAATGGTGGAATCTTCTATTAAAGAGGTTGATGCAGGTGTGATCGAGGCAGCCAGAGCTATGGGTGCAAGTAATATGAGAATCATTGTGAAAGTGCTTCTGGTAGAAGCCAGAACTTCACTGATCACAGGAGCAACGATTGCGATTGGAACGATTCTTGGTTATTCCGCAATGTCCGGTGCAGTTGGCGGCGGCGGACTTGGTGATATCGCCATCCGTTATGGATATTACAGATATCAGTCAGATATCATGATCGTGACAGTTATCCTGCTGGTGATCCTGGTACAGATTTTCCAGTCAGTGGGAATGCTGATCGCTAATAAGATAGACAGAAGAAAATAAAAAATGAAATAACAATAAAATTAAATTCAGGAGGACAATTATTATGAAAAAATTAGTAGCAGCAGTTTTAACAGGAGTATTAGTAGCAGGAACTTTAAGCACAGGAGTTTACGCAAAGGATGATGACAAGACAATCACAGTTGCAGCGTCTGCAACACCACATGCAGAAATCCTTGAAGAAGCAAAGCCAATTCTTGAGAAAGAAGGATATGATCTGGAAGTTACTGTATTTGATGACTATGTAAGACCAAACGAGGTTGTAGAGAGTGGAGAATTCGATGCAAACTACTTCCAGCACATTCCATATCTGGAGCAGTTCAATGAAGAAAAAGGTACACACCTTGTAAATGCAGGTGGAATTCATTATGAGCCATTCGGAATTTATCCGGGAACAAAAGACAGCCTGGATGATCTGGAAGATGGAGATTCTATCGCAGTACCAAATGATACAACAAACGAAGCAAGAGCACTTCTTCTTCTTCAGGATAATGGAATCATCACACTAAAAGAAGGCGCAGGATTAAATGCAACTGTTAAGGATATTGCAGAGAATCCTCACAATGTGGAGATCGTAGAGCTGGAAGCTGCACAGGTCGCACGTGTTACAGGCGAGACAGCTTATGTGGTATTAAATGGAAACTATGCTCTGGAAGCTGGCTTCTCAGTTGGAAAAGATGCACTTGCATATGAGAAATCTGATTCTGAGGCAGCAAAGACATACGTAAACGTAATCGCAGTAAAAGAAGGCAATGAAGACAGCGAAAAAATCCAGGCACTTGTAGACGTACTGAAATCTGATGAGATCAAAGATTTTATCAATGAGAAATATGATGGTGCAGTAATTCCTTTTGAAGAAAACTCAGATGCAGAAGAAGCAGATACAGAAGATGCAGATGATGCAGACAGCAAAGACGCAGACAATGCAGATGACACAGCAGAAGAAAATGCAGATACAACTGACACAGCAGAAGACGCTGAATAAGTAAAGATAACAGGAGATTCCTTTTTCAGGTAAAACTGGAGAGGGAATCTTTTTTTGCAAAAACATATAGGATTTCCATTGTATTAAGGAGAATCCAGCAGAGAATCTGTCAGTGATTGGAGAATGCATAGGCATTTTAAGATTAAATATACAGGGGATGAATCTGAAAGATATAGACTTTCTGAAAAATCTGAGCCTGGATTACCTGGATATGAGTAATGTGGAAGTAGAAAACAATATATTTGAGCCATTGACAGAGATGAAGAAACTGGATACTCTGTGTATGTGTGATGTAAATGAGGCAGCTGCCGAAACTCTTTCGCAGATGAGTACCTTAAAGGCGCTGTTCATGTGGGGAGATAGTACCATACTGGAGAATCTGAAACCATTGAAAGGGATGACACAGCTGGAGACACTTGCATTCACAACACAAATTTCCTCGTTAGAAGGAATCGAACAGTTTCCTTCATTAAATTTCCTGTCAGTGAGTTTCAGCCTGGTGAAAGATCTGTCTCCTGTCACAGGAGCAAAGAATCTGCAGGTAATAGATATTTCCAATGCAGATATTGAAAATTTTGAACCGCTGTTTGGACATTCGGGACTGACGGAGGTACACTGTACAGAGGAACAAAAAGAAGAAATCATGAAGATAGATTCTTCTCCTGATTTTGAAATTTATACATAAAAAGGGACAAAATTGTCCCGCTCTAAAATGGGCAGATATGGTACACTTAACAGTATCATATCTGCTTTTAAATTATGGATCAGTCATCAGATAACGGATAGTGGTAAAGATCAAAAAAATACAACCTCGGGTTTTGACAGAAGGGAGATATGAACAGGAAAGAGGTGTGAGAAGAAATGAAAGAAACAGAAGAAATCATGGGAATGATAAAAGAGGAAGGCGCCGCATATTTTGCAAGAGAACGAGGAAACAAGGTAGAGGTAGGGCTTTATCTTGAGCATATAATCGAAGAGCGTGGAATGAAAAAGAAAGACATTGTGCGAAAGCTGAATCTGGAAGAATCCTATGCACGAAAACTGTTTGGCGGTCAGCGAATCCCCACAAGGAAAATACTGCTGCAGTGTGCGTTTCTCCTTTCTCTTGATCTGTCGGATACACAAAGGCTTCTGGATATCGGCCAGAAGCCGAGACTTTATCCGCGCGTACGTTACGATGCAGCGATTATTTATGGACTGGAAGAGAAGATGACACTGGAAGAGATGAACAGCTTCCTGGATGAAATCGGGGAAGAGGTTTTATTGTAAAATATTTTTGAAAGATATCCCGGAAGGGATTCTGAGCGCTGTCAAAAATGAAGATGGCAGTGTATAAAATTACAGAGGTATTAAAAAATCATTCCCGCAAATTGTTCAAGCTGCGATTACATCTTGCAGGGTGCTTTTTTTAATACACTCAAATCCAGAAAAAGGAGGGTTTTACGTATGAAGAAAAAACAAGTCGCATTATTGTTGGCAGCACTTATGTGCATAACATCTGTGGCAGAAAGCGCAGCTGTTATGGGTGCAGAATTTTCTTCGGGGGAAGAAACTGTAGAGATGCAGGGCACAGAGGAAGAAGCCGAAGCAGAGGATACGGCAGAAATCTGGACATCCGGGGAAGAAGTATCAGATTTTGGTACGGACGAAGCGCCAGAAGTGGACGGATTTACATCAGAAGAATCAGAGGTATCGACAGACGCAGCAGGTGCTAAACAGGTAAAAGGATCTTTTGAAGTGGCATACATAACAGAGGAACAGTACAATAATGTCCTGCAGAATGAAGAACGTCCGGAAATGGACATGAAAACAGTAGAAGACACTACTTTTTCAAATGCGTTAAACAGTATCGAAGGAGAAAATACAGGATACTGTTTTGTAAGAGTTCAGGATCTGGAAGATGCAGCAGACTTTGTGGCTCCTGAAGGGATGACAGTACTGGTGGAGAATGCAAGAGCCAGAAGTATTACACCGAACGGAAACATCGCATTCTGGGGTATGATAGATCCGTCAGAGACGATTGAAATCAAAGAAGGAAAAGGAACGACAACTTTCTTCTGTCAGGATATGAGAAGCGTATTAAAAGGAACAGGTTCCGATGATAAAGTGATCTTTTGTGGGCAGAATAATGCGATAGGTGGTATTTCCGGAGTAGAAAATATATATCTGAGAAATAACAGCCATGACCTGCAGGTATTTGGTGCCAGTGAATTTTTTAATATTTACAATGAAACGGATAATATCAAAAACCATCCGCAGGAAGAAAATGCTTTTTTCATACACATTGTAAACAGTAAGACTGCTCCGGTATTCCATAAAACATTTGACTGGGGTACTGGCGAGTTTGAAAATGAAAATGGAGAGAAGTGGAGCAGTCCTTACGGAATTGGAATTATATATAAGACATCAGATGAGAAAGGTGAATGGGAAGATATTCCTGTTCCGGCTGGTACACAGGCAGTGAAATATGATATGTCTGACGAAGATATTGTGGAAATGCTTTCCAGAATTTGGGTCTATTCAGAAGATGGTACGACTCAGGATATGAATGGAAAAATCTGGAATCCGGATAAAGATAATGCGGTTGATATTCAGGGATTCCAGGATTGTGAAGGAATGTCAGCACAGGAGATTTTCGAGGCATGCGGAAGGGCAGAATTCCCTGATGGAGGATGTGTGTGGATTAACGTCGCACCGACAGCACAGGCGGAAAGATATATAAATGCATATCAGAAGAAGAACAATGCCAGTGGCTATTATCTGATGAATATGAAAGCTAACACCAAGATCAGTGGAACGCTTACTGTTCCAAGTGCTGCGAAAGCCCTGAAGATAGAAGGTCAGAATAATTATGACGAAAGCACAGATACAGACAATTTTGTTCCGACTTCAATTTCTTCTGTAAATGTTCCGGCAGGCAAGAAACTGTCACTGTCCAGGATTCTTGTAAAAGCAAATACTTTAACCTTTACAGGATCTGGAGAAGTGGAACTTATGAATGCCAGATTAAATGCAAATGTAACAGCAGATAAAATTAAGATTGCGGATGCTGTAGTGAAGAGCCTGAACTGTAAAGAACTGACATCAGAAGAGGGTGTATGTCTGGTTGTATCTGAATATCTGAATTTTGAGAAAGCAGTGATTAATCCGGAGATAACCATTTATGGACAGCCGGGAGCTTATCTGAAATTTGGTGAAATTGACAGTGCAGAATACTCTCAGACAGCAATTCCGCAGATTTATCTTGGAACAAACGGAAAACAGACAGCGCAGCTGTATATAGGCGGAGCATTGAAACTTGGTACATATGAAGCGGAAGGTGAGACATATTCAAGAAATCTGATCGTTCGACAGTTTGATACAAAAGAAGCGCAGGCAGCAGGCGTTCCTGTATCGAAAGACTGTTTTGATTCAACATATAGGTATGCCTGGGATGAGACAGAGGATAATGACTGGTTTTACTTTACAAAAATATACAAGAATGAAGAAATAAATCTTGTTACGGTCAATGCTAGTCTGGATGAAGAATATTCTACAAACAGACTTCGGGCGCAGTTTAGATTTGATGTAAATGGTGAGAAAAAATATGGAGTAGTACTTCCTCGATACAGTTATCTGGATGAATTCGAAGGCTTAACAACCGGAATTGATGGAAATAAACGCCGTTTATTTTATGTAGACTGGTGGACAAATGAAGAGAAAATAAAAGCTGTTGAGATTCCTGCATACTATGAGTTCTCAGGTCAATCTCTGAACAGCATCGCATCTGCACAGATTTCTACAATCAAGACCCAGCTTTATGCAGGTAAGGCACTTAAACCGTCAGTAACAGTAACCTTAAACGGCAAGAAACTGAAAGCCGGAACAGATTACACCGTTTCCTATGCAAATAACACAAAAGCCGGCTCCACAGCATCTGTGATCATTACAGGTAAAGGCAATTATGTTGGCACAGCAATCCAGAATTTCGAAATTGCGGCGATTCCGGCAAAAGGAAAGGTATACACATCCGGAAACCTGAAATACAAGGTAACTAAATCCGCATACAAGAATGGAAGAGTAAGCGTTTATGCTCCGGCAGAGAAATCTCTTACAAGTGCATCTGTTCCTGCAACAGTAAAAATTAATGGTTATACATTTAATGTAACAGCGATTGGTGATAAAGCATTTAATGGCTGCACAAAACTGAAAAAAGTCACGATAGGATCCAAAGTAACCACAATTGGAAAACAGGCGTTTAACGGATGTAAAGCGCTGACTTCCATTACAGTTAATTCTAAAGTGCTCAAAACAGTAGGAGCATCTGCATTAAAGGGAATTTCTGCTAAGGCAGTAATCAAAGTTCCGGCAGCAAAATTAAGTGCATACCAGAAACTTTTCAAGGGCAAAGGACAGAAAAATTCTGTAAAGATTACAAAATAAGAAATAGAAACAAAGATTATATAGCTAAAACCATACAGTTAAAATTATATAGAGGCAGAATCAGTAAAAATTTCTGCTACACATAAAAAGATAGTTCCAGAAGAAGAAGCCCGGAATTAGTGTACCGACAAGATTGTTTCAAGAATCAACTTGTCGGTACATCAGAGTTGTTGTCATGAGCAATTCTGTTTCCGGGTTTCATTTACCTGTATTTCTTTGAAAAATTCAGGTGATAAGATGGCTTTAAAATGTATAAACAATTAGAAAAATAAAAAAAATTAAAAAAGTTTCAAAAAAGGTGTTGACATCCGACAAAATCCATTATATAATAGCAAAGCAAGTTACGGAGCGGACAACAAATAAGCCGCCTGAAACAAGCACAATATGGAATCTTAGCTCAGCTGGGAGAGCATCTGCCTTACAAGCAGAGGGTCAT
>OGXV01001503.1_pt1 | contig 13687 bp, 9 predicted proteins | sample 1576391 | NCBI WGS metagenome assembly OGXV01 (sample SAMEA3541586, study PRJEB24748) | human gut metagenome | biome: human gut; feature: human-associated habitat; material: faeces | place: China | collected 2012 | reverse complement strand
ATTGCGAAACCGGCGGTGGGAAATACAATACGTATATGTATCCATCGTATAGCGAGGTGTTTAAAGAGAGTAACAACTGGGAAAACAAGGAAGCTCTCTGGAAACATCGCTGGTATGCAGGAGCAGACGGACACGGATCAAGCAACGGGAATTACAAGTTGAATCGCAACGACGAGTATTTCTTATGTAATATCAATAAATTCGGTGCACGTGAAGACAATCAGGAGACACGGCTTACCTGGGAAGGTTCAATTACCGGTATCTTTATGCCTACGCAGCATTTATTGAGTTTGTATGTGCAGAAAGACGGAACATTAGACCCCAGATTTCACGAATCGTTCACTACAGAGTGGAACGCGAACAAGAATTACACCTGGGACGAAAGTGCCGTGCACATGTATGATAAGGAAGAAGCCGTCATCGGCAAAGCCCTGAATAAAGGTGACTTAGCCATTAAATTCATCATGCCGCAAGACATGGATTACGCTACAGAGAAGCAAAAAGAACATATTTCAGATCATTTGCTGATTGATTATCATCATGTATATAGTGATGACAATCATAATGTGAACATGAATTATGCTTATACAAACGTCACAGGCAATTACAAGAATGACGGCACGAACGAAAATCAGTTCCGCTACTATTATCCGTCACTGAATAAACATAACAGCAGTAATTATTATGTAGCCAATGCTTCCAAACAGAGAAACGGTAATCTGAATGCAACATTTATCATGCGTATGGCAGAAGTTTATTTGATTGCGGCAGAAGCAGATATTTACCTGAATGGCGGTGCGAATGCAGCCGGTTATATCAACAAGGTTCGTGAACGTGCCGGAGCAAATCCACTCACAGGGAGTATTACGATGCGGGATATCTTAGACGAAAGAGGCCGTGAACTTTGCGGAGAATATTGCCGCTTCTATGACTTGAAACGGACAGGAATGTTTAAGAACTCGGAATATCTGGAGAATACTCATCCGGATCTGGTCCGGTTCTTCCATCCGAATTATGCGTTACGTCCCATTTCAACTACTTTTACAGCCACGATCACCAATGGCGGTGAGTACCAGAATCCGGGATATTAAGTAGGAATTTCAATATGTACAGGTGCTATGGAGTCAATCCTGGCACCTGTATATTATCATAAATCCAGATTTTAACCTCACAATTAAGTAATTCAGAGCATAAGAAATGTTTCTTTCTCCACAGTACTTATTTAAGACAGTATCTGTAATCGCAATCTTTTACTTTTATAAATCCATTACTCAATAATGTCCTTATTGATATAATATTTTCTTCATCGGGATCAGCTAGTATCTCTTTCCCTCCTATTTCTGCAATTTTCTCAATCAGTTTTTTTACAATAACTCCACCAAACCCCTTACCCAAATATTCTTCTTCACCTATGAGGTAACCTATTTCAAAGACTGTCTCTTTTTTATCAACAGTTCTTCCATAATGTTCCGGGATATATTCTTTTTCAAAATAGCAATCCAAGTATAAACAGAAACCAATAGCTTTATCATTATAATAGACAATGAAGTGATTCATATAATGATATTGGGTATTTCTATTATTTATTTCATTCAACCAAGCCGCCTTATGCTCTTCTCCATCGGGACAGAACCATTTATTAATATATTCTTTAGCCAGCCATTTGCTGAAAGTGTCTACATCTTCATCACGCAAAGGCTTTATTGTAATCTTATCATTCTCAATATTCATATTTTTATGGTGAGACATTAGCCTCTGCTATAAATTTCATAATTCCAGTTGTTTGAAATACAAAGATATAATTTTCTGTATAATAAAAAACACCTAACAACAATTCCTTAAAATCCCATAGCATCTTTCACTAAAACCATCTCTTCATGAGAGGTTAACCTCTCCAATAGCAGCAATGCAACTCCATACGATGTTTGAGGACAATAAGAAGTTATGATATTATCATCCACTACAATGGGAGTATTCACGATGGTTGCTCCAAAACCTTCAAGAACTTTCTGCTTATGTGCACCCCTAAGATGGTAAGTTGTTGCCCTTCGGCCATTCAGGACCCCGCTTTTCCCAACAGGTAGAGCACCGACACAAACTGTTGCAATCCATTTCTTTTGTGAATCAAACAACCGTATTAATTCCAAAAGTTGCTCATTATATGCTTCCTCATAAAACCCAAATTCCTCAAATCCGCCGGGTATCGCAAGCGCATCATAGTCATCCGCAGATACTTCATCTATGACTTTATCCACCAAAACGGGAACATTGAAAGAACTAATCACTTTTCTATTCAAACCACAGGTAACAACATCGATTTTACAATCAAAGTCCGTCTTTGCCCATCCCATAACATCAATAAAAGCACTGAACTCAATCGTTTCAAACCCTTTAGCAAGGAATACCAATAATTTCATAATCAATCTGGTTATATATTAAACAATTTATGAATGCTGCAAAGGTAGACATATTCATCATAGCCTGAAATGACATTATTCCGTCAAAAACTGCCATATTTATATTATCTTTGTTCACAGTAAAAATTGAAAAGACCATATATGGAGAAAAGATATAAACACATCGCATTTCTTGTAATACCGAATGCAACATTGCTCGATATAACAGGTCCCTATGAGGCCTTTTCACTCGCCATACAATGCCTGAAATCTTATCATAAAGACACTACGTATGTGCTGCATACGTTATCATTAGATAGAAACAGGATAGTCAAAACATCGTCGGGGCTTTGCCTGCAATGCGAAGGCTCTATCAAGTCGTTGAATTACCCCATAGACACGCTGTTCATTCCCGGTATTCCCGAAAGTATTGAAGACATGGTTGGCCCCAAGACATTATCATGGATAAAGCAACAATCCATGCAAGTACGGAGAATCTGTTCTATCTGCACAGGGGCTTTCATTTTGGCGGAAGCATCCATCCTTGACAACAGAAAAGTCGCTACCCATTGGAAATTATGCCACAAGCTGGCTAATGACTATCCATCTTTAGATGTTGACAGCGAGTCTATCTTTATTAAAGACGGACATGTATACACATCAGCCGGGGTTTCCTCGGGAATAGATTTAGCCTTGGCATTAATAGAAGAAGATTTCGGACGAACTTTGGCTTTAGAAGTAGCCAGAGAACTGGTCGTCTACCTGAAGCGACCGGGTAATCAAGCACAATTTAGCGTTACTCTAAAACATCAGGATAGCGATCACAAGCCTATCCAGAATATTAAAGATTGGCTGTTAGAACATTTAAAAGAAAAAATAACAGTAGAAGATTTAGCCGAACAAGCACTAATGAGTCCAAGAAATTTTGCACGCGTGTTTACCAGAGAGACAGGAATAACACCAGCTAAATATGTCGAGAAACTAAGGCTGGAGGCCGCCTGCCGTTTGCTCACAGAAACTCAACATACCTTAGAAACAATTTCCCTTGAATGTGGTCTGATGAATATAGACAATATGCGCAGATTATTTATAAAGCATCTAAAAGTAACACCATCCGATTATAGGAGATAGACGCCCCCGATTATCGTCAGTATAATGACCAGTGGATAGCTCTGCAAGATTATCAAAATGCAGATTGGACTAACTGAATCCAGTTGTGGAAGTTTTATAATTTACATATCATTCAAGTTATTCATTCTGTAGATGTAACAAAATTAGATCATTATTGGTGCAATTTCGAAAAGTGCAAGATTTGACATTTTTACAAAATTGCTATGACAAATCAAAGTTTTTCCCTATGTTTGTATTAAGGGGCAACAAGATTTAAAATCTCTGTATTCGATGACAGGACAGAATATAAAAATGCAGTAAATGAGATTCTTATAAGCTCCCGGTTCCATTCCACAATTTGTAGAAATTAGATTAATACATATACTATGAGAAACAAATTTCAGAAATCAAGAAGCATAAGGATATTTATTTCATCCACCTTTCAAGATATGCAGAGCGAAAGAGATATGCTGGTTACCAAAGTTTTTCCAAGACTGCGACAGATTGCCTACGAACGCAATGTCACACTGACTGAAGTCGATCTGCGATGGGGAATCACCGAAGAAGAAGCAAAATCAAGCAAAGTGGTGGAAATATGTTTGGACGAGATACGGAACTCACACCCGTTTTTCATCGGATTATTAGGAGAAAGATACGGTTGGTGTCCATCGAAAGAAACACTCATTGAACACCAGGCCATGCCTGACAGATATGAATGGCTTGCCGCTGACCTCGATCATGGGATGAGTATTACGGAAATTGAAATTCAATATGGCGTACTTCGGTCGCTCGAACCGGTCTATGCCTCGTTCTATATACGGGAAGCAGATGAAAAGACGATGGAAACCGATCCAAGACAGGCGCAGTTAAAAGAAACAGTAAGAAATAACAAAAGATATAACACCTATGATTACTGTTCCCCCGAACAATTGGGCGAACAGGTGGAATCGGAATTCAGGGCATTGCTCGACCACCTTTTCCCCAAAGATAAAGTCGAGGATCCTGCCGTACACGAAAGACAGAAACTACAAGCCTTTCTGGATGACAAATCGGATAATTATATACCCAATAAAGCTTATATCTCCTACCTGGACAAGTTTCTAAACGATACACCCAACCAGCATCTGGTGATTACCGGAGAAAGCGGTATGGGTAAGAGTGCCCTTTTGGCTTATTGGCTTAAAAATATCATCGAAGATGATCGGTGGAATGTGGTAGCACACTTTAGCGCCAACTCATCGCAGAGTTTGGACACGACGGATATTGCGAAGCATATAACCACCCAGATAGACTCTCTATACGGACTTGAGCAGATGGAGGAAAACGACCGACAAATCGAACACAATGCTACCGATACAGATAATATAGATTACCAGAAACTAGCCTTGAGGGCCCAACTAATTGCCGGACAAAAACCTTTACTAATCGTTTTGGACGGCGCCAATCAACTTTCGGACCGGAATCATAGAACAAAACTATTAAACTGGTTGCCTGACTTCCCTGACAATGTAAAAATAATCTTTTCAACTATCGAGGAAGATAAAACCATGCAGGTATTCAAAAAACGGAAATACCCTGTAATAACAGTCTACCCCTTACTGCTCGACCAACGCAAGGAACTGATTGTAGACTTTTTCGATCGTTATCGCAAGCGGCTGTCCGAACAACAACTGACCATGATACTCAAAGGCAGTGACATAACAGACAACACCATGGTACTGATGTCATTACTTGAGGAAATCAGATGTTTCGGAAATTTCGACAGCCTGACCAGCTTCATCAGCCAAATGACTAACCTGCCAGACATCAACTCGTTTTTTGACAGACTATTACAGCGCAAAGAGCAAATATACAACACACCACTTTACCCCTCGCTAACATCAGACTTGCTGTCACTGATAGCATTATCCAAAGATGGATTATCTGAAACAGAACTGATTGCAATTAGCAACATCCCGTCGCTCTACTGGTCTCAATTCTATTGTGCAAACACGGCCCACCTAATGATTAGGGACGGACGAGTGGTTTTTGCACACGACATGATACGACAGGCTATTGAACAGAAATACCTTAACAGCGAAAGAAAAGTACAATTAAGACAGAACATAATAGACTATTTCAATCGTGAAGAAAACAATAACTTCCGCAAGATGGAGGAACTCCCCTATCAACTTTATCACGCAAAAAAATGGGACGAGCTCCACGAATGTATTTCAACACTCGGCTATATGAGCCGACAGTTTAGCACCAACAACATTCATGAATTCATACTTTACTGGCGTACACTAAAACAAGCCGATGCTTCAAAATATAAAATTTCACAAGCCTATATTGAACAGATTATGGGAAGTATGGCTGAAAAGGCTGAAATGGCAGTTATGCTACAATGGGCTTATTGGCAGATGTTCCGCAATGACGTTATCCGGCTGACCAACATCTGTATTTCTTATCTGAATGATTTGGATGCAGCCTACGAACTGGTAGAATTCCTAATCCGTATGTGCGACCAGATGGCCGACGGCGATACCAGTGAAGAACGCTGCTCGTTCCACAATCTGGCTGGTATGATCTGTATTCGCAAAAAAGAATACATCCAGGCGTTAAAGGAATATAGGGAAGGATTATCACTTGCAGTCCATGCTTACGGAGAAGACGACCTGAAAATAACATCTTACCTGTGTAACATCGCTGATGCATACCACAGTATCGGCGAATCACAAGATCCGGTCGATAAGGACGCATTGGAAAAAGCGAAGCTGATCCTCGAAAAAGTCCTTAAGATGCGCAAATCCATCCTGCCGGACATGCATGATGATATTGCCGTAGCATACGATAATCTCGCCGGTATATACAGGTTGCTTGGTGAAGAAGAACTTGCTAAGGAATATCGTCTGAAAAGTCAGGACATATATGTCAATCTCAAAGGTGAGAATGACATTGATGTAGCCATCACATATCATAATTATGCACTCGAATGCCGCATGGAACAAGATTTTGACCAAGCCAGAGAGTATGCCGAAAAAGCCCTTACGATATATCAGCACATATTAGGAGATGAAAATACGCATACCCAAGAAGAATATCACTCGCTTGCAGAAATAGAGATGTATAGTGGCAACTATCCCAAAGCGACCGAATATATGAGACATGCGATAGATATTTACCAAAAGATTGGAGACCGCGACATGACGCTGGCCGAGCTACTGAACAGCCAGGCCTCCATATATCTTCGGACCAACCAACCTGATCTGTCTCTCAACACAGCATTGGAGTGCATCAGTCTACTCGAAACATTAAAACAAACAGACTCAAAACTGGCTGCTACCATGTATGACAATCTGGGTAAAGTCTATCTCGTCCTAAATGATGAAAAGCTTTCGGAACATTATTATCTGAAAGGAGCCGAAACCTGGCATAATATGGATAACCTGGAAACAGAAGCTGCCTCATACTCCTATCTGGCCGCAGCATACAACACTTTCAATCGTTTCGAAGACGCCGCAGTTGCACTCGAAAAATCACTTGCTTTGCTGGAAGAATGCGATAAAAGTCAGGATGAAGCAGCTGCCTATGCGAACAATAATTACGGAGCAATATGTTTCAGACTAGGACACATAGACAAGGCAATCGAACACATTGAAAAAGCCTGGGAGATACGCTCCGCCCTGTTCGGTCCCGACGATCAGATGGCCAGACAGTACAAGGACACAGTTGACCAACTGAAACAGGCAAATGAAAATACAGAAGATTCAGCCAATGACAAACCCAATGAAAAGCAAACAGCCAATGCAAATGCCGAAATCGAAGAATTTGCAACCTACATCGGTATAGATGATCCGGCATTGACCGATATCTTCCGACAAGGGAGAGACGCCTTTCAGACGGGTTATTTTGAAAGAGCTGTCGACATGTTCAATCGTGCCCTTCATCATTGCAACCAAAAGGGGGTTGAAAAAATGTCAGTAGCCCGAAGCCTGATTTATCGCTATCTGGCTTATTCAATGGAAATGAAAAAGGAAGAAGACCAAGCAGAAGAATACTATCGTATGGCAGCCGACATCGCTATCCAAAACGATAATGATGCTGTGGCCGAACGGGTATTCAAAGACATGGCCGAATTCAATTGGAATCGAGGTAATTTCGAGCAGGCAGAAATGAGCTACTGGCATGAAATACGATGCTTGCTAAGTTTGTATGGCTTCTACAACAAGAAAACGATAGCATGTCTGAACAACATAGCGCAGGCCATAACCAAACAAGATACTGTATACTGGCAAGTCATCCTCCGATGCTTCGAATTTGTTTATGTCCTCTCCAGCGATAACGAAGAATACAAGCAGTCACACCAAAGTGCAAGCAATGGAATCGGTACGTCGATTGAACATCTAAAACAAGAAGACGAATCGTTTGATGACCAAAACTACCGAATCGATCTCGAAAGTGCAGTAATTGTTCTGATGGATTACACAATCGGCTTAGGCATGTACAATACAGCACATCAACTGTACATCTCTTTTCTTGAAGAAATAGCTGCAAACAGTGGAATAACCGTAGATGGCTATTACCTGATTAGTTTACGAAGAATAACAATGGATGCCGTTTTGGATAATCCGCACAGGGTAATCACGGCGGGACTCAACTTGTTACAGAAGGCTGAATCACAGCCTCCTTCCGACGAAATAAAAAGCCAAATAGAGATAACGATAGCAAATGCCTACTGCGACACCATGCAATATCATAAAGCCCTACCGCTCTATGAAACCAACCTGACTTACGAACCCAATCTCATCGTACCACTGGCCAAGTGTTACAATGCATTAAGCCACCCGCAAGAGGCTCTTCAGATGCTGGAAAATGCCATAGAGCAAAATCCGTCAATTTCCACATTGCCCGAAATTGACAAAGTTCTCGGTAAGATACTTCTTGACACAGGGCATATCAAGGAAGCCCTGGACGCCTTCAATCGTTACGAAGCTGACAAAACCGATACAGGAATCTCTCCTATGACTATCCACAAAGCTCTCGCACTCTATTTGTCCGGTAGCGAAATGGATGCCACACAGCTGGTACATTCTGCCATGAAACTACTGAAAGATGAGAGCAACGACCTTTTGTACAGGATATCCATCGGCATTGAATTGATTGATTATATGTTTCAAACAGGCAACATCGAACAGGCAGAAAAATGGATCGACCAACTTCACGGATTGCTGGAGGAATTGCCCGACAGTATGCAAGAGCCCTATAATGCCCGCATTGTCGCAATAAGACAAGCCCAAAACTAAGAAAGAATAATAAACAGGTATAAAAATAATAATGTAATATGAATATTCAGGAAATTTTAAATATGCTTGACGAAGACATAGCACGTGCCGAAGAGCAACAACCAGATAACAAGGAGGAGAATATCGATTTTCTGTTGTCCGAATTGGAAGCATCCCGTGAATTGGACGAGGACCGGCTTGCGGAAAAATACCTGGCCATGCACACTATGTATCAATTCCTTACCCGACCAGGTAATCTTATCAAAATACTTGACTGTAAAGATCAGCTTACGCTAGGTGAATGCCTGCCTATGCTCACTTATCTTCCGTGGGTAAAAGACACCGAATTTGAACGGCTCTGTCTGGAAGCATCATTTTGCTCCCTGTATAACCATTTTCAATATGGGAATGAACTGGAAAAAGGTTTTGCAGCCATTGCAACCATAAAATTACTGCTTCATCACTCAGAGCAGCTTTTACCTTGTTTCGAAGAATTCCAACAAATAGCCTACGAAAACGAGCACTTGCATAAACAGATGGACGAAGTGGATTTCCAATATGAATCCCAAATACTACTTTATCAGGTGCAGGCTTCGATGGTACCTTTCGTCCGGCGAGTTTACGAAATGTATCCGATGCTGGAAGAAGAAAGAATAAATGAATTCTGCAATAGAATCGAAGCAACGCTTGCTGATTTAGAATTGTCGCAGGAGAGAATGATGTTTAAAACCCGACTGATTTATAATTTCATGATTGAAGCGGATATCAGGTGCTATGAAGGAATAAATGAAGAAGAGGAATGATAGTCATTCGACTACAAATAAATCCCGGCCTTGCGGTTTCATCCTTGAGCCGGGATTTATAAATGAAAGAAGAACCCGATATCCCGTTTCCGGCTTTTCTTACCGCCAGTACTTATTATTTATTCAAATATCCATTTTTCGCAGCCTCCCAACCAATAATTGCAGTCTTGCGAATCTCTCCCCAATGGTAATTGCCTAACTCACCGGAAGAACGAATGACACGATGACATGGAATAAGGAAAGCTACGGGATTCTCACCGACAGCCGTTCCTACAGCCCGGCAAGCCTTCGGGTTATTAATGCCTGCGGCTATATCTCCATAAGTAGTCAATCCGGCGACAGGGATTTTCAGTAAAGTTTCCCAGACCTTTAGTTGAAAGTCAGTACCTTTCAAATGCAGCTTTATATCTTTGAGCTTCCTCCAATCCTGCGTAAAGATGGATAAAGCATTTTGCTGCATCTCATCCACAGCCGGAGTAAACGTTGCATTAGGAAACTTCTTCAACAAGGAATGAAATGCCGCATCGTGATCGTCTGCAAACTCCAGACAACAAATACCTTTATTGGTAGACGCAATGAATAGTTCACCAAAAGGACTTTTGGCAAAACTGTAATTGATAGAAAGATTTTCACCACCGTTTTTATACTCGCCCGGTGTCATACCTTCTATATTTACAAACAAATCATACAATCTGCCCGTACCGGAAAGTCCCGTTTCCTGTGCCGTATCAAACAAAGACGCATGAGTCTCATCCAAGATTTTCTTGGCATATTCAATACTGGTATATTGCAAGAACTTCTTAGGACTAACCCCTGCCCACTCCGTAAACATACGTTGGAAATGTGCCGTACTCAACGCCACTTCCCGGGCAATCTCATCCAATCCCGGTTGCCTTTTGAAATTCTCCCTTATATACCCGATTGCCTGTGCAATACGTGCATAATCAAGCGTTTTTTGCTCATTCATAACAGAGGTTTGCCGTTTATTTCCAAATCCAGTAACCGTTTTTTAGCAGGAAGACCACCGGCATACCCCACAAGCGTGTGGTTACTGCCGATAACACGATGACACGGAGCAAAAATAGAAATAGCGTTCGCGCCGTTAGCAGCGGCAACCGCACGGACAGCCTTCGGCATATCCAGCTGTTTCGCCAATTCTCCATACGATACAGTCGAACCGTATGGAATATCCAGCAACTTATACCATACACTTTTCTGAAAATCCGTACCTACAAAAAGCAAAGGCACTTCAAACACAGTCCGTTCACCATTGAAATATTCGTCCAACTGCTTAATCGCTTCCTGTATAACCTCGGATGTACTTTCTTCATAACAGGCTTTCAACACTTTCCGTAACCTCCTGTCTACAATATCCCTATGACTTTCAACCGCCCAGTCACAAAGACAAAGCCGATCCTCAAACGAGCCAAGCATCAAATCACCACAAGGAGAATGATAACGCTGTATCCGAATGACATTGCCAACTATTTCTTTCCTTTTATCTTCCATCTTAACTTATTTTCGAGAATTGATAGCACTGCTTTTGTTTTCCACACCTGCAAAAATACATTTATTGTACTTACAACTGAAAAAGCAATCAATAATATTTTGACTTTCAAATCCATTTTAGTTTCCAATGCCACAAAATTACCACACATATATCTGATAAACAACCCGAAAATTGCGATTCTTATAAAATCCTTTATTCATCGGAGTTACAAGTGTGAGGGTAAACTACTCCACCTTTACCAAATGATAAAGCGTCCCCTTACGAGATTTACGACAAGGAATATTCAGTTTCTGAAGTGCGCGCCCAAACTGTCCCACCTTACTAATAGCCAACTTATCCCGTGTTTTCGTCTGTAAATAGCTCAAAATCTGCATAGCAGTCAGCCATTCGCCTTCCATTTCCTCCTCTACCGGATTAAGATAACAATGAAACAACTGTTCCAACGGACTAGCCTGTTCGAACTCACGGTTGGTCTGTTTCAATATACTTTCATCTTCATCATTCAGCCAATAACGTTCCCCTTTATAAATCGCCTCCATTGCTTGAGCATACAGCTGTTTGTAATTGATGGTAACGTTCGTTTGAATAGGAGCCGTCACCTCGATACAAATGAAACGGCGGCTACCACTGGGATCGGTAAGCAAATCTTTCTGATTGCTGGTTCCGATAAAAGAAGCATAACGCCTCATTTCCCGAATCGTATTACCGTAAGGCTTACGCAAATTCGCGACAGGCTTCTGCAACAAATGCTTCAAGAACCCCTGCTGACTGACATTAATCTGATCGAACTCATCAATATTAATCAGGAAAAAGCGTCCCAGATAACGTTCTGCCTCCTGCTTACTCTTGAAATCAATACTGTCCGTATAGCCGAAACGAAGTTCCGGCGGCAGGATAATGCGACAAAATGTAGACTTGCGATACCCTTGCGAACCGACCAGCAAAGGCGAAGTACTATTACCATGCTGCCGGTCAACTCCCCTCCAATGCGCCACCATACTAAGGAACCAACGGTAAAACAATTCCTGCCAATGCGGATTATCACAAGGAACCAAACCAGCCAATGCACGAATACGATCCTTTCCATCCCAACGCCCTGCCTCATAAAGATATTCTTCGACAGGATTGTACAAAGGAACACATTCCGAATTCAGAAAACGATCCACATCACGATCCCACGCACTAATTCCCTCTTTCAATGCATTGATTGCAATGCTGTTGCGCACCCGTTTATCCACCGGCTTAAAGCAAAAATGAACGGAGTCACGCTGACGATATTCCAAATCATCCAGCACCGTATTGTAACGGAATTCATAACGGCGTTTCATAAACTCTTCCAACAGAAAAGCCGTCTCCTGCTCTTTGCTGATGCTGCTTTTCTTGCCGAATCCCTTACATTCCTGATAAAGATTATGGAGTATCGAACGAATCACCTGTTCTTCCTCCTCGCGATAATAATGAATCATCGTCTGCCGTATCGCTTCCTCTTCGGGGACACCCGCTTTGAAACAATGCTCGGCAAGGCGGACCAGCAAAGACTGTAAGTCGTCCCCACGTTTCCAGTTCTCCATTTCCTGAAGTGCCCTGTTCAATGCCGCTTCATAAATCTTCGTGAACGTTTGTGCCGACTCATATCCCGGTTGCAATCGCAATAACGGATTTTTCTCCTCCTGCTTCCGCTGGCGGAAAGTCTCTTCCCCCGGCATCGTAAGCGGCTGTTCCAAACAAAACGGCACTGCATCCGGATTATAATAAGGAGCCTCATCCAACGTCATACGACATTTCTGTGTCAACACAGGTTCCTTCAGATCGATATCGAAAGGCAACATCGGCTGATAACATTTCACAGCCAGCCGATAAGCATGAACATGAAACAGTTCCGCCTCCGCCTCTTCAGATGGCAACCCTCCATCGTCCGGCAAGGCAAAACGAACCCATATCTTCACACTACGACCGCTGGAACCACAAAAAGCAGCAAAAGTCTGTGGCAGAAGTGCCGCTTGCCGTTTCACAAATTCCGCTTCCGACCCACCGGCCAGCCGGCTCACTTCCAACTGTACCAAACCGTTATACTGCTTCATCTTCCGTTCGCCCTCTTTGGTCCGGGTATATTCCACAGCAGAATAAATGTATGGCAACTTATCTATATGTTCGTACCGGGCATACGTACCTTCCAGTAACGGTATAATTTCCCGCAAAGCCGTGATATGCCCCGCTTTGGTTTCCGTTTTCATTTTGTCGAATAATGTGCCTGCCTCACAAATGCTAAGAGTCTCTTTTCCGCTCCCGCTGTCTTGTCTGATTAAAGTAATTTTCATCCTATTTTTGTCTATTTTTCCTACAAATACATCTACCTATTTAATTCCTGTAAAGATACGCTTTTATCTTCCGGAAAGCAAGCATTCTATCTGATAAATACCTGCATTTCACTTGCATTTGCCTTATTATTTATGTATCTTTGCTTAGTAGTTGTCAAGGGCTCACCAATGTGAACAAACAGGCTATCAATTGTAAACAAAAACGTCCACAGACGTAAACAGCTTTGTTCACATGGGTGAGCCCTTGCAAAAAAAGCTCAACAGCATATCAGAACTGGCTATTTAC
>OGXV01001498.1_pt1 | contig 13695 bp, 9 predicted proteins | sample 1576391 | NCBI WGS metagenome assembly OGXV01 (sample SAMEA3541586, study PRJEB24748) | human gut metagenome | biome: human gut; feature: human-associated habitat; material: faeces | place: China | collected 2012 | reverse complement strand
TGTGAGATGACCGGTATAATAATCTTTGATTACAGCTTCTACAGGCATCAGAGATATACCACCTTCTATTATTTTTCCATCCATCCCCATAGCTATCCAAAGTGCCTGTTCTCCTCTTATGAAAGCATCTTCCCGTCGCGTATAACCGAAGGCTTTCATGGCCGATTCATTCATGGCTACCAGATACTGAGTGTACCCTTCTACTTTATCGGGCAATGCACCATCTACTAATTGCAGATTATACAAACTAAAAAAATCAACCGGTACCCACATCAGCATCATGTTTAACTTAACATCCTTGTCATTTATGAGAGTAGAAGAACTTCCACTGCCCAGCACTCCACTGCGTGTAGGGTCTCCGCAGAACCATTTCTTTATGAACGGGCATTCATTCAGTTTCTGCTGAATACTTTGGGAATTCTGCCAGCGTTGTTGTCTCTCTTGTTCGCTTTCGGAGTTCCAGTTTTGAGGAGTCGGAACTAAGTTGGCATATAGTATCCCTTGAGTCCGAAATCCCGGAGGAGTATCTTGCAAAAAGCGAAGGTGACCGCTGAAATACAATGATAGTATAATGAGCAAAAGCGTGATACTGTATTGAATGAATAAAAAAGCCGTACGTGTGGTAACGGATTGACGCGATGATCCGATGGTACGTATGGATATGATAGGTGGTAGGTAATTGTACTTGATATAGGGATAAATAGTGGTGAACAGTGGCAAGAAAAGAAGGACCCCTAATGACAACTGCCAGTCAAATGCCGTATAAGGAATGTCGCTCTCCAATAAGCGGTTGGCATATCCCGAGAATATTTCAATGAAGAACCAGGCTAGCAATAACGCTATGGATATCATGAGTACATTCTCTAACCACAGTTGCAGAAAAAGAGCGCGCCCTTGCACACCAAAGACCTTCTTTATACCATATTCTTTGGAACGTTTCAGCATGAAAACCAAATATATATTTACAAAGTTCAGGATTCCCGCCAATAGCAACAGCATGCACACACCTGTAAGTATCAGTATATGTGAATGACTACTATAATGCCACATTTCCAAATCATCACCTGCGGCAGCCAGTTCTTTGTTCCAATAGAGTTGGCTGACAGGAAGAAAATTATATCGTATTTTAAATCCATCCGGCACCTGACGGTAAACGTTACTGGCAGCATTGATGGCGTCTACATCGACTCCCGGCATGAAACGTAAAAGTTCCACATACATTCTGCCCCATTCTCTTCGTGATTTGAGATCAATGTTTACTACGATATCAAATGTCAATGATGATTTGCAGGACGGTTCATCCAATATACCGCAAATGGTAAGGTGTCTGCCTCCTGAATATTCCATAGTTTGTCCGATAGGATCTTTCTCTCCAAATACACGCTTGGCAAATTGGCGTGTGATGAGAGCCTCTTCAGGCGCTTTCATTTGTTTGCCTTTCAGGGGATAATGAAAGAAATGAAAGAATGTTGTATCTGCTACTAACATCTGGATTGCATAGGGTCTTTCGTCTATGTTCACATTATCATTGCTCAATGTCATGAAGTAGCTTCGTTCTTTAATGGCTTCAGGTAAAAAATAGACCGTATCTGCACCACTGTCATTACTTACACTACCGGGGAATATATTACTGTCGATGTCACGAATTGGAATATACACATTTTCAGCATCCGTGCAGTGCGTGTTCACTTGCAACTCACGGTGAATGTAGCGTACTAATATGATGGTACATGCCAGGCTGAGTGCCAGGCCGATTACATTAATAATCGTATATGACTTGGAGCGTATCAGGAAGCGCCAGGCGTATTTGAGTGTTTTCATGTTTCAGTCTTTATTATATTAATCTCTTTCTGTTATTTTGCTATTCTCTGATAATGCTGTATTTGTTCCTTATTTTAATATCAGTTCTTCCGCTTCGCCAAAGTTATCATATCCCGTCGTAATAACCCAATCTCCGGGCTGTAAACCGTCTGTAATCTCGTATTGCTGGGGATTCTGGCGTCCGATACTGAGAGGGACACGAATTGCTTTCGTTTTGGATGCGTTTAGTTTGTAAATCCATTGACCACCGGTAGCCTGATAGAAATTACCACGTGGGATAACGATGGCCTGTTCGGGTTGTCCCAACTCTATCTGTACACGGAAACTTTTACCGACACGTACATTGTCGGGCATCTCTCCGGTAAATACTAAGTCGACATCGAAAGTGCGGTCTTTTACTTCGGGAACTACCTTTGTAATACGGAGTGGATATTTACGTCCCTGATAATTAATTGTAGCCGGAAGTCCTGTCGTGATACGATCTATGTAGTATTCACTGAGCGAAGTGTGTATTTTATATTGGTCTAATACCTTAATTTCAGCAATACCTTGGTTGGATGATACTTGCTGCCCCGGAGTTACTTTCACGAAGCTGAGTTGCCCGGCGACGGGGGCCTTAATTACTAAATTATCCAGTCGTTCGCAAGCACGTTCATACTTTTTACGTTCGCGTTCCCGGTCATTATGGATCAGGTCTTTGCGGATAATGGCAACAACAGAATCCTGACGCAAACTCTCGCGTTGTAACTTTGCTTTCTTTACATTGTAATTATACTCATCTTCGGCAACTTCCAGTTGAGCTTTACTTTTTATCCCCATTTTATATTCTTCTTTATCAAGATTGAAACTTTTTTGAAGACGCGTCAACTCATAGTTTGTTTGCAAAGTTTGTTGCTGGAGGGTCAGGCTCTTTTGTTCCATTTCAATTTCTTTCTCCCGAAAAGAAATCAATTGCTTCTCCAAATCATCACGTTGCTCTTCAATGCTGTGTATCAAATCAGGGTTTTCGAGTACAAGGATTGTGTCTCCCTTTTGAAGCAAACTTCCCTCCTCGCCTACAATACGGTCTACACTTCCTGATTCACGGGCATTAACGATAATGGTGAGGATGGGTTGTATAAGTCCTTCCACGTCTACATATTCCATGAATTTATCATTTTTGACTTCAGCAATCTGCACATTCTCCTGGTCGATGCGAAGCTTGCTGGGACCGGCAGAAAGGATGATAACGTAAATAATGAAAGCAAGGAATAGAATTCCTCCTGCCAGATAATAGCGGTAGCGGATGTACCAAGGTTTCTTTTCGAGTTTAATATCCATAATATCTTTATTGTTTTACAATTTGTGATTACTATATCTTATTCAGTTCTGATTTCTTCTGCCGGATTTTTTAGTGCAGCCTGCCATATGCGCCATCCGATACTGGAAAGAATAATGATAATGATTGCTATCAGGATAACGACATAAACCCACCAGGAAATAGTTGTCTGAATAACATAAGTTTCCAACCACCTTTTCATGATGATGTATCCTGTAGGGAAGGCAACTATTGCAGCTAAAACCAGCAAACTCATATATTCCTTAAGAAATATAAGAATAATATTCTTTATCGTTGCCCCGTTTACTTTTCGGATAGCGATTTCTTTGCGGCGTTGTTCGCACGAGAGGCTGATTAATGAGAAAATACCGAATATGGCAATAATAATGCAAACGGCAGATGCTACTGAAAGTAATTTCATTAATGTACGTTCCGAAGCAAGCGAGTCCTCTATCATTTTTGCAACACTTTGAGTCCCAATTCTGAAGTTTGGGTATGTTTTCTGAATATATGTTTCAATAGTGCGTTTGGCGTCTTCGTAACTACCATGATATGTAAAAGCATTCTTGTTTTTAGGGGGATAAAGATTCACTGTAAATACGCTTGGAAAAGCAGGAACTGTAGGCGAAAGCTGAATGTCTTTTACAACGCCGCATACACTATAATAATTGGAAAATTGTTTTCCAATAGGATTTTTCCATCCTGTCTTCCTGACAAAAGCTTCATTGACCAGAACCTTTACAGGCTTGCCATGCGAATCTTCTGGAAAAGTTCCTTGTATCAGTTGCATTCCTAAAAGGTCGAATGCTTCTTTTGAAATCTGAAAATCATTCACCATAAATTCAGTTTCCGCTTGTTGTTTATTATCCCATTCATCAATGTAGAAACCTGATCTGCCCCCGATTGGTAACGGGACATCTGTAATTCTGTGAAACTCAATCCCTGGGATCTCCTGCATTTTTCTAACCCAATCTTCTACATCATCCGATGATATTCCTGAAAGATAATATACAAACTCAACATCCGGGTGAGTAATGCCCATATCCGAAGAAGTACGAAGATGGTGTAGTTGCTGCATCATAACTATTGTACAAAAAATGAAACCAATGCTGATGGCTAATTGAAACCAGAGTCCTATGCAACGAAAAACATTAGAGAAATGTGTTGTAGAACTGGAGGAAATAGCAGATTGCAGCGTGAAATGGTTTTGTAGGAATAAAGTGAGCCAAGCGAAGCATAAAGCGATGCACAGCACGATTGACATATAAATACCAGCTTCTTTATAAAAGAAAAGAGCATTTTCATTGATGCCGGATATTGACCTGAAAGCAGATAAGGAAATCTCCATCAGAAACAAAGCCACAAGGAAGGACATAAATAATAATAGTAACAACTCGGAAACCAATAGTGACATCAAGCCTGTATTTGAAGCCCCGTTCACTTTACGAAGTGCCCATTCACGCTGTCTCATACGGATACGTATTAGATACATTATCAGATAATTGGCAAGAGCACTCAACGCTATCAACAAACTGATTATGCAAAATAAGTGTATATGTTCTATGTGGATAAAAGCTGATGTGCTCGGATGGGTGTAGTGTTCTTCTATCAATGGAGTGATAATAACCGGATATTTTATTTTTTTTCCTTCACTATCCGTGACTTCCATATCTTTTAGTTTCTTTTTTAAGGCCTCTATATCAGTACCTGGAATCACGCGGAACAAGGTCTGTCCTGATGCAAAGTTCCAAAGTCTGTTTTCATCAGGTACGCGTTTGCCTACCAAATCAAAGTTATAATTGGTGTGTTTCCATCCTTCAACAACGGCAGTGATAGTGGTGGACAGTGTAGGACCCGGTTTACCAATAGGAGATTCGTTGCCGAAAATCCGGAGGGCAGTTTGTCTGGTTATGGCTATTTCATCGGGATTGTGCAGAAACTGATAGCTTCCTTCCAATAAGACTAAGGGAAGTACGGAAGTAAAAGTGCTATCAATTTCCATCTTTTTCCAGGAGCTGGTTTGCCCGTTATTGGTATTTTCAATGGTTACTATACGATTTCCATATGTTGCACTTTCTATTTCGGGAAATGTATTCATTAAATGTTGCGCTAACATAGGAGAGGTTATGCTGGAATAACCGCTATTTTCCAAATTACTGGTTGTTCCGGCCACATAAACCCTGTCTGCACCTTCATGAAAAGTATCATAAGTCTGCTCATAGTGTAACCACATACCTGATAATGCGAAGCTAACGAGTCCCACTGCCAGACCGATGATGCTAATGATCGTCTGCATTTTATATTTAATCAGGTTGCGCAGGGCAACAATAAGATAGTGCTTTAGCATATTTTAGTCCTCATTTTTTTATCATCCTGTCCATCACTTCCTCTATTCTTTCTGTTTCTGTCAGCGGTGCATCTACTTCAAAATCATAAAGTGTGATACTGCGGAGGGTGTAGTACAAACTCCAGTAGTTATATAGTGCAGTGATGTAATTTCGTCGGGCGGCGTCTTTTTCACTGATGGAAGCATTGAGGTCGAGTACGGTAGACTTTCCCAAGATATAAAGTCGCCGAGCTACATCAGCACGTCGTTGAGCCGTTTCATCGGTGCGGGCGGCAATATGTACGCGCTGGGATTGTAAATTGAATTGTTTTACCAGTTTACGGACATTCAGTTCAAAGTCTGTTTTATCCTGCTCTACTTGAGTATAAGTTAAGTCACGATTAGAACGGGCTACCCGGACCTGTCCTTTGCCACGTCCCCAATCCAATATAGGTAGACTAATGCCGAGGGTGACGTATTGTTGGTCCAAAGGATTGTGATAAGCATCTTTCAGTTTATTGCCGGTCTGAGTCAGTCCGAAACGCAAGTAAAGATCGGCTTTCAAACCGGCATTGGCACGGGCACTGGCTACCCGGCTTTCGCTTTCCAGCTTACGCCGCTGCATGTCCAGTATATCCGGGCTGTTTTGACGTGCTGTGATTAAAGCTGTGTTTAGATCTATGTGAAGATTGGGAACATGATCGCTGACATCCACTTTGATCAGTATATCCTCCTGGATACCGAGATACGAACGAAGTTCTTGCATGCAATTTTCTACTTCGATATGGGCATTCATACGATTGGTCTCTTCGGTCAGCTTATTAAGTTCCAGTTGTAGCATCTCGTTTTCGGTAATGGTACCTATATTATAGCGCCCTTGTGCATATGTATATAAGGTGTCTGCATTGGCATAGTTGGTAGAAGCTATTTCGTAGTTGCTTTGTGCGGTGGCAAGGGCAAAGAATTTCTGCGTAGCGTTGGCAGCAACGAGCTCCAGGGTTTCCACATAAGTTTTTTTGGCTTCCTGGTAACGCAATGGTTCGATACGACGATTCCATTTCAGACTGTTATATCCAAAAAGAGACTGACTATAGCCGACATTTATAGGTGATGTCTGCCAAGAGGTAGAGTTGTCACTGAATAAATCAAGCCGCTGGGCAGAAGTTTCCACAAACAATGTACCACCTGTCCAAGGAATATTCTGTGTCAGGCTTAAGGTGAGGTCGGTACTTAATAAGTTTTGTTCCACAAATTTCACGCTACCATCGCTCATCGTAATTTTGTTGATAGCACGATTCAGATACGGATCGGAAGTTAATTTCAAGGCGGGCAGATAGTTGGCCCGATAATATTTGTAGTTCCAGTAGGCAGAACGAAAACTGTGTTGGGCTGTTTGCGCATCGGGTGATTGTTGACGGGCACGCTCTATAGTCTGACCTAATGTCAGCTCCATAGTGTGTTCCTGCGCATCAATAGTTATAAGAGTTCCGCAAGCTATTAATAATAAAAGTATTTTTTTGTACATAATATGTTCCTTTTAGTAGAAGAGATTCAAATCTTATGCCAAAGATGTAATACTTTGTGTTACAATGTTATACTTCTGTCTGATGTAAATTGAGCGTGTGCCATACCGCACAAAAATAGTGCGCATACGCACACACAACACATCGATATATTGTTTATCTTTGCACATATTCATATTGCAAAAAAGATTATCGGATAATAATAGCTTCGTATGGAACAATTAGGAAAAATATTAATAGTAGATGATAATGAGGACGTACTTTTTGCCCTCAACCTTCTGCTGGAACCTTATGCAGAAAAAATAAAAGTAGCAGTAACCCCCGATCGTATCGAATATTTCATGACGACCTTCCAGCCGGACATTATCCTGCTGGATATGAACTTCAGTCGCGACGCCATCAGTGGGCAGGAAGGCTTTGAAAGTCTGGAACAAATCTTGCGTATTGATCCTCAGGCAGTCGTTATTTTTATGACAGCATATGCAGATACAGATAAAGCGGTACGGGCCATTAAAGCGGGTGCTACCGATTTCATCCCGAAACCGTGGGAAAAAGAAAAACTACTTGCTACACTCTCATCCGGTATTAAATTACGCCGTTCCCGCTGTGAAGTTAGTCTGTTAAAAGAACAAGTGGAAGTACTTAGCGGTGCGGGAAGTAGTGTGGAAGAATCTATTATTGGTGAATCTGCCGCGATGCAGGAAGTGTTTGCCACGATAGAGAAGCTGCGTGATACAGATGCTAACATTCTTGTACTTGGTGAAAATGGAACAGGAAAAGATGTGATAGCCCGTTTGTTATACCGTTGTTCGCCACGTTACGGACGGCCATTCGTTACAATTGATCTCGGCAGTATCCCGGAACAATTGTTTGAGAGTGAATTATTCGGCTATGAAAAAGGAGCATTTACTGATGCCCGGAAACCGAAAGCCGGACGGATGGAGGTGGCAACGGGAGGTACATTGTTTTTGGATGAAATAGGAAACCTTTCACTGCCTATGCAAGCAAAACTGCTGACTGCTATTGAAAAACGACAGATCAGTCGTTTGGGTAGTACACAATCTGTATCCATCGACGTACGCTTGATTTGTGCTACAAATGCGGATATCCGCCATCTGGTGGAAGAAGGGAATTTCCGGCAGGATTTACTTTATCGTATCAATACGATTGAACTACATATTCCTCCTTTGAGGGAACGGGGAAATGATATTATTCTTCTGGCAGATTATTTCTTGCAGCGTTATGCCCGGAAATATCAAAAGGAAATGCGGGGCTTGACACGTGAAGCAAAAGCTAAATTGCTGCGTTATTCCTGGCCGGGAAATGTGCGTGAGTTACAGCATACGATGGAGCGTGCCGTGATTTTGGGTGACGGTTCATTGCTTCGCCCCGATAATTTCTTGTTCCAGGCTTCCTCCCCCCGTCTTAAAAAAGAAGAAGAAGTACTTAATCTGGAACAATTGGAACGGCAAGCTGTAGAAAAGGCAATGCGGTTAAGCGAGGGAAATATGACACGTGCTGCGGAGTATTTGGGAATTACGCGCTTTGCATTGTATAGGAAGATTGAGAAATTGGGATTATAAATTAAGAAGTAATATGAAGCAGTATTCCTTGGTTGTTATCTTGCATATCTGTCTGCTGGCAATACTTTCTGTTGGCGTTTATGTGTTATATTGTGCTGATTTATGGTTTAGCATGCTTATAACATTCCTGTTTCTTCTGGGGACAGGAATACACCTTTATTATATACAGATGAAGCAATTGCAGATGATGCGTCGCCTGACGGACAGTTTGCGTTATAATGACATGACACAGGCTTTCCGTCCACCTTATAAAAATAAACTGATGACAGAAATGGCTGTAGAGCTATCTGAAACCTTGCAGGCATTTCGTGCCCGCCTGTTGGAAGAAGAAATAAAACATCAGTATTACGAAAGTCTGCTGAACAAGGTAGATACTGCTGTATTAGTGACTGATATGTCCGGACGTATTGAGTGGCTGAATCGTGCTGCCACTGCCCAGTTAGGGCAAGATCCGCAATTGCCGGCCGAACTTTTGAGCCTTCCTTCCGGTGAAACGCAGGTCATACGTATTCATCGAAATGGAACCACTTTAGAAATGGCAGTAGCTACCACTCTCTTTGTAGCCCGTGGCATGGAGAGGCGCCTTATCAGTTTGAAGAATATCCATTCTGTACTGGAACGGAATGAGATGGAAGCCTGGCAAAAGCTGATACGTGTACTCACTCATGAAATCATGAACTCCATTACTCCTATCATTTCCCTCTCTGAAACACTTAGTGAGCGCGGAGTACCCGTTACATTAAAAGATGCAGCGGGCGAAAAAGAATATGCTGTAATGCTACAAGCTATGCAAACCATTCATCGACGTAGTAAGGGACTATTAGGTTTTGTAGAAAACTATCGTCGTCTTACCCGTCTTCCCGCTCCTGTCTGTGCTAGTGTGCCGGTTCGGGAACTGTTCACCGATTTACAGAAACTTTTTCCTGATGAAACTATTCATTTCGAGCTTCCGCCTTCGGAGAAAACACTGGATGTGGATCGTGCTCAGATAGAACAAGTGCTTATTAATCTGTTGAAAAATGCTCGTGAAGCATCTGCCCGCCGCGAAACGCCCAAGATTGAGGTTAAAGCTGTTTTTGCACCGAAAGTGACTTCTTCTCTTACTGCATGGCGTTGTACTATTACTGTTCGGGATAATGGTGAAGGTATCTTACCTGAAGTGCAGGATAAAATATTTGTTCCGTTCTTCACAACGAAAACTGCCGGTTCGGGTATCGGACTCAGTCTTTGCAAGCAGATCATGAATCAGCATGGAGGAAATATTACCGTTTATTCGGAACCGGGAAAAGGGAGTTGCTTTACTTTACAATTCTGTTAGATAAATACTGCACCTGCAAAAGGTTGTTCTGTGTCTATTAAAAAATATAAATATTATATAATCGTAAAAATTCCGTGTCGATATTTTATTGCTTTTAACAGCTACTAATTTTCCCATTATTTATTTTTGCAGCCACATAAATCGATAACTCATATTTAATTAACCATAAAATTCTATATGATTATGCGAACTAATTATTTGCTGCTATTAACCATTTTATTGGGTTTAATACCCGTGAATTACACACACGCCTCTGACTCAATTCCAAGCGTGTTTCTTTATTCTCCTTATACAAAGATTTCTGTTTCTCCGGGAACGAGTATTGATTACAAAATTGATTTAATCAATAATTCGGATATTCCGGTCAATGTAGATCTGTCTGTTACAGGATTATCTGCAAGTTGGAAACGTGAATTGAAATCCGGTGGTTGGAATATTAACAAATTAGCTGTCCTGCCTAGTGAAAAGAAAGACTTTAACCTGAAATTGGAAGTCCCATTAAAAATAAACAAGGGTAGCTACAATTTTGTTGTATCTGCTGGAGACTGTCAACTTCCTTTAACTGTCATCGTAGCTCAGCAAGGTACTTATCAGACTGAATTTACTACTGATCAGCCCAATATGCAGGGCAACTCAAAATCGACATTTACTTTTAATGCCGTACTGAAGAATCAGACGGCTGATCAGCAGTTATATGCATTGATGTCTAATGCGCCCAGAGGATGGAATGTTATTTTTAAACCTAATTATAAGCAGGCAACTTCCGCACAAGTAGAAGCGAATGCCAGCCAGAATGTGTCGATAGACGTCACTCCGCCGGCTAATGTTGAAGCAGGGAATTATAAGATTTCAGTACGTGCAGTAGCCGGTAATACTTCTGCTGATCTGGATCTGGAAGTGGTGGTTACCGGTACATATCAAATGGAACTGACTACTCCACGGGGATTGTTGAGTACTGAAATAACTGCCGGAGATGTGAAGCGTCTGGAGTTGGTTGTCAGAAACACAGGTTCCTCTTTATTAAAGGATATTCAACTCTCATCCGGTAAGCCAAAAGATTGGGAAGTATCTTTTGAACCTGCCAAAATAGAAATATTAAAAGCCGGAGAAACATCTACTGTTACAGCTATAATGAAAGCTTCGAAAAAAGCTTTGCCAGGCGACTATGTAGCAACAATGGAAGCCAGAACCCCCGAAGTAAATGCAACCGCACAATTCAGAATTGCAGTAAAAACACCAATGCTTTGGGGTTGGGTAGGAATATTAGTCATCGTTGTAGCTGTGGGAGGTGTCTATTACCTATTCCGAAAATATGGAAGGAGGTAATTATGGGCGAACAAGTGATTGCACTTACCGATTTAACCAAAAAATACGGTAATTTCACTGCTGTAGACCATATTAGCCTGTCAATCTGCAAAGGAGAGATTTTCGGATTATTGGGTCCGAATGGTGCGGGAAAATCCACAACTATCCTGATGATGCTGGGGTTGACAGAACCAACTTCCGGTAAAGTGGAAATTTGCGGAATAGATTCCACTACAAATCCTATTGAAGTCAAGAGGAAAATTGGTTATCTTCCTGAAGATTTAGGCTTTTACGATGATATGACCGGGTTGGAAAATCTCATCTATACAGCACTTCTGAACGGCTTTTCAAGGAAAGAGGCTGAAGAGAAAGCAAAGGAACTTATGCACCGGGTTGGACTTGCCGAACAGGTGAATAAAAAAACCGGAAAGTATTCCCGCGGTATGAGGCAACGTTTGGGTTTAGCGGATGTATTGATAAAGAATCCGGAAATCATTATTCTGGACGAGCCGACATCCGGTATCGATCCTGCCGGAATCCAGGAATTTATAGAATTGATTCGTAATTTGAGTAGGGTACATTCCCTTACCGTATTATTTTCCTCACATAATCTGGATCAGGTACAGAAAGCTTGTGACCGTGTGGGCTTATTTAATCACGGAGAATTACTGGCGCAGCTTGATCTTAGAGAAATGGAAGGTAAACAAGTAGAACTTATTGATATCTACAATAATTATATAAAGGAAGGAGGTGAGAAGTATGAACGGAATTGAGCAGCCTTTCTGGGTTATTGTGAATAAAGAGATCCGGGATCATGTGCGTAGTTGGCGCTTTATTATTTTACTTGCCATTATCACGCTCACTTGCTTGGGAGCCTTGTATACATCACTCACCAGTATGCATGAGGCTGTCAAATCAGGTGATGTGGAAGATACTTTTTTCTTCTTGAAATTGTTTACCGTATCCGATGGTACATTGCCTTCTTTTGTTTTGTTCATCAACTTTTTAGGGCCGCTGTTAGGTATTGCCTTAGGATTTGATGCCATGAATTCGGAACTGAACAAAGGGACATTATGCCGTATATTATCACAACCGATACACCGTGATTGTATAATCAATGCCAAATTTGTTGCTGCACTGATTGTGATTACAATTATGTTGTTTGTATTAGGGTTTTTGGTAATGGGAGCTGGGCTGATAGCCATCGGCATTCCACCTACACCGGAAGAATTTGCCCGTATCATTTCCTTTTTGATCCTAAGTGTTTTCTATGTAGGTCTTTGGTTGAATATGGCGATACTGTTCTCGCTCTGCTTCCGGCAGACGGCTACTTCAGCTTTGGCTTCTCTGGCGATATGGTTGTTTTTCAGTGTATTTTATACGATGATTGTCAATTGGATTGCTAAGATGTTCATGCCTTCTGATATGATGTCGCCTTATTATGTTGTCGGTTATCAAAAAATAGTTTGGGGCATAATGTCATTGAATCCGTGCGAATTATTCAATCAGGCAACTTCTGTATTGCTGATGCCATCACTTCGAAGCTTAGGACCGTTAATGATGGAGCAGGTTCAAGGGGCAATACCTAGCCCTCTCCCATTGGGACAGAGTTTACTGGTTATATGGCCACAGCTAACAGGATTGATTGCAGTTACAATTCTCTGTTTTGCACTCTCTTATATCATATTTATGCGTAGAGAAATACGTTCAAGGTAAATTGATTGGTTGGGTTAAGAAGAAATCCCTGACGATATTTAATACTTTAAAGTCGTCAGGGATTTATATATTGCAGTTTGTATTATTTCTGCCTTACATACTCCAGAGTATATCCATAATTGGAACTTAACACTAAAGAATCCGGCGTTAGCTTATCAATCTTCAGTGTATCCACACCTTCAATCTCTATTCCATTACCGATACTTTTTACTGTCAGATAAAGCTGGTCACCTTGTTGTTCCCATTCTTTGTATATCAAAGTGTGCATATTAATGGAAGATGCTTCTCCATTCTCTTCCAGTTTGATTCCTTGCACTTCTCCAGGTTGTCCGTTAATGGGCATTACCCAAGAACCTACCACTGTGACAGGAGTTTTTGTTCCACCGCCACAAGCGGCAAATATGACTGCCATGACAGCCATGCTGAAAATTTGTTTTTTCATGATGTCTTTTTATTATAGTGTAACGTTGAAACCTACCAATTGTTTTCAGGGGATAAAGTTAATTGAAAAATATCGTTCCGGAGCTATTATTTTATGTTTTTTACATTTCTGTTTATATCTATATAGTGAAGTCTACTGACACTTTTATTCCCTATCCGGACCTCAACAACTTTGTTTAAAATAGGAATTTATGACCTTATCTGAAATATTTTTTTGCAAAAAAAAACGATTTGTTTTGTTTATTACAAAATAGTTTCTACCTTTGCACTCGCTTTTAAGAAATAAAGCATTCGGGGTGTAGCGCAGTCCGGTTAGCGCACCTGCTTTGGGAGCAGGGGGTCGT
>OGXV01001497.1_pt1 | contig 13699 bp, 10 predicted proteins | sample 1576391 | NCBI WGS metagenome assembly OGXV01 (sample SAMEA3541586, study PRJEB24748) | human gut metagenome | biome: human gut; feature: human-associated habitat; material: faeces | place: China | collected 2012 | reverse complement strand
GTATAAGTATTATTATGGATTATTGCGATAAAAGGAGATCACGCTATGAATGAAAGATTAAAAACATTTGAGGAAAAGATGAAAAAAACAATTGGAAATCTGGACGGAGAACTTTCAGCAATCCGTGCCCGTCAAATGGTGGTTTTAAGTATAATCCTACTGATGGTGGTCCTGCCGGAACTGAAATTACCTCTTGGGTACAAGATCGTGCTAATGAGATCTTACGTAATGGTTTAGCTGGTGTTAAGCGTGTAAGTTACGAAAAAGCCTTAAAGTTACCTAATGTTAAAGAATATGACATGCTTACTCAGTATGTTGACGCTTTAGATGAGATTATCGATATGCAGGCTATTTCTAATGCTAAATTGCATATGGGTGTTGATCCTTTAGGTGGTTCTGGTCTTTATTATTGGGATCGCATTGCCGAGAAATATAATCTTGATTTAAAGGTTGTAAATTATCGCGTTGATCCAACCTTCTCCTTTATGTGTTTAGATAGAGATGGCAAGATCCGTATGGATTGTTCATCTCCTTATGCTATGGCAGGCTTAATCAAGCTTAAGGATGATTTTGATATAGCTTGGGGTAATGATCCTGATTATGATCGTCATGGTATTGTATGCCACAGCGGCCTTATGAATCCTAACCACTATCTCTCAGCAGCTATTGATTATATCTACAAGCATCGTCCGCAGTGGCCAAAAGAGGCTATGGTTGGCAAGACTGTAGTATCTTCAAATCTTATGAATCGTGTAGCTTTAGGTTTAGGCCGCAAAGCTTATGAAGTTCCGGTAGGCTTTAAGTGGTTTGTTCCAGGTCTTTTTGATAAGTCTTTAGCTTGGGGCTGTGAGGAATCCGCTGGTGCTTCTTTCTTACGTAAGGATGGTTCTGTATGGACTACCGATAAGGATGGTATTATCGCTTCCTTACTTTCAGCTGAGATCTTAGCTGTAACTGGCAAGGATCCTTCCGAGCACTTTAAGGATTTAACTGATAAATACGGTATGCCTTATTATAACCGTGTTGATGCTCCAGCAAATCCTGCTCAAAAGGATGCTTTGAAGAAGCTTGATCCTTCTGCTGTTGAGGCCGATATGTTAGCTGGCGAGAAGATCATAGATAAGCTCACTTCTGCTCCTGGTAACGGCGCTGCTATTGGAGGCTTGAAGGTTGTAACTGAAAATGGTTGGTTTGCAGCTCGTCCGTCTGGTACTGAGAATGTTTACAAGATCTATATGGAAAGCTTCAAGGGTGATGATCATCTAAAGAGCATTGAAACTGAGGCGCAAGAGATCGTTAATGCTGCTTTGAAAAAAGCCGGTGTCTAATACATCTTTAATTTAATCAAAAGTAAGGCTCGATTATAAATGATTGGGCCTTATTTTTTTGTGCCGATTAAATTTAAATCTCTTTTAATTTATAAAAGCTTTTGTGATAATGATCACAAAAGTTTTTTTCAAATATCAAGGGCGTAAAACTAGTGCTTTAGTTTTTGTTTTCTTAGCTAAGAAAATGAAATTTTTTCATATGCTAAACTAAAGATGATTGATAATCAAAAGCTAATATACAGAATAACTTAAATAAAAATGATCTTAAATAAGATGTGTTAAGTTAGGACTAAACGGAAAATTACCGTAAATTTCTATGATGAGCTTAGATATCAAAACCATCTCTATTTGGCAAAATTATGTTGTAAGAGATGTGGATATATAGCCAATACATATGTAAACATAGTGGAATATATCTTAGGCGAGGTTCACAAGTTTAGATCAAGAAGTGAATTTCAAAAGGAATCAGTATCGCAATCTACCAAAGTTAACTTTGTTAGCTGTAAGAATTCCCGATCTTTAGTACGGGGTGGATGTTAAGGTTTAAGTTCCATAAGTTAGATTGCATCAAAATAGGAGATTTTATGTCTGTTTGTGTTTTAGACCATCCAGAGTTCTTAAAAGGAGAACATGCACTTATAGTTCTAGATTTAGATGGAACCTTATTGCGTTCTGATAAAACTATTAGTGATTTTACCAAACAGGCTATCTGTAAAGCTAAAGACTGTGGTTATACCATTGTTATAGCCACAGGGCGTCATCCTAAAAGTGCCTTACGTTATTTAGAGGACTTAGATTGTCTTAATGAAAAATCCTGTGCTATCTGTTTTAATGGCGCAGCTCAATTATTGATGCAGGATTATATAAAAGCTGCAGATGAAATCAATTTTCCGGTTTTAAATGCATGTTATGCCTCAGGAGAAGAGGCTATAGAGATAGCTAAATTTGCGCATAAATATGCTTGTAAAGTTCATGCTTATTCTCGTGATCGCGGTCTTTTAATTGAAGATTTAAATCCACATACCTTACGAGAGATAAATCATGGTCAGGTTGGTTACACCGCAGTAGATTTTGAAAAATTAGATAAAAATGAACGCTTTTTTAAGATCTTAATTGTCGGAGAGGCTTCTGATTTAAATAAATTAAGAGATTATGTACCTGAGGAATTTAAACAACATTTTGAGGTAATGCGTTCAGATGCCAATTTTTTAGAGTTTATTCCAGGGCCAAGCACTAAGGGAACAGCTTTAAAAGCTTTGTGTGAGAGTATTAACTTGCCTTTGGTACAAGCTGTGGCTTTTGGCGATGCTGAAAATGATTTAGACATGCTTAAAACTGCAGGCTTAGGTATTGCTATGGAAAATGCTGATGAGTATGTTAAATCTCAGTATCACATTTTTACCGCTAGCAATGATGAAGATGGTGTAGGTAAGGCTATTTTGAAACTTATTTCTAAATAAGGTTATTTATGTTTAAGACTTCGATTTTTAAAAGTGATAATCCTCAAGAGGAGTCTTTGTTGCGTAAGCGCTATCATGGTTCAGATAGTTTGCCTTTACGTATTTCTATTAAAGCAGCTTGGCATATGATCAAGATCTATTGGACCTCTAAGGATAGTTTATGGTCATGGTTTTTATTGACTTTGATATTAACTTTAACTGGTGGTTCTATCTATATTGCTACAGCGATTAACAGTTGGTATAAAGAATTTTGGGATACTATTCAAAATTACGATATACAAGGCTTTAAATATCAATTACTTATCTTTGCGATTTTGGCCTCAATTCATGTCGTCGTTACCGTTTATAATTCCTTTTTGCGCTCGCGCTTAGCTATTTCCTGGCGTACCTGGTTTACAGGCAAGGTTATGCGAGATTGGCTTGAGAATGATGCTTATTACAAGATGCAATTTGAGGATCGCAAAACTGAAAACCCCGATCAGCGTATTTCCGAGGATTTAAACAGTTTTGTAACCTATACTATAAGTCTGCTTTTAGGTACAGCTACTGATTTGGCTATGATAGGTACCTTTGGTGTAGTTTTATGGGATTTATCTAATAGTGTTACTATTACGCTTTGGAATGATGCTACTTTAACTTTACCTGATGGTTATATGCTTTATTTAGCTTTAGGCTATGCGCTTGTCGGTACTTTATTGACCTTTATCTTAGGAAAGCCTTTAGTTAGATTAAATTTTAGACAACAACGTTATGAGGCAGATTTCCGTTTTTCCTTGATTAGAGTGCGTGAAAATAGCGAATCTATTTCCTTATATCAAGGCCAAAATCAAGAGGAAGTAATTTTAAGAAAGCACTTCTTTAATGTTGTAAAAAACTATATTCGTTTAATTAGTTGTGAAAAACGTTTGGGCTTTTTCACCTTAGGTTATGCGCAATTAGCGGTAATTTTTCCTATTTTGATTTCAGCACCAATGTATTTTGCCAAAATCATTACAATGGGCAGTATTATGCAGATAAGTTCTGCCTTTGGAAGAGTTCAAGATTCACTTTCGACCTTAATTAGTAATTTCTCCGCTTGGGCTTCATTTAAAGCTGTGATTGATCGTTTGGCTTTATACTTTGACAGTATGGATAGTTGTTTAAATATTGTCTGTCTTAAAGCTAAGCTTGAAGGAGATGAATTTAAACTTCTAAATATGGAGATAAAAAATCCTCAGGGTGAGGTTTTGTGTAAAGATTTAAATTTATCTTTAGCAAAAGGTCAGAGTTTACTGATACGTGGACCCTCAGGTTGTGGTAAATCGACGCTAATTAAAACTATTGCCGGTTTATGGCCTTATGCTCTAGGTGATATTTATGAACCTGAAAAGTCTCAAAGCTTGTTTTTAAGTCAAAGACCTTACCTTCCTCAAGGAACCTTACGTGAGGCAGCTTCGTATCCTGCAAGTGTGGAAAAAGAAGCTTTGACCGAGAAATATTTTAAGCTTCTAAACTTAGAGCATTTAATCCCTCATTTAGATGAGGAAAATACTTGGTCACAGATCTTATCTTTAGGAGAACAGCAACGTGTTGCTTTTGTTAGAGCTTTGATCATAAGGCCTCAAATCTTATTTTTAGATGAGGCGACCTCTGCTTTAGATGAGGCTTTGGAGAGTAAGGCTTACGATCTTATCAAAGGAGAATTAAAGGATTGCATTATTATAAGTGTTGGTCATCGTTCCTCACTTATAAGTCGACATGATGTAATGTTAAGAGCCGATAATAATTTTACCTGGCATATTGAAAAGATCGCTTAATTTAAAAAGCTTTGTAAAAGTAAAAAGGCAATGAGTAATTAGTAATCATTGCCTTTATTTTTAATTTTCTAAAAAACTACAAGTTATTTAGAGTTTTTATCAGAACGATTTGCTGTATTAACAACCTCATCAATAGGGGTTTCATTAGGTTCAACATCGCGGATTATTTGGCGAGTTTGAGCAGCCTTAATGCGACGGCGTCTATTTTGAATAGCAGCTAAGCGACCAGTTAAACGCTCAGATGGGCCAAAGCTAGGTTTTTCTCCTTTGACAAATTTACCCTCGTAATCATCGCAAGCTCTAACAATCAGTTTGTAAAGTCCGATTACAGCGATGATATTTGGAATTACCATTAAGCCATTGAACATATCTGCTAATTCCCAAACTAAGGTTACCTTTAAGAAAGAACCCATCATCAAGAAACATAAGACGATAACGGAGAAGACGTTGATAAAGCGATAACCAAAGAGGAATTTCACATTTTGTACAGCAAAGAAATACCAGCCGATGATGGTGGTAAAGGCTGCAAAGAATAAGCAGATCGCTACAAATCCTGAACCTGCAGTACCCATACCTTTAACGAAAGCATTCTGGGTTAAAACAATACCGGTAGTCTGACCGTCTAAAACACCAGTTACCATGATAACTAAAGCAGTAGCGGTTAAAACCACAAAGGTATCAATGAAAAGACCTACAATAGAAGCTAAACCTTGCTCTGCAGGATGCTTAACGCGGGCTATGGCGTGTGCATGCGGGGTAGAACCCATACCAGCTTCGTTTGAGAAGAGACCACGAGCTACACCATAACGAATGGCTTCTTTTACGGAAGCACCGATGACACCACCTGTGGCTGCACTAGGATCAAAGGCTCCAACAAAAATATTAGTCAATGTTGGAATTAACTGATCTATGTATAAAATAACAATATAAATTGCACCTAAAACATAGACTAAAGCCATGAGAGGAACCATCTTTTCAGCAAAGCTGGCGATTCTCTTAATGCCACCGATAAAGATAAAGCCGGCTAGTAAAATGATAAACAATCCGGTTACAGGAGTTGGAATATCAAAAGATGATTCAAAAGCGGTAGAAATGGAATTAGCTTGTACCATATTGCCAATAAAGCCTAAAGCTATAATGCACAATATAGAGAAGATTGCAGCCATGGAGCGGCTACCTAAACCATAGGAGATATAGTAAGCAGGACCACCGATAATACGACCTTGCTCATCTTTAGAACGGTATAACTGGCCTAAAACAGCTTCAGAGAAAATAGTCGCCATGCCAAAGAAAGCTGCAACCCACATCCAGAAAATAGCACCAGGACCACCCATAGCCATAGCAGTGGCAACACCTGCGAGGTTACCAGTACCAACTTGAGCGGCAATAGCGGTAGCAAGTGATTGGAAGGAGGTCATACCATGATTACCAGCCTTTTCACCATTAAAGCTTAAACCGCCGAAAACATGCTTTAAAGCACGTCCAAATTGGCGAATTTGTACAAAACGGAGGTTAAAAGTGAAGAAAATACCAGCACCAACTAAGATGGGGATAAGGCACCAAGGGCCCCATAGAATTGAGTTGATGTCAGAAACTATCTGAGTAAGTGAATCCATATTCATAAAAATAAAACCTTATTAAAAATTAGTGATGCCGAGTATTACTGAGACCAAAAGAGTAAACATTGTGAGTTTTTCTTAGGACAGTTAATTACAAGCGAGCATCGACTACATCAAGTTTGGCGGAGCCTATTGTACTCTATATTTAAATTTGTCCTAATTTTTAGGATCTTGCACAAAAAGGGGGATAGATATATATGGGCAAAAATAATAATGCCGACAAGAGTCGGCATCATTATAAGGTCGAATTTTGGGAGGGGTTATTTCTTATCGTTATCAGTCCCTACAGCGGCATTCATCTTAGCGTGGATCTTCTTTTTAAAGTAGATTACTACAACAACTAAGATTAAAACACCTAATCCTAGGTAAATTGCAGATTGCACATCGTGAACATAAGACATTAAAAGATCGCGATTATCAGCAAAGAAAAAGCCTAAATAGATCCAAACAGGAACGGAAATTACGGCAGCTAAACCATCCATAAGAATGAAGGTAAAGAAAGATATACGGCGACTCATACCTGCAACGAGGTAGATTGGAGAACGCAATCCTGGTAAGAAACGGGCTACAAATAATAAGCCTAAGCCGTATTTTTTAAATTTTTGTTGAATTTGAGAAAAACGTCTTGGAGAGAGAATCTTTCTAAAGGTACGGATTCTTTGGATACGATAACCAAAGATTCGACCGCCTAAAAACATAGTGCTATCGCCGATAAGTACACCTAAGAGGCCTACAATGCACATAACGTGAGGATTGGTGTAGCCTAAACCTGAAATGATGCCTCCTGAAACTAGGGTAATATCTTCAGGAACTGGTAAGCCAAATCCACATAGAATTAGAATTGCAAAGACAGCGGCATAACCGTATTGAACGAAGAAAGAAACAAGAAAATCTAGCAAAATATAGACCTATATAATTAAAAGATGTTCATAAGCATTTATTTTAACAAATTTGCTTTTGCTTTTGCATATTAGAATTTAGCTCCAGCATAATTAAGCTGAGACCATGCTTCATATGCGACAACTGCCACAGAATTTGAAAGATTTAGACAACGGCTGTTAGGCATCATGGGGATGCGGATCCGTAAGTCCTCAGGAACATGTGCATAGACCTCATCAGAAAGGCCTTCTTTTTCTCTACCGAAAATTACATAATCACCATCTTCAAATTTGAATTGATGATGACAAATATGAGCTTTACTTGAAGAGGCAATTAAACGTTTAGGTTGTTCAGTTTTTAAAAATTGCTCAAAGTTAACATGAACTGTGAGGTTAGCAAGTTCATGATAATCAAGGCCTGCGCGCATGAGTCTTTGATTATCGAGATAAAATCCTAAAGGACCGATAAAGTGTAAGCGGGCTCCACAATTAACACTTAAGCGGATAACATTGCCTGCATTAGAAGGCATTTCAGGTTGATAAAGTACCAAATTGATCATTATGTTGTTCCTTAAAAAATTGCGCTTATTTTAGCGCATTATCTACAATTTATTCCTAAAAAAAGGTTGTAAATTTAAAAAAGAACTATTTTTTTAGCTTATATTTAGGCATTTTTTAAAGCTTGCCTTTAAATTGCGAGGCTAGGTTAAAGGTGATAATATGCAAAGATTATAGTTATGTCTAAATCAACATTAAAAGTTATTTGTAATCAATAAGATATAAACGCACTGATTTTACGATTGGAGGAATTATGTTTTCACGTCCCGCCTTCGGAACGGAAAAGGAACACACTGCTCTTTTAAGAAAAATACTCTTTGCTTGTTCCGTTATCTTTGCTGCAATCTGCTTAGTCTTCATGTTATTTAGTAGCCATGAACAATCACGTGCAATGTCAGGAGAGCTTTTAAATCAAGCAGGAACAAATACCCTTTTAACTAACGAGCAAACTTCATTTTTAGATAAGATTTTTGAGTATTTTGGTGGAGTTTCATATTTATTTCCACTAATCATAATTTATATAACTTATAAATTAGTCTACAAACGCTTATCTTGGCGCGATATAGATTTTTTTGTGATTGGTACTTTTATTGTAGGCTTTAACTTTTTGGTTTTAGGTCTGTGCTCCTTATTATCTGTTTTATTTGTGGCAGGACAGACTGGAGCTGGGGGTATGCTTGGAGATTTTTTGACTATAACTTTATTTCACAGACTCCCAGCACCTATAGCTATGGCTATACCCCTTATCTTAACTTTTTGTGGTTTGTTTTTATTTACTCATAAGACCCCTATATGGTATTGCGAGGCCATCGGTTCTTTTATTTGTAGTTGTATTCCCTTCTTTGATAAAGAAGATGAAGATAAACCCTCAACAGTTGAGGCTCAAGAAGAAAAATTTGATGATGATGGGATCAAAATTACTAAAAGTGTTAAGAAAACTCAAAGCGAGGAGAGAGCGAAGAGCGATGATAAAGCAAATAATGTTGCTCATGATATTGAACCTAGCTTTGGGGATGAAAGTGTAAATTTAAGAGCAAATGACGATAAGTCGGTTTTAGCTGATAAAGAAGAAGCTAAAACTCAAGCCTCTTATGAACCTCCTCGTTTTTATAATGGCCCCTCAGATAAAGCAAACGAGAATAAAAGACGTACACAAGTAAGTCAGGAGCCTTTATTTAAGCCCCAGCAGAAGATTGAGCCTATGTTTAGCTCAGATTTTGGTAATTTACCGAATAGTAATTTTGAGCATGCTGACAAAAATAATTTTGCTCAAGATAATTTTGCACCTCAAGATCAGGCTTATGGTGGTATTGATCATAATCAAATTTACAACCATGATAGTTTTAATGAAGATGGTGCAGATAATATAAATCAAGATAATCGCCCTAGTACCTATATTCAAACCTCAGGTAAAGTTTTTAGCGATAGCAATAACTATAATGAGGATAGGGAGCAAAAAAACACTATCATTCATACTAGTAAGCAAAGTGTAAATTCTCCTAGTTTTAATGACGATGGTGCCACTAAAACAATTGTGACACGTTTTGAAGAAAAGAAAGAAGAGTTAAATGGTGATCCTGTAGAGAATAAAGGTCCAGCAACTATTGTTACTCGTTATGTAGCCGGGGCTGCAAATTTACCCCCAACTGAGGTTGTGGGAAATCCTAATAACCGTAAATCTGCTGTAAGTACGGTAATTACACGTACTCCTGAGGTTAAAGCTGTATTTAACTCTCAAGACGTACAGATGTATGAAAAGGATGAGGCTTTAGGTGGTAGTTTCACTCATCAAGAGGAAGATGAACCTTTTGAAAATAGTGCTTTTATACCTCAATATGAAGAAGAAAAGGAAAATATCATCTCTTTTAATGATGTAAATGAAAATAATCATACTATTGAAGTAGATAAATTATCGGATGCTTTTGTTCCTACCGATATAGGAACTCCAAGTCCTTTAGATAAAGAGCCGGTTGCTTTAATTTCTGAAAAAGATCTTAATTATAATGTTTATAGTCAGGGCACACGTGGCGTTTTACCTCGAGATGATAATGCAAATCTTGAGGTAAATAGAGAGCTCTATGCTTCTCCTGTAGCGGATAAAATTTATGATGAACCTGTAAAAACTAATTATGAAGAGAGAAATGAACCTAGTTTTGGGGATGATTATGAAAGTTCTAGGTTAATCAAGAACGATGAAGATTCATTTAATTATGATAATCATCGTGATGGTTTTGAGGTAGATCCTCAGGAAGGTTCTAAGAGTGTTGATGCTTTTGGTGATTTAAGCGTTAAGCCTGAGGAAAATCCTTTAACTGTATTTCCTACCCAGAAATATTCTTGTGCAACTCAGACTGTACCTAACTTTGAGTACAGTGATTGGCGGCCAGCTTTTTCTTTATTAAAGCTTTCTGATACTAAGGTCATGATGGATGAGGAAACAGTACAAAATGAGATCCGCCTTATCAATAAGTTTATGCATGATTTTAGAATTAAAGCTCATGTTGAACATTATCTATCAGGCCCGGTTGTAACCCAATATGATTTAAGTTTAGAACCTGGAGTTAAGTCATCAACTATCCGTGGTGTACAGATGGATTTAACCCGTAATCTTTTAGTTAAATCTGTACGTATTTTAGATGTTGTCCCAGGTACCCCATATGTGGGATTGGAATTACCTAATCCTAAACGCCAACTAATTACATTAGGTGATGTGGTTACTAAAGATGAATTTATTCATACTAAGGCCTCTTTACCGATTTGTTTGGGTGTAAATGTTGTAGGAAAACCTGTAGTTGCTGATTTAGCACAAGCCCCACATTTGTTAATTTGTGGTACTACAGGCTCGGGTAAATCTGCAGGTGTCAACTCCATGATCTTGTCATTGCTTTTGACCTGTTCACCAGCAGAATTGCGTTTAATCTTGATTGATCCTAAACAAGTTGAGTTTAGCCTTTATGCAGGTTTGCCTCATTTAATTACACCAATTATTACAGAAACTGAACCAGCTTTAGCGGCTTTAGATTGGTTAGTAAGCGAGATGGAGCGTCGTTATACTTTAATTCGTAATATGTGTGTACATACTGTTGATGAGTGTAACACCATCATAAGAGAGGCTGAGGCTGCAGGTCAGGTTGTTTATGATAAATCCTGGACTGCGGATATGGGGGGTACGCCTCCAATTTTGAAGCCTTTACCTAAGATTGTACTTATTATTGATGAGTTTGCTGATTTAATTGCCACCTCAAGTGGTAATAAGAAAGGTTCTCGTAATTTAGAGACTTTATTGCGTCGTATTACTGCTAAAGCTCGTGCTGCAGGTATTCATTTAATTATGGCTACACAGACACCGCGTGCTGAGGTGGTAACAGGTGTAATTAAAGCTAATATCCCTTCACGTATTGCTTATACAGTACAGTCAAGTACAGATTCTCGCGTTATCTTAGATGAACCTGGTGCAGAAAATTTATTAGGCAATGGCGATATGCTAATTAATTATCAGAAGCTTGAAGGTTCAAAAACCTTTAGAGCTCATGGACCATTTGCCTGTAATGATGATGTTAAGAATGTGGTTAAATCTTGGATCGATTATGCCGGAGACCCTGAATATATTGAAGGAGTTACTGATTACGATGATGAGAGCGAGGATGAGCCTCGTCAGGAGGATATTCCTGGTCAAACACCTGGTATAGATAAAATCTTCGATCAGGTTGCTCAATATGCTCGAGAGTACTATTCTCAAAAGCAAAAATCACCACCAATTAGTGATATTCAAGTAAACTTTAATGTAGGTTATGCTCGTGCTAAACGTTTAAAGATGCAATTGATTCGTGAAGGTGTGGTTGAGGATTAAGATGAAAAGATTATTTAAATTTGGCATATTACTAGCTAGTATTTTTAGTATTGGGGTGGGATTTGCAAGTCCTAAAGATGATCTTAAAGCGCGTTTGCAGAGTTTTAAGTCATTAAGCTGTGACTTTTATCAGGAAGTTGTAAAAGCTGATGGAAGTGTAGTTTCAACTTCTAATGGTAAGCTTTTAGTCTCTAAGCCTGATAGACTTATGATGCATACTCAAGCTCCTGACGAGCAGTACTTATTTACAAGAGAGAATTCAGTTTATTTTTATGATCCTTTTGTAAACCAGCTTTCGATCTTTTCAGTGGCAGATTTGAATACAGCACCTTTTTTATTGCTAAATTCAGATGATGATAAACTTTGGGATCAATATGAGGTTAAAGCTCAAGGTCAGAGTTTTACATTAAAGCCTAATGCCTCAAAGGAATTTAAAGAAATTGAGCTTAATTTTAAAGACGAGACTTTTGAGAGCTTAGTTATCTTTATGAAAGATGGCAATAAAAATACCTATAAGCTTTCATCTCAAAGTAATCAGGTAAATTTAAGGGATTTTGAGGTCTTCATTCCTGAGGATGCTGAGGTTGACGATGAGCGTCGATCCTACTGATCTCTTTAGTTTTCAGATGCAAGCGGATGAAGATCTCGCCCAAGAAAAAGCCCGGCAGGATGCAAATCTTACGGATTTTGCGCCTTTAGCGGCGAGGTTAAGACCTCAGACTATAGATGAATATGTAGGCCAAAGCCATCTTTTAGCTAAAGATAAACCATTGCGAATCGCTTTAGATAGAGGTCAGCTCTACTCTATGATTTTGTGGGGGCCACCTGGCGTAGGTAAGACTACCTTAGCCTTACTCTTTGCTAAAGCCTCAAATGCCTATTTTGAGCAATTGCCTGCAGTAACCTCAGGTATTAAAGATATAAGAGAGGCTATTGATAAGGCTAAATTACGTAAAATGCGTAATACGAGAACTTTATTATTTGTTGATGAAGTTCATAGGTTTAATAAATCCCAACAAGATGCTTTTTTGCCACATATTGAAAATGGCACAATTATTTTTATTGGTGCTACTACTGAAAATCCCTCCTTTAGCGTCAATCAAGCTTTATTATCACGAGCTCGAGTTTATGTTTTAAAAAAGCTTACAGAAGAAGAGTTAAATAAACTTTTAGATTTAGCTTTGCATTCTGAAAAAGGGCTTTTAAAGGAAAAGATTAAGCTTGATGAAAAAGCGCAGAAAAATTTAGTGGAATTAGCCGATGGAGATGGCAGGCATCTTTTAAATCTTTTAGAGATGGCCTCTGAATTAGCAGCTCCTTTAAAAAGTGGGGAAAAGCTGATTACCAATGCCATGGTAGGAGCAGTGGCTGGGCGTAGATTATTAAATTACGACAAGGGTTCAGATGCTTTTTATGAGCTTATTTCAGCTTTTCATAAATCAGTACGTGGTAGTGCCCCAGATGCGGCTTTATATTGGTATGCACGTATTTTAGAGGCTGGTGGCGACCCTTTATATGTGGCAAGACGTTTATTAGCAATTGCCACTGAGGATGTAGGTTTAGCCGATCCACGGGCGATGACGGTAGCTTTAAATGCTTGGGATATATTTGAGCGAGTTGGAGCTTATGAAGGGGAGAGGGCTATTGCTGAGGCTACGGTCTACATGGCTTTAGCTCCTAAGAGCAATCATTTATACACGGCTTTTCATAAAGCTCGAGAAGATGCCATTGCTACAGGTCGCTTAGAAGTACCTCTTTATTTGCGTAATGCCCCAACTAAGCTTATGGAAGATTTAGGCTATAAAAGTGGCTATCGCTATGCTCATGATTTTCAAGGGGCTTATGCTGATGGCGAATGTTTTTTCCCTGAGGAGTTATGTGGTACTGTATATTACGAACCCTCAGATAGAGGTCTTGAGGCGGCTTTAGAACGTAAACGTCAATATCTAAAAGATAGAGATAGACTTTCAGAAAATAGACGTTATCCTTTAGGCTATGTAGGCAGAAAAACTGTTCATAAAGAACAAGAAGATAAAAAAATTGCAGATGATCTTTAGTTTTAGCTTGTATCTTGAGTTTTAAGATTAAATTTAATTTTTTTATCAAAATTTAGGCACACAAAACCTCGTACTTAAGTTTAAGGATGTAGTGGGATGATTAGAAAAATGAAATTTTTCTAATCCGGTGTGTTCTGCTGTTCTATATATTGT
>OGXV01001494.1_pt1 | contig 13725 bp, 8 predicted proteins | sample 1576391 | NCBI WGS metagenome assembly OGXV01 (sample SAMEA3541586, study PRJEB24748) | human gut metagenome | biome: human gut; feature: human-associated habitat; material: faeces | place: China | collected 2012 | reverse complement strand
TATGATTCGGTCGTTTCCCGCACACCCTATCGCGTCTCCACGTTGTTGGTCGGTCATTATGAAGATGATATGCGGCTGTTTCTCTGCCATTGCCTGTTGTGGCAGGCAGAAGGGGACGGCCAGTCCCGATAACCAATAAGTGTGTTTCATGATCTTTTGTTATTTATAAGGATATGGGATCACCGTATTGTTGTTGAAGAGTTTTCAACTCATCCTTCAATTGGCGGGTTATTTCTTCGGTGCTTTCCCGACCGTACAGGTTGTTCATTTCCGAAGGGTCTTCTTTTAGGTCGTACAATTCCCAGACATCGATATCATTATAGAAATGTATCAGTTTGTACCGTTCCGTTCGTACGCCGTAATGCCGTTTTACGGCATGTTCCGCCGGGTATTCATAGAAGTGATAGTATAAGGAGTGTCGCCAGTCGTCAGGCGACTCGCCTTTCAGCAGGGGTACTAACGATACGCCTTGCATGTCTTCGGGGACGGACACTCCGGCCAGTTCCAGGAAAGTGGGGGCATAATCAATGTTCTGGACCAACTGGGGGATGTCGCCCCGCTTGTTTAGTCCGCGGGGAAGTCTCATTATTAATGGCGTATGCATGGATTCTTCGTACATGAATCGTTTGTCAAACCATCCGTGCTCGCCCATATAGAATCCTTGGTCGCTGGTGTAGACCACCAGGGTGTTGTCCGACAGGCCTTTTTCGTCCAGATAGTCCAGTACGCGTCCTACGTTGTCGTCCAAGGATTTTATCACCTTGGCATAGTCGCGCATGTAGCGTTGATATTTCCATTCCGCCAGTTCTTTTCCTTGCGGCTTGGTTTTATAGAATTCTTGGATAAGTGGAGAATAAAAGGCATCGTATTGTGCCCGTTCTTCGTCGGTCATACGGCTTATGAACTTTAGATAAGTTGCTTTCAGCCGTGAATCGTCTTTTTCGCTCAGCATTTTTGTGTCGTACATGATATCCATGTGTTTCAGGATGCTCATTTCGGCTGAGGCGGCGGCTGTGCGGTTATGGTAATCGTCGTAAAAGTTTTCGGGAAGTTCAAAAGTCTGGTCTTCGTATTCGGACAGGTATTTCAGTTCCGGCAACCAGTTGCGGTGGGCTGCTTTGTGGTGAATGAACAGGCAGAAAGGCTTGTTCTTGTCTCTCTGCGTCTCCAGCCAGTCGATACTCATATCTGTGATGATATTTGTCAGATAACCTTTCTTTTGTATGGTATCGTTGTCCATGGTGATGAAGTCCGGATTGTAATAGTCTCCTTGTCCTGGTAGAATCTCCCAGAAGGTAAATCCTGTCGGTAAACTTTCGAGATGCCATTTGCCTATCATGGCGGTTTCGTAACCTGCCGCTTTCAGGAGTTTGGGCATAGTTTGTTGTGAAGAGTCGAAGACGCAGGTGGTGTTGTCGGTAAAACCATTGGTATGGCTGTGTTTTCCGGTGAGCATACACGCACGGCTGGGACCGCTTAGCGAATTAGCCACAAAGCTGGAGGTGAAACGAACACCGTCAGCCGCAATACGGTCGAGGTTAGGGGTGTGGATGTGGCGCTTGTCATAACAACTCATCATTTGGGCGGTATGGTCATCAGTCATGATGTAGACGATGTTGTAACGTTCCGCATCTTTTCCTTCTCTTCGGGAAGTATGGTTGCAGGCAGATAAAAAAAATAGAGAATTGAATCCGATAATAGAATACCCCAACTTTATCGTTATATGGTCTGTTAAAATGTTCTTCATATATAAATAGGGTTGTTTCCGGGAAAATAGTTAGGTTTTAGTAACGAGAGCGTTTCATTTCAGGAAACGCTCTCGTTATCTTATAAAAGCTGATTATAATCGATGATATTTGGAATCAGAATCATTCTCCGTCATCTGGAAAACGTACACCAGTCTTCCAGGTTGCTTCTTTCACAAGTTTGCCATCTCTTTGATGACTGGAATAATCTTTGATTATGGTTCCGCTTCCTTCATTACACTTCCAATAAACTTCCAATCCCGGAGTCTGAGGTGAGACAACATACATATTATTCGAGATTTCAGCTTGGCTGCGAGCTACAGACCATACGCGAAGTTCGCTAATACTTCCCTTCAATGTATAGGCAGTATTTACGCTATTTGCAAAGCCTATTTCTTTCATCTCGAAAACTTCTCCCGGAAGAGCATGCGGAGTTGTAAAATCCAGTACCCCATCTACATAGAAACGTATGTTTGTTCCATCGTAAGTTAATGCCAGATGATACCATTTATTAGCCGTAAAGCGTGTAATACTTTGTGGTTTCCCAGAACCTATTTTAGCCTGGAATTGGTTTTGTTCACAGGTAACATCTCCGAAGCGAGTATAAATATTGTTTTTCCCGTCGGCTCCCTTTATAGTCCATTGAGTCACATTGTTTCTGTTAAATGCATCCATGCATAAATTCCACTCTAATGTCCATGATGAAAGCCCTTCTATCATAGGTTCTGGAACAATAGAAATAGCATTACCATTGGCTAAATATGGTACTGTAGTTACTATTATCTGATCCAAAAGTACTATTAAAGAAGATGAAGACAATAGTTTCTCGGCTCCGTTTGCATTGACTATAGCTACGGGGATAGCATATTTTTTGGTTGCGTCGATAGTTTCATCAAAAGGTTTTATTATCAAGTTTGTCGGTGATGAACCGATTTCACCAGCTTTGATTGTTGTCGTACTTTCCGAAAAACTGTAAAATTTTTCCGGCAACAACTGATAATCTGTACCGTTTTTCTGATTATATGCTTGCAGTGCTGTTGCATCTGTTCCGTATTCAACGGTTACGTCCGTTGTCATCATGGTACCTAAACGGGAAGAGATAACAGTTTTGGCTCCCGTATCGTCAATAGTTACTTTTTTTGATTGGGATTTCTGCGCATCGGTCAGGAATACCCCATTCTCTATCACATCATATTCTGATTGGCAGGCTGCCAAAAGAGCAACCATGAATATTATTCCTATTTTTGCTATATTTTTCATGATTTGTTCAGTTTTTAATTGTTGGGATTGGCCGGATTCATTATTTGAATGGCCTGTCGCATGAACTTATATTCCGGATCGTGAGCATATTCATATTCCATGTGGTATGCTCCGACTCCTCCTTTATGACCTTCTGCGCCTTCGGGTTGCCACAATGCCATACCGTATAAAGATGGCATTTTATTACCTTCTTTATCTGTGAATGTTACTCCGCCAACTTTCCAATGAGCTTCAAAGTTTTCAGTCACAATGAGTTGATTCGTCTTTAAATGATTCTTCATCCAACCATATCTGCTTTCTAATTTACTGGGCGATGTACAATCATAACATTGACCTACGACATAGTTAACATAGCTAAATCCTTCAGGAGTTAACAGTTTAAAATTTCCATCAACCATTATCAACTTGTCTGGACCTAGATTTTTTCGCATTTCACGTAGCAAAGTCGTCATATTCTCTGCATTATAGAACAGATCTTTCTCAGAACATTCGTGGTCAAAGTCTATCCCATCATAGCCATATTTGAAGATAGAATCGGATAATGCCTTTGCTGCTGCGGGAATATCTTCTGCCTTGTTTTCAAACGGACATACTCCTCCTTTGAATAAGTTGGACATATTGTGAGAGAAAAGCGTGAATGTGATTCTTGTTCCATATACCTCCTGTACGTATCTCATATCATCTATGTGATTTTGAGTTAAGTTATATTTGTCTCCCCATATAGACATGATATCCATACTGTCGGGTGCACTGCGCAATGAACCTCTTGCAGAAGTTGATGTGCCTCCGTTCCAAAAGCCGAACCAGCCAAAAGCTATTTGGTGATCCGTCTTTTTATAAGCTCTTAATTTCCTGTAGTATTCTTCTGATTTGGGAGTTCCATCCAGATTTTGTATTATATTTGCTTCGGGCATGGTCCAGTCATCGCATGCTTGCATAAACAATCCCAAGCCAAATACTAATCCGATAGTTTTCAATATATTTTTCATATGATTTACTTACTTTTAGTTTATTGATTTATTTTCTATATCCCACCATAAACGGGTGCCACCGTTGTCCTGACCACCTAATAATTGAATGGCTTCTTGTATGTTTTGGGGATTTAAAGTGTATTCTGATTTGGCAAATGGCAGTCTGCGTATTTGAATATCCGTATCAACTGTTCCACTGCTATTATTGACTGCTACAGGGAATAATTTAGGATAACCGGTACGGCGGAATTCCGTCCAGGCTTCCTGACCATTTGGGAACGTGGCAATCCATTTCTGGGTGATAATACGTTCAAGCTTCTTGTCCTTGGAATCATTCTCTTTCCAGCCAATGGTTATGTTACTGACAGCACCTATGTTATTGGACGACTTTAGAGGATCTACATAGTTAGCGGCTGTCTTCACTTCATCCGTCATATACTCATTGGCACCACTTGCTCCCCATTCGTTGAAAGAAAGGCGAATACCTTCTTCATAAGCACTTTGAGGAGTAGCACCTCCCATGTTCCATCCTCTTAAAGCACCTTCGGCTTTAAGAAAAGCAACTTCGGCTGCATTTATCCAGATTATTGGAGTGTTACTTTGTATGTTCGGGGAAGAGTATCCTAGCCGCGAGTCTTTATTGCTGTCCAAGTTGAGGCCTGTTCGAAGAGCGAAGTAACCGGATGTCTCATTCAGGGTACCTTGCGTGAACATTTTACTCAAACGTGGGTCTTCATAACCTGTCAGTATAGACCAAATGGAAGCTCCCATACGAATGTCTTTATAATTGGCCCACATTGTGTATAGTTGATTAACTACGTCATTGGCTCCCACCGTTTTCACCCCGGCGTTATCATCATTTGAAGTTATTACCCCTAATGAATGAGATATAGCCTTTTCAGCTTGTTCTTTTGCAACTTCCGGCTTTACGAAAGCTAGACGCATTGCTAGACGCAGACGTAGTGAATTGGCAAATTTCACCCATTTGCTGTAATCGCCTCCATAGACCAAATCGTACTCTGCCATAGGTTTTGAACCGGGATTGTTCACGGTAAACTTGGTCAGGACTTCAGCCGCTTTGTCCAGTTCTTCGAAGAACTTCATATAAACAGTCTCTTGGCTGTCGTATGGAGTGGTCATCGAACCGCTTCCTACCTGGGTGTAAGGCAGAGGCCCCCACATGTCGGTAAAGCGATGCATGGAAGCAATTTTAAGAATCTGTGCCCATTGGTAGATGTGGGAGTTTTCATCGCCATCTACGCTTTTCTTAATTTCGATATAGGCGCCGATAGCCTGGGTATATACTTTTTCGAACGGACTATTCAGCCAATTATCCTGGAAGAAGTAGGTGGCATTGTTCTTATTGCTGTTGAAATTGGTGGGAATGGCCATGTAACCCGAATAGATATCTCCTACCAAGTTTTGCGACAATTGAAACTGATTGTTATGCGTAGAGACCACATTGCGTTGCAATTGAGGGAAGAAAGCTCCGACTTTCACGTTATCTCCTTCCAGTATGTCTTCGGTGGCTTCGTAAGGGGGGACATTATCAAACCATCCGGTGCAGGATGCCAGGGAGATGGCTCCGGCAAAAATCATTCCTTTTCCAATATTTAATATATAGTTCTTCATGATAGTATTATTTTTAGAATTGCATTCTTACACTGAATCCGACATTTCTCAAGCTGGGTTGCATAAAGTAATCCAATCCTTGGAAGTAGGTACCTGTAAATGCGATACTTTCCGGATCGAACGGGGCTTTGTTGTAAATCATCCAAAGATTGCGTCCTATGAGGGAAACTGTCATATTCAATTTGTCATTAAACCATTTCTTCGGTAAGTTATAGCCTAAAGTTAGTTCTTGCAAGCGTACATTGGTAGCACTGTACACATAGTTAGATAACATGCCGGTATCACCTCCGCCAATATATTCATAAAAATACTGTGGGTCGAGTTTACCGAAGTTGACTGTTACGCCACCATTGTCACGTGCGATTGCTGACGCTTCCGATACTCCGTATTTGTCGAGTATAGCCTGAGTGGCTGACATCACTTCTCCACCAATGCGGGCAGTCAGCAAGAAGCCCAGGTTAAAGCCTTTCCAGGAAAGGTTGTTGCGGAAACCTAAGTTAAAATCCGGATTGGCATTACCTACCTTCTGTAAATCTTCTACTGTCTGGAGCTGGTTGGTATCGGGATCTACATAAATAAATCCGGAACCATCTTGGCGCAAACGGCTGGTTACATATATATCGCCCATTGAGCCGCCTTCTTCCAGTATCATCCGATATGTTCCAAACTTGGAAACTTCCAGACTGGGAATGTTGAGTAATTCACCCGTAAGTGGATCCGGGTAATCACGTACCAATTCTTTTATTTCATTACGGTTCATACTGAAAGTAAGCTGTGAGTTCCAGTTCAGGTCCCCGAACTTATTTTCGTAAGATACCATAGCTTCAATACCCCAGTTTGCTATATCACCTGCTTGAATATAGAATGTTGAGTATCCGGAGGAAGCGGAAGCTTTGGCCTCAAATGTCTGATTGTATGTATTTGATTTGTAATAGGTGAAGTCGAGGCCAACATGCCCGTCAAACAATTTGGCATTTGTACCTATTTCAAATGATTTGGTCCGCTCTGGATGCAGTTCTGGTACCGGCATGTGGGTGTTGGTCTCAAATTCTCCACTCGAACTGTAGCCGAAAGTCGGGATTGTGAGATAACGTGAAGGTGCATTACCTACGGAACTATAAGAAGCTCTCACTTTCCAGAATGTCAACCACTTCGGCAACTTCACCATTTCAGTGATTACTCCTGAAAGACCTACAGATGGGTAGAAGAAAGAACTGTTGGGTGTGTTGACCAAAGCCGATGACCAGTCGTTGCGTGCTGTAGCACTCAGGTAAATCATGCTTTTCCATCCCAGTTCCGCACTGGCAAATACCGATTGGGTTTGTTCTTTCCAACCATCCTGTTTGATGCGCGAATTATTTGCCCCCAAATCTACATTATGCAAAGTGAAGAAGTTGGGAATCATGCTTAACTGACCTTCCGCACCTACATAATCCATACTTACGTCCTGGATGCTGGCACCCACATTGGCAGTGAGGTCGAAATCATTGAAACGTTTGTTGATATTGACCAGGAAGTCAGCATACAATTGTTTGTCTACGTCCTTACGGTCGCCATAATATCCTTTGCTTTGAGCAAATTTGGCATCTGTGCTGGCATAAAGTTTTTTTGTATGTCGGGTGTTGGCATTGTCAATGCGTACACGTCCGCTGATATCCATCCAGTCGAACACTTTATATTTCAATCCGGCATTTGCCATATAACGATCCCGGTCGTTATTGAACATATTGCGGTTGATGATCCAGTATGGATTCTGCATTGCCATGCCCATTTCACCATAAGGCCAGTGTTGGGTCATCAGCTGACGGCCTTCGTCATAACGTTCGTACATGCGATAGGGGGTGAAGTCTTCACCGCGAGGAAAAAGGTAGAGAGGAACAATCGGGTTAAAGTATTGTCCTTGCGAGAGCATGTTCTGGTCTTTCTGAATCACGTAGCTGAAACCTAAGTCCAATGTCATTCTGTCATTAAAGAAATTGGAGGTATTACGAACTGTAAAGTTATAACGCTGGTATTCATTGTTCGGAATGATACCTTCGGCTGTTGTGGAAGATGCCGATGCGAAAGTCTGGTTCTTTTCATTACCCAGTGAAATGGACAGGGCAGTAGTGGTATTATAACCTGTACGGAAGAAATTCAGAGGATCATAGGAAGAAGGGGTTGCCAATTTGTCTCCCCAGCTCGAAAATTCGCCCGGTTTGTTGCCGTATGTGTTCTGGAAACGCGGAGTTACGAATGGGTTGGAAAAATCCGTGTTATGCGATAATGTTATTTTAGGTTTGCCGGCAGCTCCTTTCTTCGTGGTAATCAGGATTGCACCATTGGCTGCATTACTACCGTAAAGCGCCGCTGCCGCAGGACCTGTCAATACTGACATACTCTCGATGTCTTCCGGGTTAAAGTCGGCAATGCCTTCACCTTTGGGAGCTGCAGTATAAAAACCTTGGTTCTTTTCGACATCGCCTCCATTTGTATTATTCAAAGGAACACCGTCAACTACGTACAACACGTTGTTGCTTTTACTGATAGATTTCACACCGCGCATCACTACTTTGGTAGAACCTCCGATACCCGAAGAACTACTATTAATTTGTAGTCCGGCTACTTTTCCGGTCAGTGAGTTTACAAAGTTCGCGTCTTTTACCGTAGTGATTTCATCAGATTTCACTTCAGTGAGGTTATATCCCAATGCTTTTGACTTACGCTTGATACCTAACGCTGTTACAACAACTTCTTCCAATAGTTCAGTGTCTGCTGACAATTGGATATTATAGATATTATTATCCGTAACTTTTAGCGTTTGTGGGGCATAGCCGATGTATGAGACCTCAATCGCATCTCCCTGATTCACTTCCAGAGTAAAATTTCCGTCTATGTTTGTAATGGCACCTACACCGGGTTTCCCCTTTACAACGATGTTCACGCCAATCAGGGGCATATTTTGATCATCTAATACCTGTCCGGTTATCTTCTTGGATTTTCCTTTCTCTTGTTTAGGCTCTTGTACGATCATGATATGGTCTCCCTGGATTTTATAAGCAAATCCTGTACCTTTCAATATTTGGTCAAGGGCTTTTTCTATTGTCGCGTCAACGACATTCAGTGAAATGGTTTTATCGGCGCCTAATTGTGATTCATTATAGGCAACTGACATTTTAGTCTGTTTTTCAATTTCGGTCAATGCCTCTTTCAAAGAGACTTTTTCTTTTTTAATGGATATTTTTTTCGCATTTTGGGCGAAAACTACTGCCTGTGAGAGCAACAAACAGCAAAAAAAAGTTATAATTTTAGCTTTTAATCGATATATGTTCATATCTTTGTAAAGTTTTTAGTGTTAAACTCATGATATTAGAATTTTTTTCCTAGTTGTAGTATTATGTAAATACTAAAAGTTAAGATTTCACATCCGGGATGAGGCGGCAACCTTTTCCCGGATATTTTTTTTCATACTTTCTGTTTATTTAAAGGTTAAACAATGTTTCTCTGTTATTGAATGGTATATACATCGTTTTCTACAGTATACTCAAATCCACCGATAACTTCTTTCATAACGGCAAACACTTCCTGAATAGTTGCTTTTTCGGAGAAGCGGAAATTGTATTTGTCGTTGTTGAAGCGGGCTTCGTTATATTGGATGGTAATATTGTATTTTCTCTGCAATGTGATCATCATGTCTTTCACCGTGACGCTTCGGAAAACCAGCATACCTCTCTGCCATGCAGTGACATCCTCCACGTTGGCATCCGTCAGATAGCTTGCGCCTGTATTTTTCAGATAAGAGACTTGCTGACCCGGATACAGGATGTACTTTTCTCCTTCTATGCCGCATACGACCCTTACTTTTCCTTCAAGCAGGGTAGCTACTATTTCATTTTTATCGGAATAGGCAGCTACGTTAAATTCTGTTCCTAAAGCTGTGACTGATAGTGTGTTGGAACGGACTATAAATGGCTTTTCCGGATTAGGCTTTACCTTAAAATTAGCTTCTCCGAGTAGGAAGACCGTGCGGGTATTTCCTGTGAATTTTTCAGGATAGAGTAATAATGTACCTGAATTGGTCTGTACTTTACTTCCGTCCGGCAAGTCGATATACAACATCTCACCGGCACGGGTGTAATTTTCTACCATAGCTATCTCTGAGTATTCGGCTTTGGTCAGAAAGTAGGTGGCAGATACGGACAGAACCAAGAGTGTTACGGCTGCTGCATAGCGCGTGAACTTCAGGTAGTAGCGTTGTCTTTTTTGAGAAGCGGTTACACCCGCTTTGCGATAAACGGCTTTCAATGATTCGTGCATATTCTTGCTCGGACGACCTTCGGTTTCTATCCATAGCTCATGCAATGCCGCCTCTTTTTCATCGGCATGTTCGGGACTTACCAACCATTGGTGCACTTCTTCTCTGGTTGCCTTATCCAAAGAAGAACTTGTGAATATCCGAATGATTTGTCTGATATAATCTTTCATTGTTATTGTTTTTATATAGAAAAGACAACTAGGCAGGAGTAACTACTCAATGGTAAATGGCTTTTTTTGAAATTTTATTTTTTTTTCTTCGCAGCGTCTTCATATTTGTTGATCACTGTCTGCAATGCCTTGAATATTTTCTTTTGTTTTCCGGTCATATTGGGTTTTGTGATAGGTGATTTTTCATAGAAATCGTTTTCTATGTCATAGAATTCTCCGGTCCGGTATAGTTTATATTTCCGGTCGCGTGCAAAGACTGTTGCTTTTTCATCATATACCTGCCGGGGAGCATACCAGCAGTATATCCATTTTCTTGCTTCTGTTTTCTTTCCGTACAGTTGCGGATAGAAGCTTTTACCATCGGTTTCCGGGGTTGTAGGACGATTAATCCCGGCAACATCACACAAAGTCGGCAGAAAGTCAGTGAAGTCTATCAGTTCTTTGTTGACTTTCCCTTTTTCACCTTGCGGGCAAGATACTATCAGTGGTACGTGTGTACCGGAGTCTATGGTTTTTCCTTTGCCACCGGGGTATGGCTTTCCGTTTAGCATGGAGATCACTGGGCTGTCCGTCCCGTTGTCACCGGTGAATATGATCAGTGTGTTATCTCGAAGTTGTAATTCATCCAGCTGCTTTAAGATGCGCCCTACTAACTTGTCGGTATATTCCACCATGTCTGGAAAGTGTACGGCATTTCCTTTATAAGTGGGGGAGCGCATGGGGGACCATTCTTCGGAGTCAGGTGTGGAGACAAAGGGACAATGTGTCAGTGCCATCGGATAATATACAAAGAAAGGCGATTCTTTGTGTCTTTTTATGAAATCCAATACAAAATCGCAAGATATATCAGGACCGAATGTGCCTTGGGGGTATTCGATGGTTTCACCGTTTATATCCATGACGGGATTGGCATAACGGGTGTCGTGTCCTTGCTCATCCACTGCGCTTGCAGTCTGTTGCCACAGACAGGAAGTGTCGAAACCGAAATGTTTGGGTGAGTCTTTCTCTTTGCCCAGTTGCCATTTGCCGGCAATGCACGTTGCGTATCCTGCATTTTTTAAAATGTTGCCAAAAGTGTCCTCTCCTCTGTCTAGTTTGCCGAAAGCTACATAATTGTGAACATTGTACTTACCCGTCATTAACTGTACTCGACTCGGGGTGCTGAGCGGGTTGGAGTGGCAATGTTCAAACCGTATGCCTTCTTCGGCGAGTTTGTCGATATGCGGGGTCTGATAATTGCCACCATTGGCTCCAATGCATTCATAGCCAAAGTCATCGGCCATTATTAATACGATGTTCATGCGGTTTTTGGGGGTGGAGGCATGAAGGTAACCACTACTCATACATAGGGTTAACATGGGTAAAAAATACTTTTCCATAATAATTTGAAGCGATTGGTTTTACTATTTATCTTACTAAATCTTACTTTGCAAATATCCCTTCCCACTTCTGTTTCATTCGTTCTACTGAAGAAGTGCCATATTCTTCTCCTTCAAATGAATTTCGGTAGGCAGACATTTGCTGATGTAAATAGCCAGAGAGTTTTTTAACTTCATCCGGATGAGATGCGCTGATGTCATTTTGTTCGGACGGATCCTGCGGCAGTTTGTACAGTTCAAACTTCCCTTTATTATAATATAATTTATAATCGTAGGTAACAACTGCTCCTTGTGTGCCCGAACAGAAGACAAGAGGCTTTTTCCGCGTGGCTTTTTCTGAGGAAAGGAAAGGTAGGAATGATTCTCCGTCCAGTTCGTATAGACCTTGTTGAGATAGCCCGGTCATTTCTAAGATGGTGGGCAGATAATCGGATGTGCTGCAAGGTTGTGTGATATGTCCAGGTAATTTCCCTTTTCCTCCAACCATAAATGCCGGAACTCTGATGCCACCTTCATACAGGGAGCGTTTTTTCCCTTTGAAGATACCGGCTGTTCCGGGAGTGTTCAGCTCGGGACCATTGTCGCTACAGAAGAAAATAACAGTATTTTCATAGATGCCTTTCCGCTTCAGGAAGTTTACCAGGCGTTTTATTTGTTCGTCCATTGCCGTAATGCAGCCGTAGTAATTTCTTTCTTCCAAAGGTAGATCGCTATAGAGCGCAGCATGCTCAGGACCGGCCACGCAAGGCAGATGTGGAGTATGAAACCAGACTGTAGCCAGAAAAGGTTTTCCTTGTTTCAGTGAACGATCGATAAAAGGAAGTGTCCGGTCTATGACAATTCTGCTGTCATCACCCCGAAGTTCTTCCGTAACTTTGTTCCCGTTGATGTCCCAATAGTATGTTCCATACGTTTTCCGTTCTTCATATTCCGGCAGATAATCCCAAAAACGTCCGTTGTTGGATACGGGTGCCGACATCGGATCGAAGGTGGGAACTTTGGATTCCGTCACGAAAGCATCATCGTATCCATGCTCGGATGGCGGATTGAACAGATGTTTATTTTCCGGCCGTCCCCGGTTGGCATCTACTTCTTTGTAGGTAAGCGTACCTAAATGCCATTTACCGAAATGTCCTGTCGTATATCCTTTTTCTTTCAATAACTTGGGCAAAGTTTTCTCTTCCGGACGCAGGATACCTACATTGGGAGCAAACACCCCCATTCGGTAAGCGTTTCTACCGGTCAGGACACTGGCACGGGTAGGTGATGAAAGGGGGGCAGAGGAATAGAATTGATCGAATATCACTCCTTCGGAAGATAGCCTGTCCAGACAAGGAGTTTGGATACGGGTGTTACCGTTGAAGCCTACATCTCCCCATCCCAGGTCGTCGGCCATAATCAGTATTATGTTCGGTTTAGAGGCATCTTGTGCCATGCTTATGTGGAATGTACAAAAAGGAGATAGTAATAACAATAATTGGGAATTTGTTTTCATGATATTATAGGATGATTGAATTTTGGGTAATATGCATCAAGGTGATTTTTCAGCCTTTCGTTTTAATGGCTTCCAGTTCCCTTTTCATTTCCCGGGCTATTTCCGGGTGAGAGATCAATACATTTTGGAGTTGGGTGGTATCATTTTTCAGGTTGTATAATTGTGTGTCAGGCAGCTTTTCGGCTGTTTCTTCAGGTAATGTCCAACCACCGGAACCTTTGCAGTCAACAAATACCCATTCGTTTTTACGCAGGGCGAAGAAACCGTTTACGGAATGATACACCATTGATTGCCGTTCCTTGCTTTCTTTTTTTATTTTTTTGCCTGATAGTTCGTGCCAGAAACTGAAACTGTCTTCGGCCGTGTGAGGGGGCAATGTTGTTCCCAGCATGTCGGCAAGTGTAGCAAACAAATCGGTGGAGCATATCAGATGTCCTGAACGGCTTCCGGGCATGATTACATTGGGCCATGTCGCGAGTAGTGGTATTCGGTGCCCACCTTCCCATAGGTCGGACTTGGCACCGTTCCACGCACCGTTTGCCCGATGTCCGGTTTGTGCGATGTCTTCTTCCAGCCACATAGATCCGTTGTCCGAGGTAAATATGACTAATGTGTTGGCTGCCTTTCCGCTACGTTCTACGGCTGTGTATATGCGGCGTACGGTTTCGTCTATCATACAGACAAAGTCGCCGTAAGCTCCGGCAGTGGAGCGTCCTTTGAATTCTTCTCCCGGCAACCATATTGGTCTTGGTATATTCCCATTGTTCCGAGCCGTTGTC
>OGXV01001479.1_pt1 | contig 13785 bp, 11 predicted proteins | sample 1576391 | NCBI WGS metagenome assembly OGXV01 (sample SAMEA3541586, study PRJEB24748) | human gut metagenome | biome: human gut; feature: human-associated habitat; material: faeces | place: China | collected 2012 | reverse complement strand
ATAGAACGAAGGATTGGATGCTTCATAAAGATTCAGGCCAAAGCTTAAACTGTTCTACTAAAAAACGGCTCTCTTCTTCAAAACGCTCAGGAACAGTAACTATAACCTGCTTTACTAAACTCTTAATATCCGGACCAAACATAGGGTGCAAGCCTAATACGGCTCCCTGATGATATTCCATCATAGCCTTTACAATAGGATCTTTTACTGAAGTAAAATCGCATAAGATCATATCTTTACGTAATAGAGGAGCTAACTGCTTGATAACATCAATGGTGATATCAATCGGAACTGTAACAATTACAACTTTGGCATTTTTTAAATACTCAGGAGCTTTATCCCAACCTCGATGACCAAAGGTATGGACTACATAACCTGAATTTTCAAAATACTGTGTAAATATACGTCCCATGCCACCATTACCACCAACAATGACTACTTCACCATCACCTTTTAAGGTTTTAGCAAAGGTTCCAATGCCATTGCTACGATAAGATTCACGCAGAAGTCGTCTCCATAAATCGGTAGCTAAATTCTCAGGCAATCCTTGTTCCTGAGCATATTCTTCAACATGAGATAAAATCGCATTTTCGCGATTAACAGAATAAGCTGCAGCCCCCATGTTATTTTTAATCACACTAGCTTTTGCTACTAACTCACGACGAAGTTTTAGTTTTAATACCAATTCCTCATCAAGCTTGTCGATTTCAGAGCGTATCTCTTCTAAATTATTTTGATTCATAAACTTTTAAATACTATCAATTTCATCTAAATACGATTCAACATTCTCATCACTCTGTTGCTCTTGCATAGAGGCATTAGGATTTACCTTACCCTCGGTATACATTAAATATACTTGTCTGGTTGCAATATAAGGGTCAAAAGCATTATCAACAACACTTTCCTGAGGAATAAGCTTTGATCTGTCATGTACAGTTTCCACAGTCCATAAAATGGCACTAATCCAGGGATTACCCATAATGTAATAAGGCCAATTATCAATAGCATCAGCATGGGCACTACGCTCTGTATATGGACCTAAAATCGGCATCATCATATACATACCTTGATCCATGCCAGCTTTGCCAAAAACTGTATCCATAGTCATCTCTCGATAATCAAGCCCTATATAAGAGGCAACATCAACCAAACCTAAAATGCCTAAAGTTGAGTTTATAGCCAAACGTGAAACTGATACCCCAGATGATGACAAATCACCTACAAATAAATGGTTAACGCTATTGTTTATATCTTGCAGATTTTGAAAGAAATTACCCACACCACTTTGAATAGGATCTGGCAATTTAGCATAAGCGTGAGCTACAGGACGTAAAAGATAACGATCTAATACATAGTAATTAGGGTACCAACCTACATATCTAAAAAAAGGATCTACAGAATCAATAGAATTACCAGCTAAAACTGTCAAACCATAAGAATAATCCTTTTCACTAGCAACGACTGAAATTTGGCGTGGAGCCATAGGATTGTAAGTTGAATGAGCTGCCATCGCAGTTGTGGATAAACCCATCATAAAAATTGCTGTAGCAAGTGCTTTAATAGCTTTCATATAAACCTCACATGTGTCTTAGAATTGTACACGATATTCACATCTGACTTAATATCAAACCTCAAAAGTCAATGTCTTTTCATTGATTTTAAAGAGATATTTAAAGCATTCTCCCAGCTTAAAACAAAGATCTAAATTTTTTTGGTATGATTAATATAAAAACTTATTCTCAGCGTAACAATAATTATGGAAAACTTAACTACTGATATCCACAATCATGCTGATATATCAGTAAACTTAAACACTACTGATAATAAAAATTTTAGTTTAAATTTTTCTGAAACAGAAAAATTTATTGATTATTTATTAACCAATAAATCCTTATTACCACCAAGCTTACAGCAATCCTTATTAGGATTAATCGCACAATTACAAAAGCTTTTAGTCAATAAAGATAGTGATAAAGATAATACTTTATCCCTAAAACGCTTATGTTTGACCTTAATTGAACGTGATCCTAATTTACAAGATCGAGTAGCTCAAGATCTATCATCATCAAAAAAACTTATCTGTACTAAAGACGCTAAAGAAGAGCTTTTAAAAAGACTGCAAAATTTAAGTCCAAGTTTTAGTGAAAACACTAAAAGCTTAGCCTCTTTATTGCGTTTTTTATGTGAAATTCTCTTAAACCTTACCAATAAAAAACTCTTAGGGGCTGGACTTGAGCACGATTTGATAAGTGCTAATATCGCTATTCCTCGATATAACTTAGGTATTAAACATCAAATTTGCGCTGAAAGAATTTTGCAAGCCTCCTTAGCTTATATTTGTCTAAATCAACAGGATTATCTTTTAGATTTAGCAAAAAAAACTAAAGAGATTAACAAAGTTCCCAAAAAAAGAATTGATTCTCAAAGAACTACAGCACAAATCATGACCCATTACCTAAGACGGGCTTTAGAAGAATTTCCTGAAGGCACAAACTATCTTGATACCTTAAAGTACAATAAAAAAGATGAAGAGGTAAAAAGATATCAAGACGATCTCTCAGAGCAAACAGCAAAACGCATTCATGACATTATTGCAAAAGCTGCTAATATAGCTAAAGCAGGCAATCTTATAGAAAATAAAGATCCAACTATAGCCTCTTCCTTTGAAGCTCGGGCTACAGAGCGCCATCATTTAGCCAAAACTCTCAATGATAAAAAAGACGATCTCAAATCTGATGCTTCACAACTGTCATTAAAAGAATTAGCTGCTAGAGCTTCACGTCTACAAGAGCAATTTCGTAAAGAACGTCAGCGTTTAGCATCTGAAGGTAAATTACCAGATCCGGCAAAAATGCCTCAACCACCTAAAGCACCAGTAAAATCTATAGCTAAAAATCAAGAAGAGAGAGAAATCTTGCCTCGGGAAATCGAATCAACAGGAGATCCTAAACAAGATCAGATCTTGCGCTCTTTAAGCTCACTTGCAAGTCGCTCTCAAGTTGTCGCAGCTTCTATAAAAGCTCAACAAAATCCTCATAATAGCGATCTTAAAGAAAAAGACTAAATCTCCTTTCTAAGCCCTTCATAGAAAATGAAGGGCTTTATCTCTAATATTGAGGTACTGTCTGCGGAGTATAAACTTTAACCTCATCATAAGTCTGTCCACAGCTTGAATCTACATAACGGATCTTATCTGTACGTACAGGCAATAAAGTCAAACCACTTATACGACAATTATCTGAGACAATATTTCCGCTTTGATTGAAATTAACAAATTTAATTCCCTGAGGACGTTTTAACTCAAGTGAATTTACTCCACGGCGTTCAAGATAAGCTCCATAGACTCGCATAGCTCCAGAACTACCAAAAAGACCTGTAGATTTATTGTCATCAAAGCCTACCCATGTTGAGACAGCTTCATCTGAATCAATACCTATTGCCCAAGTATCACGATTATCATTAGTAGTACCTGTCTTAGTTGCAATATTCTTATCAGGGAACATTTTACCTATACGTCTACCTGTACCTGTACGTGTTGCCTCGGTCATAACATAAAGAGTTAAGAAAGTATCCCTAGAATCTAAAGTAGGCTTACCTCGAGTATTAGCTTGCTCATAAACAATTTCGCCATTTTTTACTACAGTTCTCAATGTAGTGAGATCTTGATAAACACCATCTGTAGCCATTGAACAATAAAAAGCATTTACCTCATATGGAGTAAGCTCAATTGTTCCTAATAGCATAGAAGGATAAAGTGGAATATTTTGTTTAATACCTACAGCCTTCATTGTCTGTGCTACATGGTTAAGGCCAACTCTCATACCGATCTTAACTGTAGGGACGTTTAAAGAACGTGCCATAGCTTTGTATACAGCAATAGGGCCTCTAAACTTCTTATCATCATTCTTAGGTTGCCATAATTGTCCAGATGACAGTTTTACTGTGATAGGACTGTCTTTTACCATAGTACCTAGATGAATACCATTATGGAAAGCAGTTAAATACACTAAAGGTTTAATTAAAGATCCTACCTGGCGTCGACCTTCAACCACACGATTAAAACCCTCATATTGAGGTGTACGACTACCCACAACTGCCGCAACTTCAGCACTACGCCAAGAGCTTACAACCATTGCAGCTTCTAAACCTTTTCGTCCTGTCTGCTTTTCAATACTATCAAGTTCCTCTTTCACAGCTATCTCAGCTGCTTGTTGCGCTTGAGGATCTAAACTTGTAAAAATCTTAATGCCATTACCAGACAGAAAATCTTGGCCAAAACGTTGGGAAATTTCTCGCTTTAAAACACCCATAAAAGCAGGGGTCTTTGAATAATTCATAGTACCGCGTTTAATTACCCCTAAAGGACGAGCTGAATATTGTTCAAATTGAGCTTGAGAAATTAGACCACGATTACGCAATACACCTAATACAGTATTACGGCGTTCTAAAGCAAGTTCTGGATTGCGCCATGGATCGTATAAAGATGGTCCTTTAATAATGCCAACTAAAAGTGCTATCTGTTCTTGAGTCAACTCAGATACAGGCACACCGAAATAAAAATAAGAGGCCAAACCAAAACCATAAATGCCAGCATTGCCATTTTGACCTAAATAGATTTCATTTAAATAAGCTTCTAAAATTTGATCTTTTGAATAACGATGATTCATCACCATCGCCATGATCATTTCTTTAAATTTACGCGAATAACTACGCTCACCTGAGAGAAAATAATTCTTAACTAACTGCTGAGTAATAGTTGAGCCACCCTCAACTACATGACCTGCTATCATATTTTTAAAAAAGGCTCTAAAAATAGCAAAGAAATTCACACCTAGATTGCTATAAAAAGAGCGATCTTCAATTTCTATTAAAGTATTTACTAAGGTCTGAGGAACTTCATCTAACTGAATAAAGATGCGATCTTCCTTAGGATCGATACGATTGATACGATCTAAAAGCACCGGATCCATACGTACATAGCCTAAATCTTGACGGCTATCAGCATTTACGATCCTTGCAATACGTGAGCCTCTAAATTGCACCATCAAAGAGATCTTGCCTTCTTCACCATCTGGAAAAGCAAAAGCACGTCTTATGATAACTATCTTGCCACTCTTTTTATTTACAGCATATTCACCTGGTTTTTGAGGACTTTGTACTTGACGATATTTCAAGAGTTTTAACTCATAAACCATCTGCTCTAAAGAGATTTTTTGATCAGGGTAAAGCTCTAAAGGACGAGAATAAACTACAGCGGGTAATACCCAACGATCATCTACTTCAAACTCAGATAAAACTAGTGAATCAAAATAAATAAACAAAAGGCCGAATAAAGCAATTCCAACTACACCTAACTTTAAAGACCAACTCAAAAGACGCTGTTTAAAAGTCTTTTTTGTTTTTTTAGGATCTTTTTTGGGCGGCTGATTGGAAAAATTACGCTTATCATTTTCCATTTTAGGCCTATTTATACCCATTTCCTCTCCATCTGTTGGAGAAAATGCTGTAATTGAATTATTTTGTTGGTCGTTTTGATACATTTTTATAGATCTTATTTAGAGAATTTCATGCAATTATATCAGAGAGCTTTTAAGCAAAAATTCAATATTTTGATATAGCTTAGGAAAGAGTGAAAAAAAAACGCATAAGTTCTAAAAAATGAAACATTTACTTGATACCAATGATGAGATCTAGCATAATCTAACGCTTAAAAGCACCCCAAGCTTCTTTGGCGTTGCTGAATATATTATCTATATTTAAGTAGAAGAGAATAAGCGCATAAAAAAGAGGAAGGACATTATGGCTTCAGAAGATAAAAATACATACGATAATCTCGCCTCTATGGGTCCTTTGGCAATTGCAGGTGTCGAGCCCTATAAAGAGCAACCAGGTGAAGAATACATGAATGACCGTCAAAAAAGTCATTTCAGAAAAATCTTAACTGCCTGGAGAGACATGTTGCGCTCTGAAGTTGATAGAACTGTAGGCCACATGAAAAATGAGGCTGCCAACTTCCCAGATCCTTTAGACAGAGCCTCTCAAGAAGAGGAATTCGCCTTAGAATTACGTGCTCGTGACCGTGAGCGTAAGCTTATCAAAAAAATAGAAAAGACTTTAAATAAGATCGATCGTGATGAATTTGGTTACTGCGATCAATGTGGAATTGAGATCGGTATTAAGCGTTTAGAAGCTCGCCCGACAGCAGATCTCTGCGTCGACTGCAAAGCATTAGCAGAAATAAAAGAAAAGCAGTTAGAGGGCTAAATTCTAAACTGTGTATATAGGCAGATTTGCTCCTACTCCTAGTGGAAGCTTACATTTAGGATCAATCTGTACAGCTTTGGGTGCGTATTTACGCGCCCGAAGCCTTAATGGCAAAATTATTTTACGTATTGAAGATCTCGATACTCCTCGTTGCCCGCCACAAGCGACACAACAAATTTTAAATGATCTAAATACCTTAGGTTTTCATTTTGATGATGAGATCATTTTTCAGTCGCACCACATTCATCGTTACCAAGAAATCCTTAATAAACTTATTGAGAATAATAAGGCTTATTATTGCAATTGCACTAGGCACAGTTTAAAAGAAAAAGCTTGTCAATGTTATTTACACAAGCTTAATGAAAAAGAGGCCTACAGTGTACGTTTTCACAGCTCTTTAGCTTTAGAAAAGCATTTTTTTGATGAACTTTTAGGAGATTGTCAAACTCATTTTGATGACATACATATAGCCTTAAAACGTGCCGACGGAATTTTCTCTTATAATTTTGCTTGTGTTATTGATGATATTGATGAGAAGGTAACTGAAGTTGTACGAGGAGCCGATCTTATCGATATGACTCCAATTCAAAAGCTTGTATATCGAGAATTAAAGCAAGATGTCCCAGCTTATCTACATCTGCCTTTAATCAAAATAAATGATAATCTTAAATATTCAAAGCAAAACCATGCTATCTCGGCTTTAAAATTAGGCAGTCCGCAAATGGTTTTACTAAAATGCTTAAAACTTTTAAATCAAGACACTTCTTTTTATAAAGCAGGCATGAGTGTTCAAAATATTATTTTTTGTGCCACTCAAGGCTTTAATCTTCAAAAAATTCCTACCCACGATCTGATTGTGACACTCTAAACTTTAATTAAAATTTACAAAAAAAGCTTAGAATTATAAAAATAAAGCTTGATTTAAAGCTAAAACTGCTCTCTTTTTAAATTAAGCTTTAATTTGATATAATATATAAGTTTTTATAGAAATAATTTTGACAAGAAGTGTCAGTTTTACATACTGAGGTAGCATAAAATTACAGTCTTAAATCCGGATCTTACAGAGCTTTTAATGCGCAATAAAGCTCAAGTAAAGAAAAAAGGATCCGCCAAATTAGTGTTAACCAAAGACATGCATGGGATCAGTCGTCAAAAGATCTCTCCTAAAGCACTATCCGTAATCGAACGCTTACAAAATGCGCACTATAAGGCCTACCTTGTTGGTGGCTGTATACGTGATCTTTTAGTAGGAAAGACCCCTAAGGATTTTGATGTCTCTACTAATGCCACTCCAGAACAAGTCCGTAAGGTTTTTGATAACTCGCGCATTATTGGTAGACGTTTCAAAATTGTACATGTAGTTTTTGGTAAAGAAATCATCGAAGTTACTACCTTTAGAGGTGATAGTAACAACCTTAAAAACAAAAAGTTACGCGTAAGTTCCGACTCAGGTATGCTTGTTCGTGACAATGTCTATGGCAAGGATATTGACGAGGATGCGACTCGTCGTGATTTCACTATTAACGCTATCTATTATGATAGTCATAATGAAACTGTCTTAGATTTTCATGGTGGCCTATATGATTTAAACGCAGGTGTTATTGATATTATAGGCGATCCACAAACTCGTTATTTAGAAGATCCTGTACGTATTATTAGAGCTCTTCGTTTTAGCGCTAAATTAGGCTTTAAACTTTCAAAACGTACGTCAGATCCCATCTCAAAATTAGCAGAAAGCCTCAAAGAGGTCTCTAATGCGCGTATGTTTGAGGAGGTCAATAAGCTCTTCTTAACAGGTCACGGTTCTGAAAGCTTTAAGATCTTACGCTCATTCCATATTTTTGAGATTTTATTCCCAGGTCTTGAAGAATTTTTAGAAAATCAGAGTTTTATTGACTTCGTTGACTATTCTCTAAAAAGTTCAGATAAGCGTTATCATCAAGATAAGCGAAATACTCCGCATTTCTTATATTCAGTACTATTATGGACTCAATTTGAAAAACTCATGTATGAGCTTCAAAACTATAATGAGTGCTCCATAAATCCAGTATCCATGCGTGATTTAGCTTATATTGCTTTTAACCAGGTCATGAAACAGCAATCTATAATGACAGCTATTCCTATGGTGTTCTCAGAAAACATTCGTTCTTTATGGATGAATCAATATATGCTGATGAATATCACTAATAAAATTCAGGTGGAAAAACTAGCTAAGACCACTATGTTCCGAGCCGCTTATGACTTCTTAGTTTTAAGAGCTCGTTTTGAACCTAGTTTAGCTCTTTATGTAGATTTCTGGCTTCCTTATTATGAAGAAAGCGCTCGTCAAGCTAAACTTTTACGAGAAGAGCGCAATAACAAGCTTAAACGCAAAAAAGAAGATCGTAAAAAGGATAAACGTAGCCATAAAATTAATCCTGCTATGGCTGAATTTTCTAAGGAAAAGAAAGCTGAGGTTAATGATCGTTTAGCGAAAGCCCGCGCTTGGCGTGCGGCTATGAATTTGGATCCATAATGGCACAAGCTTATATAGGCCTAGGTTCAAACCTAGGCAATAGTCTTATCACTTTAAAACAAGCTCTTGAAAGACTAAATCAAAATCAGAAGATGGAGGTTATCAAAACCTCCTCTTTTTATAAGACCTCACCTGTAGGTTATAAAGATCAGGATGATTTTGTAAATGCGGTAGCTCTACTTGAAACATCATTACCGCCTCTTGAGTTATTAGATCATCTTTTAAATCTAGAACAAGAGTTTAAACGAGTTAGATTATTTAAAAATGGTCCTAGAACATTAGATTTAGATCTGTTGTTATATGACAATCTCATTATGGATACGAGTAAACTTATCTTACCGCATCCTAGAATGTGTGAACGTGCTTTTGTCTTAGTACCATTAAATGAAATTGCACCGACACTCATAATTCCTAAGAGTGAACGTGTGGTAAATAGTTTTTATGCATCCTTAAACGATGCTGAGTTAAAAGACGTGAGATTATTAGAGCATGCCTAAAGCAAGTCCTGTTGCAATATCTTTGATTGTGGGTTTAGGAAATCCAGGCTCACAATATGAACATACCCGCCATAATGTCGGTGTTGATTTCTTAAATATGTTAAGTGAGAAATATAAAATTGACATGCGCCCGGAAAAGAATTTTATGGGCATTGCCGGTCGTGGTTATATTGGCGATAATGAAATAAGATTACTATTCCCTACCACTTATATGAATGAAAGTGGCAGATCTGTAAGTGCTTTAGCTAGTTTTTATAAGATCAAAGCTGAAAATATTTTGGTACTTCATGATGATCTTGATTTGCCTCCAGGATCAATGCGTTTAAAACGAGGTGGTGGCCTTGCAGGACATAATGGCTTAAAAAGCATTACTGCCTGTTTAGGAAACAATCAAAATTTCTATCGTTTACGCTTTGGTATCGGTAAACCTCCTTCACATGAGGTGATTAATTGGGTTTTAGGTCGCCCTGATCGTCAACAACACGAACTTATTGACGCAGCAATGATAAAAGCCTTAATGACTATGGATACTCTTTTTGCGCAGGGATTAGATAAAGCCACTGCTGCAATCAACGGATTTAAACCACAATTGGAGGAATAAATGGGTTTTAACTGTGGTATTGTCGGTTTACCTAATGTCGGTAAATCAACTCTTTTCAATGCCTTAACTAAGGCTGGTATTGCTGCGGAAAATTTTCCTTTTTGCACAATTGAGCCTAATACAGGTATTGTTCCGGTACCCGATAAGCGTTTAGATGCAATTGCCGCTATCGTCCATCCTGCAAAAATTGTTCCTGCTGCTATGGAATTTGTGGATATTGCCGGCTTAGTCAAAGGTGCATCTAAAGGCGAAGGCTTAGGCAATCAATTTTTAATGAATATCCGTGAAACTGACGCCATCGCTCACGTTGTGCGTTGCTTTGACGATGAAAACGTAATTCACGTAAGTGGCAAGGTTAATCCTGTAGCAGATATTGAAGTCATCAATACAGAATTGGCTTTAGCAGATTTAGAGGTTGTCGAAAAAGCTTTAGCTCGTCTTGAAAAACGCGCTCGCACCGGTGGTGATAAAGAAGCTTTAGCTCAGGTAGTAGCTTTAGAAAAATGTCGTCCTGCTTTAGAAGAAGGTCTGATGTTACGCTCAGTTGAGTTTACTCAAGCTGATTTAGATGCTATGCGCAATTTTAGCTTCCTAACTTTAAAGCCTATGATGTACATTGCTAATGTAGCTGAAGATGGCTTTGAAAATAATCCTTATTTAGACGCTGTACGTGAAGTAGCTAAAAAAGATAATTCTGTAGTTGTCCCTGTATCTGCCTCTATTGAAGCTGACTTAGCCTCAATGGATGAAGCTGATAGACGCGAGTTTATGGATAGTTTAGGTATCACTGAACCAGGACTTAACCGTGTTATTCGTGGCGGTTATAAGCTCTTAGGTCTACAGACTTTCTTTACTGCAGGCCCTAAGGAAGTACGTGCTTGGACCGTAAGAGTGGGGGCTACAGCTCCTCAAGCTGCAGGTCGTATTCACTCTGACTTTGAAAGAGGCTTCATCCGTGCTCAAACTATTGCTTATGAAGACTTTATCAAATATAACGGTGAAGTTGGCTGTCGTGAGGCTGGTAAATTACGCTCAGAAGGTAAGGACTATATAGTTCAAGATGGAGACCTTTTTGAGTTCTTATTTAACGTGTAAAGACACAAAATACATATGAATTACAAATAATTCTTAAATTCATACTCAAAACGGCATGATTTTCTCAAATTATGCCGTTTATTTTTTCCTTTTTAGCCACAAAAAACCCCGTCATCAAATTGATTACGGGGTTCGTGTTATTTGTTAGTTTTTAGTCAAGATTTTCACTAAGATTTTCACTATCTTCACTAAGACTTTCACTATTGACAATATAAACGTCACCCTTAATCTGCTCTAAAACTAATTCTGAGGCAGAGGAGTCAATAGAACCGAAGAATGAGCTCTTAGGAGTTGTTCCCATACATACCATACGAGCTTGCAATTTATCGCAAAGACGCGGAATTTCCTCATCAATACGCCCCTCTAAAACATGAACATTCTCAAGTGGAATGCCATGATTCTGAGCAAACTCATCAACAATTACCTGATGAATATCGCGACGACCTATAGAGCCTGAAGCGGTAATAATTTTTGAAACACTAGTATTACCTGACATCAAGCCACGATTTAAAGGAGAAACGCAATTTGCCACATGAACAACACCATTGAAATGATCGGCAAAGCCTTTAGCTGACTTAAATAAGTATTCATCAAGCTCTTCAATATGATTAGCCTCTTCAAAATCAATTGCCAATAAAATAGCTGTGCCTAAGCTTGCTGTAGAATTAGCATCCTTTACTACTAATAAAGGAACTGGGCAACAACGCATAATTGAACAATCAATAGTATTGATAAATAAATCTTTAATTGAATTGCGCTTATTTGCAGAAATAATAGCTAAATCATATTCTCCTGAAGCACATTCTGCATTAAAAGCACCAGGAATATCTTTATCAAAAATAACCTTTAAAGACAGATGCTGAATGTTCGGGCAAGTTTTAGCTAGCATTTCAAACTCGCTCTTAGCTGAGGCTAATAACTGCTCTTGATTGTCATCATCAAAATCATTGATGACACGTATAGCAACTACCTCAATAGAAGGAGCAAATCTGGCATACTGCGAAGCGCGGTCTAGAGCCGGCTGCTTTTCTCCTATCTTCAGCAGCACTGCAAATTTTCCTTTCTTTTCAGTCATCATGGACTCCTTTATTTTGTTTTAATTATATAGGTAGTCTTATTCGCCACTACCTTGATCATATATTATGTTTATTTTTTAAAAAGTTAATGGTTTAAGATCTCATTTTATGGATATTTCTTGCAAAAAATATGCAAGTAAAATTTTTTATATTATTGTAATTTTTGCAATAAAGCACTTTATATATTGCATTTTTTGCTATAAACTTTTGTCATAATTTACAATCTCCCAAAAACTCTGAATATTTTGAGAATTGCACCTAGAAAAAGATAAAAAGTGTAAAGGATTTATTACCATGACTGAACGTACTTTAGTATGGAAAAACGCAACATTTAGCATCAATGACGATCTTTGTGTAAATTTAGGCAATCTTACTATCACCCCTTCTGACTTAATTGTCCTTATAGGTGGCAACGGTAGTGGTAAAACTTCCTTAGCGCGAGCTCTTAATGCAGAACTTCCTTTAAAAAACGGCGAAGCTCCTGAAAATTATCATCCCGTCTTAGTGTCTTTTGAAAAGCAAATGCAACTTTTAGAAGATGACTATAAAATGCGTAATAATGATAATGCCTCTGAGGAAGAGGCTTTTGGTATTACGCCAAATAAACTCTTCGCTAATGCAGATCCTAATGTTTTAAAAGATGTAATTGCAGGAATGCATCTTGAAAATTTATTAGATACACCTATCCGTCAACTCTCAGGTGGTGAAGGACGTAAGGTTCTATTAACTAAAGCACTCTGTTCAAAACCTAACCTGATTATTTTCGATACTCCTTTTGATGCTCTAGATGTGCAAACTAGAACTGAACTTTTAAAGCTTATCGATGAGATCCATGTTAAATATAAGACCCCAACTATTTTAATTGTTAATCGTCCAAGTGAAATCCCTGAGACCTTAACAGCCATGGGTATCATTCAAAATTTACAAATCACTAAGATCTCTTCTAGATCTGAAATTGAAAAAGATCCTGATGCAATTGCTCTTTTAGGTAACGCCAAATTACCCGATATTACCCTACCACAAACTCCTAAAAAGTTTGCTCTTAAAACCTTAAAAGACGATACCATCGTAAAATTAAATGAGGTCACGGTTGCTTATTCAAGAGTAGTTTTAGATAAGCTTAATTTTGAGGTCAAACGTGGTGAACATTGGCAGATCATAGGACCTAATGGAGCTGGCAAATCCACTCTTTTATCTTTAATTACTGGCGACAATCCTTTAGTTTATGCTAATGATGTAACTGTCTTTGGCTATAAACGTGGCTCAGGTGAGAGCATTTGGGACATAAAAAAATACTATGGCTTAGTCTCAGGTGCCTTACACTTAGATTATCGTGTTAGTGCTCCGGCAATAAATGTCGTTCTCTCGGGATTTTATGATTCAATAGGTCTGTATCATCAACCCTCAGATGAGGAATTAAGTACAGCTAGAGCTTGGCTTAAACTTGCCGCTTTAGATAAGCAAGAACATCAATCATTTAAAACCTTATCTTTTGGTCAGCAACGCATGCTCTTGATCATAAGAGCTTTAGTTAAAAATCCGCCACTACTTATCTTAGATGAGCCTTTACAAGGCCTAGATGGCTATGCACGAACCTTAGTTAAGGCCTTTATCACCTATATTATGAAAAATGGCCATACCTCAGTACTCTTTGTCTCTCATCATAAAGAAGACACCCCAGAGGCGATTGTGGAGCATATCCATGAGCATCCAAAGGCGAAGGCACGCACCTTGTTT
>OGXV01001476.1_pt1 | contig 13805 bp, 10 predicted proteins | sample 1576391 | NCBI WGS metagenome assembly OGXV01 (sample SAMEA3541586, study PRJEB24748) | human gut metagenome | biome: human gut; feature: human-associated habitat; material: faeces | place: China | collected 2012 | reverse complement strand
GAAACACAAGATTTTATTTGTCCTGTTTTTGGGCTTTATGGCTTGTCTTACAGCTAATGCTCAAAAAGTAACCTTGCAATTCCGGCAAGTTAAGTTAGCCAAAGTTTTTGATGCTATCACTCAGCAAACTGGACTGACTGTGGCATATAGCCGTCCTACCGTTGATCCAGACAGGATTGTTTCTATCGAAGCTAATAAAGAGGAACTCTCAGATGTACTTGCACGATTGTTGAAAGGTACGAATGTAACTTTTGAAAAAGGTGAGATGAAAATCTATTTGAAGGAAGAAGCTGTTTCAGATACTTCGCAAAAGAATGGTCGCTTTATAACTATTTCCGGTACAATAGTTGATGAAAAAGGTGAAACGATTATTGGTGCAAGTGTTGCTGTACAAGGAACCACTTTGGGGACTATCACAAATGCAGACGGTGAATATTCTTTAGCTAATGTGCCGGAGAACTCCCAAATCACTATCTCATTTATTGGTTATCAGTCAATTTCACTTCCAGCTAATGCTAAAGCTCTGGGTAAAATAGTGATGAAAGAAGATAATGAATTGTTAGATGAAGTAGTTGTTATAGGTTATGGAACAACTACTGTGAAAAGTGCTACCGGATCTATTTCTTCTGTAAAAGCTAATGATTTACAAAGTTATCCATCTACGAATTTTGCATCTGCACTTTCCGGAAAAATGGCAGGTGTACAAGTCTCATTGCCATCTGGTGCGCCGGGGGGGAGCCCTGTTATCAATGTACGTGGTATCGGAACTTTGACAGCCGGAAGTAAGCCTTTAATTGTAGTAGACGGTTTTCCATTAACAGAAGGTTCGGATATTAATAGTATCAATATGAGTGCAATACAGTCTATTGAAGTGTTGAAGGATGCAGCTTCTACAGCTATCTATGGTTCAAGAGGTGCAAACGGTATCATAATGATTACTACTAAAAGTGGTAAGACCAGTAAGCCTAATGTAGCTCTTTCAGCTACTTTTAGTCTGCAGCAGCGGTATGATAAATTGGAACTTGTGGATGCTTATGATATGGCTCAGTACATGCTTGAAGCACGTAACACCGGTTATGTAAATAAGAATCCCGCAGTCCGGAAAGAGACTGATGATACTGCGGTCAGAAAGGCTAATGGGGCTTCTAAACGTGAATTGATTCCTGATTATCTTTATCCATATTTGAATGGAGAGAAAGGCTTGACAAATACGAATTGGCTGGATGAGATATTTCAATTGGCACCTATGCAGGATTACAATATATCTGTTAGCGGTGGTTCTGAAAAGGCGTTTTATTCATTGTCAGCGGGCTACATGAAACAGGAAGGAATTGTTATAGGTACTGATTTTGATAAATTCTCTGCTAATGTGAACCTAAAGTTGATGCCAAGTAATACTATAACTCTTGGTTTCTCCTTTTCTCCGAGCTATTCTAAACAAAATACTTTTGATGAGGATGCAATGAGTAGTAATTTTCTTAATATAGCTACTGGTATTTATCCTTTCTTTGCTCCATATAATACAGATGGAACATTGGCTATATCCGAACAGATTAAGGCAAATGCCGATACGGATGGAGCATTATATGAAAATCCCGTTGCCATATCTAAAAAAGTACAACGTAAAACGGATAGGCTTAGACTTTTTGGTAATATGTATGCAGAGGTCAAATTATTCAAAGATTTCAAGTTCAAAACAAATATAGGTGCCGATTATGATGCATCAATTTATAAATTCTATACCCCTTCGGATATTGGAAAATATCGTGCTGCTGCTCCCCAGCCTATTAGTGCCTCTCAAAGTAATACCAATAGAAAGAATTATTTAATTGAAAACACACTGACCTACAATAAACTGATAAAAGAACATTCTATACAGGTTTTATTAGGACAATCTTATCAAAGAGAAGATCAGGAATTACTGAAAGTCACTGCTACAGACTTTGGCGATAGTTCTATTAAAAATATAGCAGGAGGTAGTTCTTTCAAAGTAGAGCCCTCACAATATTCTTGGGCTATGATTTCATACTTTGCCCGTTTGAATTACAACTGGCATGATAAATATATATTTAGCGCCTCCATGCGTAGAGATGGTTCATCCCGGTTTGGAGATAACACAAAATGGGGTATGTTTCCGGCTTTATCTGCTGCTTGGTTGATTTCAAATGAAAAGTTTATGAGTAACTGCTCTGCGATTGATTATGCAAAGTTGAGAGTTAGTTGGGGTAAATCCGGTAACAACCAGATTGCAAATTATGGTGCCCAGGCATTGATGTCGGATAATGATTATTTATTTGGCGGTACTTTAGCACCCGGTACAGTTATAAATGCATCTCCTAATCCTGATTTATCTTGGGAAATGACGTCGACTTGGAATGTTGGTTTGGATGTTACTTTATTTAAATATTTAGGCATTAGTGCAGACTTTTATTTGGCGAATACCAACGACTTGTTATTGAGTGTGCCTGTACCTCAGCAATCTGGATATACAACTTCTTTGCAGAATATTGGTAAAGTAAGAAATACCGGTTTTGAAATACGTTTTTCTACGGCAAAAGATGTTAATATGGGACCTGTTTCATGGAATTCATCATTAAATCTATCTACAAATAAAAATAAAGTCTTGGCACTTGCACCCGGACAAACCCAGATAATCGGCAGCAAAGGCTTTTCAATAACAGAAGTAGGAAAATCTATATCTGAACTGTATGGATATGAAATCATAGGGGTTTATAAGTCTGACGAAGATTTCAAGAAGTACCCTGCTATGGCAGGAACGCAAATAGGTGATTATATTATCAAGAATCAAAATGATGATAACGTTATTAATACAAAAGATAAGAAAAGTTTTGGTTCTCCACTTCCTAAGGTAGTGCTTGGTTGGAATAATACTTTCCGTTATAAAAGCTTTGAACTGGCATTGGATTTATATGCTGAATTAGGTAAGAAGCTATATAGTACAGCATTGGCTACGTATATGGATACCGGAGAAGGTTTTGCAGTCACTACAAAAGAATATTTTAATAACCGTTATCATCCGGTCAATAATCCTAATGGAACTTATGCAACTCCTAATATGGGAAATTTCTCCAGTGCACGTAAGGAAGCACGTATTTCAAATAAGTTCTTCTACAATGCTTCGAACTTTAATATTCGTAGTCTGAAATTTTCTTATGAGTTGCCTTCTTCCTTTATTAACCGCTTAGGGCTCCAGAGAACTCAGATTTATTTCTTGGCGAACAATTTATTGCTGTTGACTCCATATAAGGGAATGAGTTTGAATGGAAATTCTGCAGATGCACTGAATCAAGGATTGGAAAGTTATAACTATCCTCTACCTCGTACTTTTTCTTTAGGATTGAATATAAACTTTTAATATGGAATGAATATGAAAACACTAAGAATATATAGTATAACATTGGGAATAGCGGCAATTCTATTTGCCGGGTGTTCCGGAAATCTTCTTGATTTGACACCTGAAATGCAGAATGTATTGAATAATTATTATAAAGATGCTGAACAGTTAAGAAAAGGGGTAAATTCTGCATATGGGATATTGCAAGCTGAAGGCGTGTATGAATTGGCTAATTTAGTTTTGGGTGAACTTCCATCTGATAACACATGGGATGAGGTTCCGTCAAATGATAACGGTAATTATGGACAGTTGGATTTATTTTCGATGACTTCGGCCAATACCATAATTGATAAAACTTGGAGCCATCATTACAAAGGTATTCAGCAATGTAATGTGGTCTTGAACCGTGTTGATGGTATTGCTGATATGGCTGAGACTGAAAAGACGAATATTAAAGGTGAGATGCGTTTTTTGCGTGGATTGATGTACTTTAATTTAGTTCGTATTTTCGGCGATGTTCAGTTGGTTATCAAAGAAACAACCAATCCTAATGATTTCTTTGGTCAGGTGAGGACTCCTAAAGAAGAAGTGTACAAACAGATTGTGCAAGATTTGACTGAAGCATATACAATGCTTCCTGATTCACCTGCTGAAAAAGGGAGGGTTGCTAAAGGTGCTGCTGCCGCGTTGCTGGGTAAAGTTTATCTAACTCTAGAAGATTATGATAACAGTTTGAAATATTTGCAGGAAGTGGAAAAGTTTGGATATACTTTGTTGGACGAACCTGCTGATATATTTGATGTGAATAATAAAGGGAACAAAGAAGTTATTTTCGATGTACAATTTGAATCGGGCGTAAATGGTAATTCGGAAGGTAGTCGTGCATTCCAAAAGTTCAGTCCATCAGGTACTGTCAGTGGTGCTTTGGGGCATAACTTGCCTACAAAAGAGGTTTATGGGCTGTTTGCAGATAATGATAAGCGTAAGTCTGCTTATTTTATTGTTACTAAAAATGGAGTTATAGGAACAGGAAAATTGAAGCAAACTTCTGCTACTGTTGCCGATGGCGGTAGCAATATCATTGTATTACGTTATGCTGACGTTCTCTTGATGCTAGCTGAATGTTATGCGGAAAAGAACAATATGCCAAAATCAAACGAATATCTGAATTTTATTAAGAAACGTGCAGGTATTGATGAAGTATCATTAGGAGACGCTGCATTGATAAAAGAGGAAATCGCACTTGAAAGACGTAAAGAACTGGTTAATGAAGGGCATCGCTGGTTCGATTTAGTAAGAACAGGTAAGGCTGTTGAGGTGATGAATGCATATTTTGCAAGAACTCCCGGATATAATGGAATTACAATAAGTGAATTAAACTATGTGCAACCTATTCCTCAGGGACAAATTGATACGGACTCTGCGACAAAACAGAATGAAGGGTATAATTAATTTATTAGACTGAGAGAACTATAATTATAAGGTGGTTTGTCAGAATAAGACAAACCACCTAAATACTCGCCTACAATCTACTAAGGAATCTTATTTGTTGAACTTAAAAAGTATTATTATGAAAAAACTAGTATTGCTGTTTTTGCTTTTTGGGGGAATATGTTCACAGCTTTGTTATTCCCAGTCGCAATCTCTTCCTATAGAGAAGTTGATTGATATTTTCAATAATCCTATCAATTATCCGAATTATATTATGATATCTGCCCATAGGGGATATTGGAAAGATTATCCGGAAAATTCTCTTCCAGCCATACAGGCTGCAATCGATTTGGGAGCAGATATGGTGGAGTTCGATATTACAAAATCGGATGATGATATTCTTTATTTGTTACACGATTATGGTTTGGATCGTCTTACTACAGGTCATGGAATTGTGAGAAAAGGTGAAGGGGCTACTTTTGAGTATTATAAATCTTGGGATGAACTCAAAAACTTGAAATTGAAAGAAATCACAGGCGAGGTTAGTGAATATAAGTTGGCAACTTTACGTGAGGCTCTTTTGATATGCAAAAACAAAGTTTTGGTAAGCATTGACAAAGCTGAAAATGTCATTCCTCAGATGTATTACTTAGTGAAGTCACTTGGAATGGTTGAGCAAGTTACTTTTAAAACTAAAATACAGTTTTTCCCTACGCCGGAGTCAATAAAACAATTAGTGAAAAACACAGAAGATCAGAGGCAATTGGTAAAAATGTTCACTCCCACAGTCTATTCGGAATTATTAGATAAAGACCCCGATCTGCTTAATAAAATGAAAGCATTTATAGATGCGGGATGTGAGGGCTTTGAAATGATTTATTTCCAGGATTCAGATCCAATGTTAACGCGTCAGGTTACTGTTGAGGGTAGGACTTATACTAGTATTTTGAATTGGTTGAAAGCTAAAAATACGCGTGTTATTCAATTTCCGATGTGGCCGGAGACTGAGAAAGGATGTTGGGTTCCAAGGAAATTTAAATATAGTATCATCAATTTGAAAGGAACAGATCGACGATGTGATTGGGATTGGCTATTGAAACCATCCCATGCACCAGATCTTATTATTTCCGATCGTTTGGAAATTCTTTTCAACTATTTGCAGACTATAGGAAAACGTACATTGTAAATTCAGTATCATGAAAATGAAATTCAACAGGAATAGGAATATTATAATATTTGCTATTTGCTTTCTATTTGTATACGTTGTAAATATCTGCTCACAGATAAGTGTACCTAATCCTAGTATTTATTTAGCTTTTGACACAACAAATCCTGCTTATGAGTCTGTATCCAAAAGGTCGGGAACCTGTACAGGAGCGTTTCAACAAGGGGTGGATCGATTTGGGAATATGAATAGAACTATAATGCTTGATGGAAAAGGAACAGGAATACGTTTATCTGGATTTGATATCAATGCAGTGCATACAGTTTCTTTTTGGATAGAAATAAGTGATCCTTCAGAAATCCCTGCTGGTGCAATACCTTTTGGTCCTACGGATACGAAATATGAATTTTATAATTGGACGGATAAAGAAAACCGTATATTAAAAGGTTTAGGGCGTCAAAAAGCGACTATAGGGTTCGATAGATTTATTCCTAAACCGGATGGGAGTATAGTGCCTTGGTATCTCTGGTCTTATAGTCCTGCGCAGTTTGATCAAATAGGCTTGTATCATATTTTTGTAGTTCATGGAATGTATTACACAAGATTGATTATGTATAAACCGGATTCTACAAAAGCTTTTTCCTATATCTGGATGGGCGATCAAGGTTTTCCTACGAATAAGTATTTATATGTAGGAGGGTATGGTGAACATTATCCGTTCACTGGAGCTATGGATGATTTTAAAGTATATAATGCAGAATTAACGGATGCACAAATTGACTTTCAGCATACTGCGGAATATCCAAAAGATGTATTTTTGAAGATAAAGAATAAAAATTCGGGAAAATATGCAGTTGTTGCTAATGCCAGTAAAGAAAATGGCGCTCTTGTTGTTCAACATTCTACAGGAATTGGTAATGATGAGTGGATATTGTCTTTTACTGGAATTAATGAATGCATGATAAAAAATCTTCATTCAGATAAATTGATGGTTGTTAAAGATGCATCTATGCAAGTAGGGGCTGAAGTCATTCAACATGAGCCTGGCGGTTATAATAATGAAATTTGGGTTTTAGAATATTCGATTATTGATCCTAAGTATTTTAGATTGAGAAACAAGAATAGTGATAAGTATTTAGCTGTTTCCCAAAATTCAAAGACGGATAATTCTAAATTAATTCAGGTAAATCGCGGAGAAGAAAGTGTTTATTGGAGCTTTGAGAACGCATTACCTGATGAATATTCAGATGTTGAAACAGGTTTTTATCGGATTAAAAATAAAAAAAGTAAATTATATTTGACAGTATTAAATAAAGGCTCTTTTATTGGTGCCAACCTTGTTCAACATAGTAGAACAGATTCGGAAGATGATATTGGATTTGATACATGGCTCTTAAACCCAAGTGGTCTCGGTAAAACCGGATATTTTATTACAAATTCCGTTTCAAGCTATTCCATGACAAATAATGGTGACAACACCGAAGGAACATTCCTTACGCAAGGTCGCTATGATGGAACTGCGGCTTTTGATTGGCAACTCTTACCAACAGGAGTTCCCGGTGAGTATCATATCAAAAATGTAGGAACATTTCTTAATGCAGTTGTTAAAAATGCATCAGTAGAAGAAAATGCTCACATTGTCCAGTATCATTCGGGTACAGGTGATAATGAGATTTGGCAACTTGAAAGGGTGTATTATTCAGACCCACCGTTACAGGAAGGTTTTTTTAAGATACGAAATATAAATAGTTATAAGTTAATGGTTGTAAAAAATGCTTCGAAAGCCGATAATGCTGAAATAATTCAATATAATTCTGGAGAGGAAAATGCAAAATGGGAAATATTGCCTGCTGCATTCGGATTTGTTCAATTGAGGAATAAGAATAGCCAAAAATGTCTTGTTGTCAAAAACGCAAGTTTGGAAATAGGTGAAGCTCTTATCCAACATGGAGTTAGTACTCCTAACAGTTATTGGCGGGTAAATAAGGTGATTTATACAGAATCGGGAACTCGACATGTTGCTTATACTTTAAGGAATAAACTTTCGGGATTATATGCAGTAGTAAAGGATGCTTCTTCTACTGATGGGATTCCCATTATACAGTATAATACCGGAGAAAAAAATAAATTGTGGGCTTTTGAAAAGCAGGCATCTAATACGTTAACCCGCACTTTTGATTCGGAACCGACAGAAATAGCATCTGATGTGGATAGACCTGAAGTTATGGTGGATTGTAAAAATGACATAATCTTATTGGATTATCCTTTTAAATCTTCTACGGAACTAATCGTGCGAATCATAGATTTGACAGGCAGGCAAGTATATGAAGGCAAAAAGCAAGTGAATGGTAGTAATAATGTCATAACAATCAGTCATTTCAATAGTGCATTGAACGCTAATCAGTTTTACGTGGTATCTATACATTCAACTGATGGAAAAGTCAATTGTTCCGCCAAAGCCATAATGAGTAAATAATAGGAAAAACTTAAATTAATAAACCATGAGAAAAAGTATTTTATTCTTATTTTCAATTTTCTGTGCTGCTTTTGTGGTGGCGCAGAACCAACTTCCCAAATGGGAAAAGGGATATCTTGATATCCATCATATCAATACAGGACGTGGAAATTGTGCTTTCTTGATTTTCCCTGATGGAACTACGATGATGATTGATGCCGGTGATTTTGATGGTAAAGAATATGAAGCTAAATATGCGCCCATGCATGCAGCCCCTATATTTCCGAATAGTGGTTACACACCGGGGGCATCTATAATCAATTATATAACAAAATTACAAGGAAAGAATAATGCAACGATTGACTATTTTCTTCTGACTCATTTTCATTCCGACCATTATGGTAGTATTCAGAAGACCTCTGGTATTTCCAAAAATGGATATCGCTTGACTGGATTGACAGAAGTTGGTGATGTAATTCCTATCGGAACATATGTTGACAGAGATTATCCGGATTATAAGTTTCCGGTGGATTTACGTTCTGGAAAAGGAGGGGTAGAATTACCTACTTTTTTGAATCTGTTGGAGTTTTTGGATTATCAGAAAAAGAAGAATGGACTGAAACTACAGAAGTTTGATATAGGTTCGAATACACAATTTGTATTAAAGAAAGAACCTAATGCTTATCCGGATTTTGAAGTCAGAAATATTAAGTCTAATAATCTGTTATGGACAGGAGAAGCTAAAAAAACGACTGCTCTGTTTACCGAGGAGGATTTGTTGGCAAAGAATGGCAAGTATAGTGAGAATCAAATGTCAACTGCTGTCGTAGTAAAATATGGAAAATTCAAGTATTATACAGGAGGTGATAATTCCGGTTTAGTAGATCAAGATCATGCTGAGTGGTATGATATTGAGACTCCTATGGCACCAATAGTAGGCAAGGTGTCAGTTGCATCACTTAATCATCACAGCAATCGGGATGCTACTAACCGGAGTTTTCTTGAAATTCTTGATCCTAAGGTAGTGGTGGCTCAGTCATGGAGCACAGACCATCCGGGTGCTGAAGTCGGTCAGCGCTTGTTATCCAAGAATATCGGAACTCAAAAGAGAGATGTCTTTATGACTTTTTATAGTGATGAAACAAGTATAGGCATTGGTCCTTGGTTTGCTAACGGCATAAAAGCAAAACAAGGGCATATTGTGATAAGAGTATATCCTGATGGGAAATATGATGTGTATGTGCTGGATGCCCGAAAGGAAGACCTGATCATATCGGAGAAATTTGGTCCCTATGTTAGTGAATAACTTTAATACCTGAAATTTACTAAAATGAAAAATATGAAACGTTTTATTTTATTGACCATTCTTTGCTGTCTGGCACTCGGAATGAGTGCCCAGACAGCCAAAGAAGAAATATTCGAGAATATCTATCGTTCGGCAGCTAATCACTATGCCTATCCCGAACCCCATTTCACAATGACTGCTCCCCCTAAAGGATATAAGCCATTTTATTTGAGCCACTATGCCCGTCACGGTTCCCGTTATCGTGTGAATCCTGATGACTACACGAAGCCGTTGGCGATTCTTTGCGAAGCAGAGAAAGACGGAGCGCTGACCGAACTGGGAGAAAAGACACTTTACCTTGTTGATAGCCTTGCACGAATGGCGAAAGGCAGATATGGTGACCTGACTCCGTTAGGTGCACGCCAACACAGAGGTATTGCCCAGAGAATGTTCAATAATTTCCCCGAAGTTTTTCAAGGTACGGCAGCAGTGGACACCCGCTCTACGGTCGTAATTCGTTGCATTCTTTCCATGATGGCTGAATGTCTGCAATTGCAATCCGCTAATCCGAAGTTGCAAATCAAGAATGATGCCAGCTATCATGATATGTATTATATGAATGGCAAGGACGATTATTTCAAGGCACAGCGCCAGAAGGAGGAAGTGCTTGCGGTAAAAGCGGCTTTCCGCAAAGAACATCTGCACCCCGAACGCCTGATGAAATCTCTTTTCAACACTGAGGACTATGTGAAGTGGAAAGTGGATGCGGGCAAGTTGATGAGTTACTTGTTTGAACTGGCGGTTATACTGCAAAATAATGATACGGATTTGGAGCTTTACTCCCTTTTCACAAAAGAGGAGTGCTATGACCTGTGGCTGATTAGTAATCTGGATTGGTATATAGACTACGGACCGTCTCCGCTTACTCAGGGAAAGATGCCTTATGTAGAAGCCAATCTACTTGAAAATATCTTGAATACGGCAGATACTTGTATCGTGAAGAAAGAGAATAGCGCCACATTACGTTTCGGCCATGAGACTTGTGTGCTTCCTTTGGCCTGTCTTTTGGAACTGGGCGATTGTGCTTATCAGACTACTGATGTGAATAGTTTGGCTGATGTGTGGCGCAATTATCGTATTTTCCCGAAAGCTTGTAATATCCAGTTCGTCTTCTATCGTAAAAAAGCAAATGACGACATTCTGGTAAAAGTCTTGCTCAATGAACAGGAAATGAAACTTCCGGTTGAAAGCGATCTTGCTCCCTACTATCATTGGAAAGATGTAGAGACTTATTACAGGAATAAACTGGCGGCTTTCAGAAGATGAAAACCTTAAAATAAGTTTTACTTTTATGAATAATACAAAGAAAAGCTCTATCCTCAGTAAGAATGGAGTAAGCTATCTTATACCTTTCATTTTAATTACCAGTTGCTTTGCCCTCTGGGGATTTGCCAATGATATCACGAATCCGATGGTGAAAGCTTTTTCCAAGATATTCCGTATGAGCGTGACTGATGGGGCATTGGTACAGGTCGCTTTTTATGGCGGCTATTTTGCGATGGCGTTTCTAGCAGCCATGTTCATACGTCAGCTTTTTATAAAACCGGGGTGCTTTTAGGATTGGGCATGTATGCTTTCGGGGCTTTCTTGTTTTTCCCCGCCATGCTTTAGAGAAGCTACTATCCGTTTTTGATTGCTTACTTCATCCTGACGTGCGGGCTTTCGTTTCTTAAAACCAGTAGCAATCCTTATATCCTTTCGATGGGGATGGAGGAAACGGCTACCCGTCGTTTTGAATCTGGCCCAGTCGTTCAATCCGATGGGATCGTTGCTGGGAATGTATGTAGCGATGAATTTTATACAGAATCGTTTGAGTCCGATGGATACGATGGAACGCAGTCAGTTTACAGCTACTGATTTCGAAGCGGTTCGTGATTCTGATTTAAGTGTATTGATCGCTCCTTATCTGATTATCGGCATTGTGATTCTGGTAATGTTGATACTGATTCGCATGGTGAAAATGCCGAAGAATGCCGACCAGTCTCATGACATCAATTTCTTTCCGACATTGAAACGTATCTTTTCTATCAGTTATTACAGAGAAGGGGTGATCGCTCAGTTCTTCTATGTCGGTGCACAGATTATGTGCTGGACGTTCGTCATACAATATGGCACACGTTTATTTATGTCCCAGGGGATGGGGGAGAAGGCGGCAGAGGTGTTGTCGCAGCAGTATAACATTGTGGCGATGATTATCTTTTGTGCAAGTAGGTTTATATGTACTTTCATATTGCGCTATCTCAGCCTTGGATTGTTATTGAAGGTTTTGGCTATTGCGGCTTGTGGCTTTACGGTTGGAGTTATCTTCATTCAGGATATTTTGGGAATGTATTGTTTGGTGGGTGTATCCTGGGCGGTTCGGTGTTGCCACCGCTTCAGGCGAGTATTATTGATATGCAAACTCTGTTGGGTATGCCTGCGGTGAATGTTTCGTTCATACTTCCTTTTATTTGTTTTGTGGTGATTATAGTTTATGGACATCGTTCTTATGTTAAGAGAGAGAAGACAGTGATGGTTAACTTAACACGTTAGCAACAGGGAGACTGTGCACTAACCATAGTCTTCTATTAATTTAAAATACTTTATTAATTATGGAAATTGAAGAATTGCGCGATGCACTGAAAAAGGCCAGTGATCGCGAGTATGCTCTTATTGAAGAGCTGCTGGTATGTGTTGATAAAAAAAAGTTTGATTAAGCAAATCCGGCAAACAGAGAAAAATGATACACCTGCAAGGTTAGAGTATTACGGCCATCCGAAGAAGGTTGTCAGAGCTATTGTGAAGTTGATAGAACAAGGGAAACTACGTTACAATGGAGTGGAAAATTATACACAGATTATCCGTTCGCTGACTTCGGTGATAGATGTGGTGAATGTGGAGACGGGAAAGATTGTGAGCAGAGAAACGTTACTGACGTATGCAAAGTGGATACGGACAGGAGAGTTGCCGGAGGATGAATGATGAAAGGCGGAGTAATCCGCCTTTTTTGCTAACTTTGCCCAAAAAACATCTGAATGACGGATATTCCTATACATAAAGCAGTTCGGCAGTCCGATGTCGGGATATTTGCAAAGGAGGTTTCTCCCTTTTCGCCGAACAGGATGATTGATTACACTCATCGGGATAACTACTATATATTCGGTGTGGTGGAGAGCGGAACGTGTCGCGTCAGCATTGACTTCAAAGACTGTATATTGTCGACGGGCGACGTCATCTGTACCCAGCCGCATCAGGTTCATTATATTGTGGATGCAGGCGATGCAAAGGCGCTCCTTCTGTTCATCGACGGGGTATTTATAGATACTCCGACAAAGCAAATCCTTGCCGAGTATGCGTTGGCGCCGATACCATTTAAGCTAAACGATGTACAACGTTCCGAATTGGCTCAATTGTTTTCCATGATCCTCCGCAGAGTTGGCGAACAGGAAAACGACGAATTGAAAACTGTGCTGCAAAATCTGTCAGGTGCCGTCGTTGGGATCATAACGGATGCTACTCGGAAAATGATAGGACAACAGTCCAAAAGCAGAAGGCACGTTGAAATTACATTGGCGTTCAAAGAACTGCTTTCCTCGGAAAAGCGGATAAACAGAGAGGTGTCTCATTATGCAGAATCTTTGCACATCTCGCCGGTGTATCTGAACGAAGTGGTAAAGAGCGTTACGGGCGTGAGCGTCAGCAGGTACATTCAGAACGAACTGATATTGCAGGCTAAACGGATGTTGGCATATACTTCCTTGACGATACGGGAGATTTCAAACAATCTGGGGATAGAGGATTATGCCTACTTCACCCGGTTGTTTACAAAGGCGGTGGGAGTGAATCCTACTTGCTATCGGAAGAAATACCTCGAATAGTACAATCTTCACCTCGGATAGTCTATCCTTCTATTTATCAATGTGCGATAACTTTGCAAACAAAAAAAGATGAATAGAAACAGATTTATTTATTTGACGGATTTATTGTTGGTTCCCGTATTTGTTTTGTCATTCTATACGGGACCGCCGACTATCGTAATGCCCGTGGTATTGATTTGCGTTCCGACCGTCGTGAA
>OGXV01001444.1_pt1 | contig 13987 bp, 9 predicted proteins | sample 1576391 | NCBI WGS metagenome assembly OGXV01 (sample SAMEA3541586, study PRJEB24748) | human gut metagenome | biome: human gut; feature: human-associated habitat; material: faeces | place: China | collected 2012 | reverse complement strand
AGCACGGCGACGGTAGATTTCCTCCGACACACGGGAGCCGATCTCGCTCATCGCAAAACGGGTCTTGGAAAGCTCCGCACGGATTTCCTTGGGGGACTTGCCCGCCAGCTCCTCCGGGATACGGTCAATGGCGAAGTTCTTCACATCCACTCCGAACTTGCGGCAGAGCATATAGCCAACGCATACGGCAGAGAAGCCCATATCCCTGCGGCTGTATGCTTCGCAGTTCATTGCAAGCTGAGCGTGACCCAGCTCCTGTGCCACGCACTGGCAGAGCGCAACGCTGTTCCCAATGTCCCTCTTGATATAAAGGGTCTGATCCTCGTTCTTATAGAACGCCCCCATATTGGGAGAAGGCAGCTCCTCCACAGTGCTCACATCAATGGGAGCCGTGTCGAGCATAATGGCAACGAGCTTTCGGGGGTCACGGTCAAGGGTAGGTGCAGCAGGCTTCTTGCCGCTGGTCTGCGCCACATCGAATACCTTCTTGACATTGTAGGCAATGCCGGTAGAGCCGTCATTCTTGGTGTATTCAACAGGTTCAAGAATGGACAGGCTCTTAGCACCCTTGTTGACCTTCACGCCGTCCTCCTGCCAATCACGAAAATCCTTGAGCTGAGTCGCCTGCGGCTGCTGCTTGTAAATGAGCAGAGCGTTGGCGGCAGAGTAGCGATCCATTCGTGCCTGCGTATCGAGATATGCCCTGAACTTGTCGGGGTCACGGACGATCTCAGTAGCGGTATCGTCGATCATCTGATACACAGCATCCTTCTCCGCCTTTTTCTTGGCAGCGTATTCCTCCGGGGAGAGCTGCTGACGAGCCGCAGTCCCGGATTTCTTGGGGGTGAAATTGTTAGTCATAGCTGATTACCTCTCTTTCGATTTCTTATGCTTTTTCGGCTGAGTGTGAACCGTCTGACGGTTCGGTTCGGGAGTCTTGCTTTTCTCCTTGGAAAGCGCAGACTCGGCACGGTCTGCTTCTTTGTCAGCTTTTGCAGCAACCTTGTAGCGCTCCAGCTTTTCTCTCACGGAAGGCTTCTTGTCTGCCTGCTTTGCTGTACCCCGGTCAATAACCGTACCGCTGATCTCGGAGCTTCGCTCGGACGGAGGGCTTTTTTCCGTCTTTGCGACCGTAGGGTTTTCGTGGGACTGACCTTCTTTCTGCAAAGGCTTTCCCATTGCTTCCTCCACGATGATCTCGCCCTTGGTTTTGGTCGGCACTTCCCGTGCCACCGCTTCACGGTCAGCTTTGTCCTGCTCCGCCTGCGTGATAACGCCTGCCTTATCGACCTTACCAATCTCGAAGCGTTCCACAATGCGCTGAATTTTGGAAGCGTCCTCTGCACGGGCGATAATATCCACGGGTACATCATCTCCCTTGGCGCTCTTATCTCTCAGGACACAATAGAGAACGCCATAGCGCTTTGCCTGTTTGGTAAACTGTGCCAAGTCCTTGTTCGGGATAGAAAAGACTTTCAGTTCCTTGCCGGACTTGATCATATTGGTGAGCCGTGCCTTGCCTTTGGTCTGTTGTTCCTGCTTCAGCACGGACACGAGAAGCAGGGCGACATTCTTTGCCGCCGAGCCTGTAAGTTTTGCGGCGACCTCAAAGCCTTCAAGCGAGAGCCTGACGACCTGTTCAGCCGCATCACCGCCGTTGTTCATAGTTACGGTTCTCCTTTCGTTTTGATTTTTCTTCCTCTGTCCGGACTGCATCTACCTTTTCCTCGATGACCTTGGAACGGATGGCGATGTCCTGACAGAGCTTGACTTCCTTGCGTAGTTCCTTCAACTTTTCGGTAAGAAGCGAGATACTTGCCTTTGCCTGTGACAGCTCTGCATCTGTGATGTTCACTTTTCGTATTTCATTTCGGAGGTGCGTTCTGTCGGCAGTTAAGGTCTTGACTTGCTCCTCGACCGAGTGCTGATATGAAAAAAGCTGCTCGTCTGTACCGATGTGGTGCTTGCCGAGCAGCGTGACTTGTTTGGTGAGTTCATCTATCTTCATCAAATCTTCTTTGAAAAGGTAGTGAACTCGTGCGTGATTCTGTTGTCCTGCCTTGTACTTCGGCAGATAGCCGAGCCGGTAGCAGTAGTAAAGGTACAACCCATACAGACCGCCGACTTTTCCAATTCTGTCGCTCCGTGTTCTGAGCCGGTATTGCTTCGGTCGGTAGATTTTCGGCTGGAACGGCTCGAAGTCGATGTTATCACGGTTTTCAATGAGCCGTTGCGTAATGCGCTCTTTGGTGTATTCATCACCGAGCCTGTGCAGTCGGATGGGGCGTTCATCGCCCTTGCCCCTAATTGTCCAATACTTTCGCTTGGGATTGGAACCGAGGGCGTATCCCAGCTCAGACAGATGATATTCAAGCTGTCGAAGATTGTGGCTCATTGCAATGGCTTCATCCAAGGCGGCACGGGCGAGGTTGTAGCGTGTAGGCATCCCGGCTTTGTCCTTTTGCGTCAGGATACGGGGCGATTGATAGGCTTCCGGGTTCTGTACCACGGACAGTCCGTGTTCCAAGCAGACCTCATCGGCAATATGGCGGAAGTACCACCACGCTTTCTCTTTGTTCTGCAATCGCTTGCCGTCCCTGAACGAAACAGAGTTCACAACGAAGTGGCAGTGAAGATGCTCCGTATTCAGATGCGTTGTCACAAGAACTTGAAACCGGTCGCCCCACATTCTTTCTGCGAACGCCATACCGACCTGCTGTGCAAGCTCCGGTGTGATGTCGGTTTCCTCAAAGCTGAGATAACCGTGATAGGCTTGGATGCCATCCGGCTTGCCGAATTGCTCTTTCACCGTGATGAACTGCTCACGGGCAGTTTGCGGATTACAGTGGATGCCCTCACAGAACAACTCCCGTTCTGTTTTCTCTCCATCCTTTGCATAGGCGACTACATCACGGAGTGCTTGATAATCGGCGTCGCTGTACTTCGACTTTGACTTTGTGGTTTTCTCAGGATTGGAAGCGTAGTCGAGAACGGTCGCAAGGCGAACCGTGACCGGCCACAGCTTACTTACTGCCATTTCAGATCGCTCTCACCGGGGCGAAGAAACTGACGCTCCATATCTGCCTGGAACTTGTGCAGGCGATCCAGCTCACTGTTCAGCTTCTGCGTGTCGATAAAGCCGAGGGCGTTTGCCTTGACGGAAATCTGATGGATGTTATTGCCGATGGCGGAGAACTCCCGCATCGCATCGTAGAAACGGTCATCGGGCTTCTCCTTCGGCAGCAGACGGACAAGCGCCGCTTCAGACAGGCAGGTTTTCTTTGCTTTCTTCTGCAAGTCCTGCGCTTCGTCACGGGAAAACCAAAACTGCTTCTTGATCGTTCTTTTCATAAATGGATTTCATCCTTTCTCTTGAAATGTGTGGTGCTTCTTGCACGGGGTATTAGGGGGTTCCCCTAACGAGCGATTTACTGTTTTTGACCGGTAGGAGTAAAAACAGTCTGCTCGTTAAGATAATACAGAGCGTTCGGGGGAACCCCGTTCTCATTGAGATCAGCGTTCTTTGTCCGCCCTGACGGGCTTAAAAGGCACAGCTACGATCTCATTGTTGACTCTCATAAAGCGTTCGGGGAATTTGAATTTCTCACGGTATTTCTCCGCAAGGTCAGGCGGGAGGGACTGGAACCTCTCTGCCTCAAAGGGAGCATAGGCAACAAAAAACTTCCCGCAGATAATGTCCAGCATCTCACGGGAAGGCTCCATCATATAGCACTTTTCAATTTTCCAAGCGTTCTCGCCAAACATATAACCGTCCAGTCTGACGCACGGGTCAGTTCCGTCAAGGCACGACCCGAAGATGGAATAGCCACCCATTCCAGCCTGAAACGCCTTGTTGTTGGAGCTGACGCCATAGGTTCTTGACCTCTCATCGTATGGCTTGTCAAAGCTGTCCTGCGTGAAAACGATATAGCCGGAAAGGTGTTCTTTGCCCTCATTTTCCGCTTCACAAAAGCGACTGCGCATCTCGGCAAAGGTCATTTCAACGGCTTGTGGCTCTCCATAAACCGCACGATTCGGGGTCAGCCCATTGACCTTGCCCTCCTCATTGCAGATGATGGCGACCTCATCCTCAAAGGGCATATATTCCTCAATATCGCCGCCGACAACTACCTGCATTGCTTCCAAGGTGTCGTCGATCTCGATCATCTTGGGGTACTTGTTCGGCTCCACAAGCAGGACGGAAATCTTTCCGCTGCCTGCTTCTACCGGCTCCTTGCAGAGCGATTTGTCGAAAGAAATCGACTTGAACCCGATGCTGTCCACGAAGTAGAAGCCGGGATTCAGGGTATCACTTTCCCTGATTTCGACTACATCCGATACGGAAAGAGAGCGTCCCTTGTAATCGCCGGGATGGTCGATATTGAACTTCTGATAGATATTTTCGAGGGAGTTGCAGTCCATTTTGCCGTCATAAACTCTGTCGTAAGCGGCTGCGTTGACTTCCTTAGTGCCTTTGATTCTTTCGAGGGATTCCATTCCGATGAAGCACACATTGGCGGTATCCCTGTCCACATTGATCTGATAAATGCTAAACTCAGTCATCGTTCATTCGTCCTTTCTTTGGCTTTGTTACGGTGGATGCCAAGCCGAAAGCAAAGAAAGTCATTGTAGTCCTTGCCGTGGGGCGGAGGGCTGTCAATGACTTCATACTTGCTCGGCAGTATGGTTTTCAGTGCAAAGCTGGCTTTTCTTCCGGCATTATCGTTGTCGAAGTGCAGGAAGATTTTCTTAATCTGCGGCTTCCTGTCAAGGAACTTCACAAGAGCCGCAGGCGTGGTACTGTCCTCGATTTTCTCCTTGGGCAGATACACACCGGCGAGGGAAACAAGGTCGTCTTTACGCCAATTCCTGCCTGCCATCCTTTCAAGTGTCGCAAAGGAAAGCAGGTCAATGGCACACTCAAAGAGATGCACCGTGCTGCTGTCGCTGTCTGCGATCCGAAAAGAATAGTGCTTATCGCTACCGGAGCAGTCACCCAAAACACGGCGGTCATTGGTCGCTCGGAAGGACGCATAACGAGGGGTATTTTTCTCATCAAAGCCCACGCACACAAGATTGTGGTACGGCAAGCTCTCGAAAACCAGCCCCTTGTCAATGCAGTATTGGATGATGGTATAGTCGATTCCTCTGCCGAAAAGATACTCTGTGATCTTATCTGTGGAAGCACTTTTATCCGGCAGAAGCAAGATCTTCGGCTCCGTTTTCTGCTTGGGCTTGACCGTCACCGACGGCATCACCGCCGCCTTTCCCATCAGCGTTTCAACCGCCTCTACAAAAGAACAGCCCTTGACTTTCACAAGATAGTCAAGGGCGTTGCAGCCGCCGATGCGCTGTGACCACCACATCCACTTGCCGTTAGAAATCTTCAGGCTGTCGTGGGTGCGGGTGGTATAATTGTTGCCGGAAATGCGGACAAGCTCCTGCGGCTCACAGCTTTGCAGATAGGTAAGCAGGTCGATTTGCCGTGCCTGTTCCACCACCTCCGGTGGGATATACGGCATAAAATCACCTGCTTTCCCGTTGCTGTTTCTTCTCCTGCCGTTGCAGGTTCTTGTCAGCTTCCGTCTCGATGGAGTCCCGGATGGTATCCATATGCTCGGTTTCTCTGTCCCGGAACTCCTTATACACATCACTCAGAGGACAAGGGGAACGAAGCAAAGCCCTTGCCTTTTCCGGCTCAAGCTCCAGCTCCTCCATACACATTACGATGTCCTCCCGCATCGTGTACTCGTAGGTATGGTTGAGGATTTCGGACGGCTCCTGACTCGCAAGCCAGTCCCGGTATTTGTCTTGCTCGGCTTTCATTTTCTCATAAAGTCGAGCGTTGTAATCTGTTTCGTTCATAACGAACACCTCCTTCAAAATAGAAATAGCCGCCTGATTTCTTTTGAAAACCAAGCGGCTATGTATGTGGTTTATTCTGCTGTTAAAACAAGGCGCAGGGTGCAGATCGGCGGGATCAATTCATATCGTTATTATCTTTAATGCCTTCGTTCATTTTCTTAATCTTCCTTTTCCACACAAAATACTGAGCTACCCAAGCAGCGAGGAAGATCGCTACGAATATACCTACATAAGACAGAATTCCAGCGGTCGAATGGGGCATCCAGTTGGCAAAATAAGAGATAGGGAACATAATCACGCAAGCAATTGCGAAGTAAATCCCGCTTTGCTTTGCAAGACTCCACGAATCTATCTCCCAAATAACCGAAGCCATTGCAAAGCCTGTGCCCATTATTCCGCTCAGACCGGTTTGAATGAGAATCGCATTTAATTCGCTCCCCATTTTATTCACAAGCTCCGGATTGACCGGATGGAAGAAGCCATCCCCAATGCAGATTGAGATAATCACCGTAATGACATATCCGATTGCAATGCCAACAGGGAAACCAATTATTCCTCGTCCAATCAGTTTTTTCTTCATTTCTGCCACCTCACATTCCTAACAGTTGTTTGATTTTGGCGACGGATCGCCGTGAAACATAAGTAACCGTACCGTTTGAAAGCGTAATGCAAATTGTCCCGACAAAGCTCAAATCAAAGCTCTTGACCTTTCTCAGATTGATAATATCCGAGTTTGATATTCGGACAAAAGTCTTGCTGTCAAGCCGTTGTTCCGCCTCGTATAGCCTCAGGCGGAGCGCATACTCGCCGTGATTCGTCTCGGCAAACACCTTACCTGATGCGGCAAAAACACGGTAGATTTCAGACGGTTCCAGAACCTCGACCACATCGTCCCTGAATCCGGCAATGACCTGCGGTTGCTCGTCTGACAGCCTTTTTATGATTGCATTGACTTCATCGGTCATTTTGTCCGTCATCACGATGATTTTTGGCTCTTTGCATTTTTCGTCTATCTTGATTTCAATTTGCATCGGTTCACCTCCTCGCTACGGTTACAGTATAGGAAAATCAGGAACCGATTTCTACCGATTCTCGATAGGTGGTTGTTTTAAGAACATAGGTGGTATTTTTTTCGGGAATCTCATACCGGTCTGGATGGGCGGCTGATGAGTATCTGCGGTATGGGGTTGCTCCCATACCGCAGACGGATCATCCTTCCGGCTCGTTTTTGCGCTTTGCACTTCTCTGAACCGGAATGGAGAGCAGCTCTCTTGTGCGCTCGACCAGCTGCTTTTCAATGGCTGTCAGCCGCTGCTCCGGCAAATTGAGGGACGGATGACGGGTGAACTTGAAGTCCACCATTCGCCGCAGCTGTGCTTTCTGCTTTGCACCCATTACCTCTTTACACACATCCTCATAGGAAATGCGGTAGGGATTGGAACGGGTCTTTGCGTACGCACTCAGGTTCTTGAAATCATCCGGCATTGCGTAGTTGAACAGCGACAAGCCGTTATCGAAGATGGGTGCAGGGGCGATAATTTCGCCCGTGTGATTGTTCCGCAGCAAGCCGAAGTTGCCGAAGTGTCTGTCCTCATTGTAAATCAGGGCATCGAAAACCAGCATACTGCAAAGCTGCTCGTAGAACTCGTCGCCCAAGGTCTTGTAATAATCAAGGCAGGCTTTCAGCGTCGTCTTGCGGAGAATACGCCCGATAGGGACGAAAGAGGTATCAATATCCGTGAACAGCCGGCACTTGGAGGCAAGGATACCTTTCCAGTTTTCCAAGTCGTACTGTACGCAGCCGATGCCCATTTTGTCTGCGATCTGACAGGCATAATACTCGCTGTACGGCTCGTTTCCGGTGTTCGCAGCGCCCTCCGTGCCGCCCTTATACAGATAGATGCCGTCATCCTCCACGAACCGCCAAGCCTTCCGCAGCATACCGTTGGTAGTCAGCTCCGGCGAGGTGGAGAATGCCTCCCGGCTGCCGCCCACACCGGTATAAGCCACCAGCGACAGCGCTTCGGAGAAGCGGTTTTCATAGAGGTTATAATCGGCATACTTGCCGTCAAAGTCGGCGGGGACGACCCAATAGCTGTCGTTGAGGGACAGCCCCATACAGACATCAATGATGCCCTTCGTGTTGTTTACGCTCAGCCCCAGCGTCTTTAAGATTTCATCTACAAACTGCCGGTTCTTCGGAATCACCCGTCGTTCCAGCCACTTCACAACGCCCTCGTTTGTCAGCTCCAAGTCGAGGGGAAACAGCTTTTGCTTTGCCGTTTCGGTGTGAAGAATTGTCGCCTGCAAGCCCTCCAAGCCTCTTTCCTCCAGCGTGAAGGTCAGCAGGGTTTCATCATAAAGGCGCAGGCTATATACTTTTTCCATTGTGCTGCTCCTTTCCTCAAGCATTACGGACACATCCTTGTCAAGCGCTTCTGCGATCTTGATCATCAGGTCAAGGGAGAGATTTTGTGTTCCTTTTTCGATGCGGCAGATGTTGGAACGCTGGGTTCCGATGCGCTTTGCAAGCTGCTCCTGCGACAATCCTTTTTCCAGTCTTGCCTGCGTCAGCTTCTGCACGATACTCTGCCTTGCCGCCAACAGTTCCTTTTCGGTCATACAAAGCCCTCCCTTCCGATTCATTATAATGTTATCATATATGATAACAGTTGTCAAGAGGTTCGGCTATCTTTCCAAATCCCTCGGTTTCTTTTCGGGCGGTTCTTCACCCTCATCGGGTTCACCGCCGACGATTTCGTTCTCACGCTTATCCACATTGAGCAGGGCGTTGAGTTCATTCAGCCGGTCGGTCTTGGCTTTCAATTCTTCCTCCTGCGGGAACGGTCTTTCCACATCGACCTTCGCAGTTTCAAACTGCTTTTTGAGGTTATCAAGCTCCATTTCGTTCATCTCCAAACGCTTTGGAAGTCCCTCCAGCGCATTATCCAAGCGGGTGATATTACCGAAGGTGTCCGTGCCGAGGGTTACGGGATAACCAAGCTCACCCTTGAGCCGCACCTTGTATTCTCTTGCTTCAAAGTACAGCTCCATTGTAAAGCCACGGTACTCACCGAGGGGAATGGGGTCGGGATTCGTCATTGCCTTACACGCCTCCAAGATGGCGTTGCCGGCATCCGCTTTCTCTGAATAGAAAGCACCCTTGACCGTCATACCCACAAAGGTTTCATCAGACGGCTTCGGGTGCTCTGCCACTCTTTCAATATCGGATTTTAGTCCCGCAATTACATCAGAGCGCCGTGCGATCTCCTGCGGATAGAACTTGATGATCTTATCCTCCAAAGCATATTTTTCGGAAAGGAAGCTGGACTTTAAGAGCCGCAGCTTCTGAACCTGAATGTCCAAGTCCATCTTCTCTTTGATGTGGGGATTGCCGGTCGCCAGCATTTTGATTTCAGCATAGGACAGTGCGGTTTCGTCAATATCTTCGCAGGAGCGTACCGGCGATTTGCTGGTCATTATCTGCGAAGCGAACTTCTGCTTGCCTTCCACGAGCTGATATAAGTAGGCATCAAAGGTTTCTTCCGTTACAAAACGGTAGATGTGAACCTCTGCATTTTCGTTGCCTTGCCGGATGCTTCTGCCGAGCCGCTGTTCCAAGTCAGACGGTCGCCACGGGCAATCGAGATCGGAGGATGCGGCAAGTTTGTTCTGCACATTCGTACCGGCTCCCATCTTCTGCGTACTGCCCATCAGGATGCGGACATCCCCTCGGCGTACCTTCTTGAACAGCTCCAGCTTCTTTGCCTCGGTATCTGCTTCGTGGATGAACCTTATCTCATCGGCGGGTACGCCACGGGCAATCAGCTTCTGTCGAATGTCGTCATAGACATTGAAGGAGCCGTCGTTTTTCGGCGTAGACAGGTCGCAGAAAAATAGCTGGGTCAACCGCTTCTCACTGCCACGCTCCCAAGTTTCAAACATAGCGTCCACGCAGGCGTTGAGCTTGCTGTCCTCAAAATCAGGGAGCAACGGATTGATAAGCCGCTGATCAAGAGCCAGCTTTCTGCCGTCGTTGGTGATCTTGAGCATATTATCTTCCTTGGCATCAACCATACCGTTTCGTACCCTCTCGGCTCTCTCCGCAAGCTCGGCTACCATCTGCTTTTGGATTTCAGATGGCTTCACCGAGATATTGTGAAAGACCGCTGTCGGCACTGGCAGGTCGAGCATATCCGCTGTTTTGATGTCTGCGATTTCCTTAAACATCGCCATCAGCTCCGGTAAATTGTAGAAGCGGGCAAAGCGTGTTTTGGCTCGGTATCCCGTTCCTTCGGGTGTAAGTTCTACTGCCGTAATGGTTTCTCCGAAGGTTGATGCCCAGGCATCGAAGTGCTGCAAGTTGTTCTGAACAAGAGTGTTGTACTGCAAGTACCGCTGAATGGTGTAAAGCTCGACCATCAAATTGGAGATCGGCGTTCCTGTCGCAAACACTGTCCCACGCCCTCCGGTCAATTCGTCCAAATACCGACACTTCATAAAAAGATCGCTGGATTTCTGTGCTTCGGTCTGTGCGATACCTCCGACATTCCTCATTTTGGTATAGAGGAAAAGGTTCTTGTAGTAGTGGCTCTCATCAATGAAAAGCCTGTCCACACCAAGTTCCTCAAAGGTCACAACATCGTCCTTTTTGGACTGATCGTTGAGCTTATCGAGCTTCTGCTTGACAGATTTCTTTGTGCGCTCCAGTTGTTTTACGGAGAAGTTATCTCCACGGTTCTTTTTCAGTTCCGCAATGCCCTCCGTAACTTCATCAAGCTGCTGTTCGAGGATCGCCCGCTGCCGTTCAATGGACATCGGTATTTTCTCGAACTGCGAATGCCCGATAATGATGGCATCGTAATCGCCGGTGGCAATTCTGCCGCAGAACTTTTTGCGGTTCTTGGTTTCAAAGTCTTTCTTCGTTGCCACCAAAATATTGGCAGAGGGGTAGAGCTGTAAGAACTCCGATGCCCACTGCTCGGTGAGGTGGTTGGGTACGACAAACAGGGATTTACTGCACAATCCGAGCCGTTTGGACTCCATCGCCGCCGAAACCATCTCGAAGGTTTTCCCTGCGCCCACGGCGTGTGCAAGCAGCGTATTCCCGCCGTATAGGATGTGTGCCACCGCATTTCTTTGGTGTTCCCGAAGCTCGATTTCCGGGTTCATACCACTGAAAACGATGTGGCTTCCATCGTACTCACGGGGACGCAGGCTGTTGAATTTATCGTTGTAAAGGCGGCAGAGCCGTTCTCTGCGCTCAGGGTCAGACCAAACCCAATCCTGAAAACCCTGCTTGATTAGTTCCTGCTTTGCCTGTGCGATTGCCGTTTCCTTCTTGTTCAGAATGGCTTTCTTTTTGCCGTCTGCGTCCTCTACATAGTCGAAGATGCGGACATCCTTTAGATTCAGCGTTTCCTCGATGATCTTGTAGGCGTTGATGCGCCCCGTACCGTAGGTGCTGTATGCCTTCACATTGCTGCGGTCATAGGACTTGCCCTCAATATTCCACTCACCGGTATAGGCAGAGAAATGCACCTTGATGTTCCACTGTGCGTACCTCGGTGTACCCAAGAACTCAAACATAAACTGTTCGACAATTTCGGTCGGTAGCCAAGTAGCACCAAGCCGAACGGCGATCTCGCTGGCGGTCAGGTCTTTGGGCTGCACCCGTTCCAGTGCTTCCACATTGACGGTGTAATCTTCGGGGTAAAGCTCCGCCGACTTTCTGGCGAGTACCAGCTTTTCCCGGACATTGCCGGAGAGGTATTCGTCCGCCATCAGGTACTTTGCCTGCGTGGAATTGCCGTACCCGTGCATCGGGTTCAGAAAGATAACGCCCTTCAAGTCTGCAAAGATTTCTTCCTCGGTCTTGCCGGTCAGCTCGCACATATAATCCATATCCACACGGGCTTTTTCACCCATAGAAACGGCAAGCGCTTCGCTGGCGGTATCTACAGAAGTGACCGGGGTATGTGGCTTGATGGTTCGCTTGTAGAATATATCCGCCTTGCGTTCAAGCTGTCCTTCATCGCCCAAGACCTCAAGAGCCGAGAGCAGAGAAAAGGAGCTGTCCTGCGAAAATGCGGAGATGTTGGCACGGCTGTTGATAAGTCCGTACTGCCCCGAAAAGGTATCATAAAGAGCGTTTAATCGCTCCTGCTCCGCTTTAATTTCCGAGTCGGGGTAATCTTCCGTCTGCAATTCAATCAGCTTTCTGACCGAATCACGGATGCGGATCATACCCTTTATGCGGTTCTCTGCGGTAGCGGATACCTCCACCGGAGCCATACGGCTGTTTTCACGGAAGTAGATTTTATCGTCCAGCACCGTATAGGAGAAGTTACGGACGGTGGGATCTGCAGGAATGGAATTATCCTCCTCTGCAAGCTCATCCTCCACCTCATATGCAGTCAGCTCACCGTGAATATTGGAGACGGCTTCGCTGAGTTGCTCGGCAAGGTCTGCCCCCTCATAAGGGACGCAGGTGGCTTCGGGACCGAAACGCCCCGTCACCATTTTCATCTCTCCGAGGATCATTTCGGGATGCTCAACAAAGTAGCTGTTCATCAGGATACCGTTTTCATCCGTGCCGAGCTGTACCCAATCCGGCTCTATATCCACAATGCGGTCACGCTTTTGCAGAATTAGAATGTCCGAAACGACCTCCGTTCCGGCATTGCCCTTAAAGGTGTTGTTCGGCAAACGGATAGCACCAAGCAGGTCAGCTCGCTGAGCAATATACTTTCGGACAGCGGAGTTTTCCTTATCCATCGTTCCCTTGCTGGTGATGAGAGCCATCACGCCGCCCGGACGGAGTTTGTCCAAGGACTTGGCAAAAAAGTAGTCGTGAATGAAAAACTTGTGCTTATCGTAACGCTTATCAGGAACCTTGAAATCCCCGAAGGGTACATTTCCCACAACGGCATCAAAGAAGCTGTCGGGGAGGTTGGTTTTCTCAAAGCCCTGTGCGGCGATAGAGGACTTTTGATATAACTGCTGTGCGATACCGGCAGAAACCGTATCAAGCTCCACACCGTAGATCTTGCTTTCCTTCATTTCTTCGGGAAGCATACCGATAAAATGCCCGATGCCGCAAGACGGCTCCAAGATGTTGCCCTCACGGAATCCAAGCTGTTTCATCACCTTATACACGGCATTGATAACCGTTGGCGGCGTGTAGAAAGCGGTCAGAGTGCTTTCTCTTGCGGAAGCGTATTCCTCCGGTGTCAGGATGTTTTTCAGCATCCCGAACTCTGTCTGCCAAGAACCGGCTCTCTCATCAAAGGCTTCGGGAATACCGCCCCAGCCAACATACTTGGAAAGAATGATCTGCTCGTCCGGTGTGGCGAAGCGGTTTTCTTCCTGACACCTTTTCAGAACGGTGATCGCCGCATAGTTGCGGTGGAAGCGTTCTTTCTTGTTGACCTCCTCGACCTCGTGAGAAGCAAGGTCAAAGGTATGCCGGTCTGCCATTGGGATTTCGGGATGAATATCAAAGGTCTGCACCCGGCTTTTCTTCGGCTGCTCCCAAACAGGGGTAAGGGGTGCTTCCACCCGTGCCAGTTCTTCCTCGGAGAGATAAACAAGGTCGTCAAAGGACAGTGCTTGCAGTCCTTTTTCGGTCAGTTCTTCAAGGGATGCATACTGTTCACTGCGGACGACTTTTCCATCCACAAGGGTTTCGATGCGAAAATCCACAAGATTGACCCTTGCCTGTATTTCGTGCTTGTCATCCTCGGTGGTGGTATAGGCGATCTCAACATTGGAAGGGTCGGAATAATCCGCACCATCCTCACGCTGATACTCCTCACGGCAAAAATCGTCAATGAGATGCTTCGCCTTGTCCAGAGGATTTTCCGGCAGATACGGGCTGTCGATGATCTCAAAGCCCTTGGGCGGTGGGTCAAGCTGGGTGATAAAACTGTGCGGAATGGTGTTGCCGTCCTTGTCCTTATACAGAACAATACTCATCGGCACACCGTAGTAGTTTTCCTCCTTGATGTCCTTCTCAAACTGATAAGGACTGGTGTACTCGATGCTTTCACCGACCTTGCCGTCCGTGCCGGCGATGGCCAGGTGCATTTCTGCCATGCCGATCGGGCTCAAACCCGGGCCT
>OGXV01001437.1_pt1 | contig 14064 bp, 14 predicted proteins | sample 1576391 | NCBI WGS metagenome assembly OGXV01 (sample SAMEA3541586, study PRJEB24748) | human gut metagenome | biome: human gut; feature: human-associated habitat; material: faeces | place: China | collected 2012 | reverse complement strand
CAACCGCAGCAATGTCGATTTCTTTCCAGCCATACGGAATCGCACTGTATTTGCTCTGCACATCTGCCATAGAAGTCGGTAGCTTTTTCGCATCCTGCATTTCCAGATATTCTTCCATAGCAGAAGCAGCATCACGGTTCGGTTCCATGCCCGGAAGTGCCGTTACTGCACCTGTCAGAATCGCAATAATATCTGCGTCACTGCCTGCATTATCTGTAATCAGGTCGAGCTTGCTATATACATGAGCAACCAGATATTCAAGAGACTGGTCAATTTTGCTCTTGGCATTTCCGGCTTTGATTTCCAGATGCTCGCCATCTACATAGAACTGTGCCCCTTCGATGGCATTTTGCAATTCAGTCATAGCACTCAGCTCATATTTTCCAGCTTCACTCTGCTGATTTTCAATAATTTTCTGTACTGTATCTGGTAATGAGCTTACATTTCTCTGCATTACATACTTGCGAATCTTCATGGCAGATTCCAGAGATTCATAATAAGGCGTATCAGCCAGAACAACGATTGCTTCGTTGCCCTTGGATTCTGCCATCAGACGATAATCTGTTTTTTCAATAGCATCAATAGCAACGGTCAAGAAACGTAGACACATGCCGCCTGTTGCCACACCAACCGTAATACCATCTACCATCTTGTCAAATGCAAAATCATTGTTTCCATAGCGAAATTTACTGGTTTTAAAAATATCACCATAAATCATCTTGGCAATACGCTCCACAATAGAAACGGTATCCACATTGGTATCTCTGATTTCACGCTGAATGTCCTGTTCCTCATCCGTCAGGAAATTGTAGGTATCGCCAGTTCTGCCGATATAATTCTGGCTCATCAGACGGTCAAGGCTTCCACGGACAGCTTCACGCATGATAATCTTATCTACACGAATATCGTCTGCCATGAGGATAACGATATTGTCCAGATTGGAAGGAATATCATCTAGATATCGAATCAAGTACAAAAGTTTCAGTACATCCACATCCTGCTGTTCGATTCCATCGCCATTGTCAGCAGCTTTCTGGCAACGCTCAATCACTCTACGGATAGAACCGTCCAGGAAAGTATGTACGGTATCATAAAAACGGAAGAATGGAACAAGTGCATACTCGTCCTTCTCCTGAATTTTCTGTGCAGCTTCCTGGAAACCGGACAGCATGGAACGCTCACCACCGGACAGGTGCTTGCCGGAATTTCCGTGCTTGCGGATTTCAGCAAATACCTTCTGCATGATGATGAACTGATACGGCACAAACGGGAAGTTCTCTGTAAATTCCCTCGGACCGGAGTAGCCTTTGATATCCAAAACGGAACCGCTAAAGCTGAACAAATTGCGAAGGACTGAATCATTCTGCTCATAAACATCTTCCAGCTCTTCGACTGCTTCCGCTTTCTTTTTCAGAATACGTTTCTGGATGACTTCATCCACAGAGGAAGAAGATAAACTCAGTCTTGTTTTGAAACGAGCCTGAATACGGGAGAACTCATCCGCACGAACTTTGATGATTTCATCAATGGCTTCCTGCCCAGTGCAGATCACCCAAATCTTACCTTCGCACTCACTTCCGATTTTTTCGGTCAGAGACTGGAGGTTCAAAAGCATATCGGTATCCGTACCAACATACTGTCCAACCTCGTCAATCATAAACAGCAGACGGAAGTTTGCAGGTTTAGTATCTACATAGGCTTTCATATCTTCCACAAGCTGTGCAATAGAAATTTCTGTTGCGGTTTTATCATTGAACCACGTCTTGGCATCGTCCTCACTCATATCTAAAACTTCCATCAGTGTCGGGATGATGAACTTTCCATTGAAAGCAAAGGCACGGCGCATTTCAAGCCATGGCTTGCCTTTCTTTTCTTCAAAAACTCTGCGGAACTCCTCTGTCTTACCCTGCTGGTCAATATAACGCTCCATCATGGCAACTTTAAGATTTTCACCGTAAAATCCCAGATGGTTGTAGAACATCTTTGCAAAAACACGAAGTACAGCAGTCTTGTCTTTATTGCTGAAGCCTTCAATATCAATGTTGAAAAGAATGGTTTCCGTCTGACCCTTCGTGGCACGGTCGATCAGCATAAAAGTTGCCGGGTCATCCTCAAACTTTTTACGGAAACGCTCCACACTGCGAATGCCTTTTACCTCTTTATTTTCCAAAAGGTAGGAAAGCATTTTCAAGAAGTGAGATTTACCACTTCCAAAGAAACCGGAAATCCAAACACCCATATCGGCTGTCGGCTGGTCGAAAGCATCACCGTAATAATTGAAGAATGTAATAAAGTGTTTCTTCAATTCTCTGGTAATGACATATTCATTTAACTCTTGCTCGATTACATCATCAGCAGCCTGATCTACTTTAATTACACCATTGATTTTGCGGTTAATATCATCCGCAAACATATCTCGAATCATCATGGCTTTATCCCCCTTAATCTATGACATTGAATGCCCGGTAATAATCATTTGGTGTCAAACGATTGAACAGTTTTACATGACGACCATCAAACTCACCCGGATACATAACCAAAATCGGAACATCCGAAAAATACGGTTGCAAGGCTTCCAGTAACGTATGGATTCTCATAAACGGGAACACCTCGCCCACACCTGTCAGCATCAGCACATCACCCGGTTCATGTGGCTCATACTGGATTTTATCAATAAACTCTCCATTACCGATTGCGGAGTTAAGCTGCTCCAGAAGATAAGCACTTCCGTCAGCTTCTTCCATATCGGGAATCGCATCTGTGATGTCCATATCATCGCAGATAGAGAGAAATGTTTTATATAAATTACAAACGATCAAATGGCAATCTAAGGACTGATCGGTTTCCAGCTGATTCACAAAATGGCGGACAACCATTTCATTCTCCGGTTCATAACAGAAGATTCTGATATTCACCTCATTGCTGAGTCCTTTGCCTTCCAGGAACTCCGGTTCCTGAATCAATGCCCGAACTTTGTCCAGGCGTTCTTTTATGTCACTCATTGGCTACCTCCTAAGAAAAGCAATTAAACGCTGGCAGTATCGCTGTGTCGCCATTGCTTCTGATGGCATTCTCCAAAACAGGATGTAGCCATACTGGATTCAAATGATCTGCCTTGAGATTGTCGAGATATTCTGTTTCAACAAGCACTCTGGCAATAATCTGTTTTAACTTTGTTATTGTAGTATCGCTCCAGGAAGCCACGGTATCATTCTGCTCCTGCAAGCGCATAAAAAATGTATTCAAATCTATCTTACCAAAAGAAGTGTCCCTTAATCTGTACTTCTCGCCAATGACGGTCAGCATAAATTCCCAGACCAGTCGGCTTTGCTTCATTAACGCATACAGACAAATCTGTTTTGCTACATCTGTTGGTTGTGACGCAATCGCAGAAACCAGAGAATCATCTTCCAGAGCATGAAGCCGTTTGATGCAGGCTTTCGCCATGCGTGTGATAGATTTTTCCGTTGGGTACTGGAAAAGATTCTGCTCTACAATTTCTTTCACAATCGCATCATCTGAATTTCCTTCTGCCATTAGCTTTGCGGTAGAACGCATCTCGTAGAAAAGGAACGGTTCTCTGGTCAGAGACGCAATATAAGGATAAGAATGATCCATACTACCGTACCTCCTTACTGTTCCTCTTTTTTATCAGGAACAAATTCCATGATGTCTCCAACATCACAACTTAAAGCAGAACATATTTTTGATAAAATTTCCGTACTCACATTCTCATCCTTGCCCAATCTGGACATTGTTGTTGTACTAAATCCAGTCAATGCACGTAAGTCTTTCTTCCTCATATCTTTATCAATTAGCATTTTCCACAGCTTTTTATAACTAACCGCCATAATGTCACCTCTTGTTCTATCATTTTTTTTAACAAATACTCTTTCTTCCTTTTATCATATCATGAAAATGCGATGTGAACAATCTTATATGATAAATATCAAATTTAATTTCTGATATTTCGCATTTGATCTATCATTTCAATTCTTTATTCTAAAAGCTTCCAAAATCTGCAATATCACAATTTTCTAAGAACTGTTCCAACTGCTGAATATACACAAAACAAAAACAGGTATAGTTGTTCCTAATAACTCACTTTTTGAACGTTCATTCAAAAAATAAGCTTCAGTATACAACTATCCCTGCCACAGTTTTTCTACTCATCCCCCACCAACAACCCATACAACGTCGGCTTCACATGCAATTCCTTCATCATTGCCTCTAATGCCGCCCCGTCTGCTTTCTTGCCCTGGCGGATCGCACGGATCATGATGTTTTTCGGTGTGTGTTCCATGTCGATGAATTCGAGAATCTGCGTCCGGTAGCCGGACATTTCGAGGAGCTGCCCACGGATTCCGTCGGTCAGAAGCGCCGACATACGCTCTTTCAGAAGGCCGTACTGTAAAACCGGCGACAGAAGATCGTTCTGAATCTGCTTGTTAATCTCATGCTGACAGCATGGAACGGAAAGAATGACTTTTGCGCCCCATTTGACCGCTTTTGCCAGCGCATAATCGGTCGCTGTATCACAGGCGTGCAGCGTCACGACCATATCGACCTGATCGACGCCCTCATATCCGGCGATGTCGCCGTGCAGGAAGGTCAGGTTCTCAAATTCAAACTTCTTGCTCAGGCGGTTGCAGAGCGCAATGACATCTTTTTTCAGATCCAGACCGATGACACGGATCGAATATTTTTTCAGCACATGCAGATAGTAATACATCGCAAACGTCAGATATGATTTCCCGCATCCGAAATCAATGATCGTATTCGTCCGGTTCGGATCGAGATTCGGAAGTACATCCTCAATAAATTCCAGGAAACGGTTGATCTGGCGAAATTTGTCGTAGCGGGATTTCACAACTTTGCCTTCTGCCGTCATGACACCGAGATCTACCAGAAATGGGACTGGGACGCCTTCCTGAAGGACGTATTTTTTAGTACGGTTATGGGATAACGAAGCCAGACGTTCTGAAAACGCTGCGGCATCCATGCCAGCCGACAGTCCTGTTCCGGCATTTTTCTGCTGTTTCGCATTGCTCTGCAGTTTACCATTTCCCTGTATTTTAGCACTTCTCTGCATCTTTCCGTTTTCGTGACTTGACTGACTCTGACCCGATTTTTCGAGCGAATTTTCTTTCACATCTGCATGGCTCTTCGCCGGCATCTGCTTTCCAGCTTTCTGCACATCACCTGCTGCCACCGATACTGTCCGATTCTCTGCCCTTTTAACCCCCACCTTCTTCTCTTTGATCGTCACTGTCCCCTTCTTACTGATCAGAATATTGACAATCCCGTGAAGCGACGCGATCTCCGCATTGCGGTAACGGTTATCCAGTTCTCCGAGCAGGTACTCGGCGGTCTTTTCTGCGTTCTGATTTTTCTGAAATGCCTGTTTTTCCGTAAATTCTTCCGTCTGAAAAGCAAGCGCCCCCCGCAGAAGCAGAGGACGCACAGTTAATTTCAGATAGGATTCACGGGTTCTCGGGTTGCTGAAAATGATTCGCTCCAGATCGGCATCGAGATACCGCAGAAGCACCTCTCTCAGTTCCTGTGATTTATCCATATGAAACTCCTATTAGTTCTTAAAGCTGTGTACTGGTGCCGGGATACGTCCGGTACGTTTGACAAAGTTGTCGCAGGAGAAACGGTTGACCGGAATGATCGGCGCATAGCCAAGCAGACCGCCGAACTCTGCCGTATCGCCCACTGTTTTTCCGATGACCGGAATCAGGCGGACTGCCGTTGTCTTCTGGTTGATCATGCCGATTGCCGCCTCGTCCGCGATGATACCGGCGATCGTGGTCGCTTTCGTATCGCCTGGGATCGCAATCATATCAAGACCTACAGAGCAGACACAGGTCATTGCTTCCAGCTTCTCAATCGTAAGCGCACCCTCAGAAACTGCATCGATCATGCCCTGATCCTCGCTGACCGGAATAAACGCACCGCTGAGTCCGCCCACATAGGAGGACGCCATGATGCCGCCCTTCTTAACCTGATCATTTAACATTGCCAGCGCTGCTGTTGTACCCGGTGCACCACTGCGCTCTAAGCCGATCTCTTCCAGAATCTCCGCCACACTGTCTCCGACTGCCGGAGTCGGTGCCAGCGACAGATCAATGATGCCAAACGGAACGCCCAGACGTTTGGATGCCTCCTGTGCTACCAGCTGTCCAACACGGGTGATCTTGAACGCCGTCTTCTTGATCGTCTCACACAGCACCTCAAAGTTCTCGCCACGTACCTTTTCCAGAGCCGTCTTTACAACTCCCGGACCGCTGACGCCGACGTTGATGATCGCATCCGCCTCAGTCACGCCATGGAATGCACCTGCCATGAACGGGTTATCATCCGGCGCGTTGCAGAATACAACCAGCTTCGCACAGCCGAGAGAATCATTGTCCTTCGTTGCCTCTGCGGTTGCCACAACCATCTCGCCCATCAGACGGACCGCATCCATGTTAAGACCTGTCTTGGTAGAACCGACATTGATGGAGCTGCACACACGGTCGGTGCAGGCAAGTGCCTGCGGGATCGAGCGGATCAGAAGCTCTTCCGCCGGTGTCATTCCCTTGGAAACCAATGCGGAATAGCCGCCGATAAAGTTGACGCCCACTTCTTTCGCTGCCTTATCAAGTGTTTTCGCAATCTCTACAAAATCCTCGCTCTTCTTGCAGGCGCTTCCCCCTACCAACGCGATCGGAGTAACCGAGATACGTTTATTGACGATCGGAACCCCAAATTCACGTCCGATGGCATCGCCGGTCGATACAAGATCTTTCGCATAAGTTGTAATCTTATTGTAGATCTTCTCATTCATCTTCGCCAGATCACTGTCCACACAGTCTAAGAGGCTGATACCCATCGTGATCGTCCGCACATCCAGTTTTTCATGCGCGATCATGTTATTAGTTTCCAGAACTTCCTGCATGTTAATCATTGGTTTTACGTCCTTTCTGAAAATATTTGCTTAGATTCTGTGCATACTGGTAAAAATCTCTTCTCTCTGACAGAGAATCTTTACGCCGATCTCCTGTCCCAGCTTGTCCAGCTCATGCGCCATATCATCAAAGGATGTCTCGGAACCGGAAATATCCACGATCATCATCATGTTGAAATATTCCTGCAGGATCGTCTGCGTGATGTCAAGAATGTTCATGTTGTGGTCAGCCAGATAATTACACGTTTTTGCAACGATACCGACGCGGTCCTGTCCAACGATAGTAATAATAATCTTACTCATAGGTTTCATCCTCCTGTGTGCTCTCCGTCCTATGGCGGAAATGTTTTTATGACTTACTAATTTCTATAAAAACTCAACTGCCATCCGGCTGCTGACTTTTACACCTAAAATGATATTCCGTTACTGGACACGTATGCGTGTACAGTAACGATATTTCTGTCAACCCCACACGTTTGTCCATGCCTCCAAGCCATAACCCCAAATATATCTTCTGGCTTATTTTCAGACTTTGTATAACCAATTTTAATACTTTTACGTCTTCTACACCGTCACAATCTGCGACACTGCATCGCGTTTTGCCACTGTGATCGGGAAATCATTCGCCTTATACGGCGTATCTCCCTCTGTGATCTCCAGACGCACCGTCTCATATGCCAGCTCTTCGTAATTATTTTCCTTACTCAGATGCCCCAGGAAAATGTGCTTCAAATTGTCATGCAGAATGGAACTTAAAAGCCGCCCCGCATTTTCATTGGAAAGGTGTCCGTAATCGCCTAAGATACGACGCTTCAGGTAATACGGATACGGTCCTGCCTCCAGCATTTTGACATCGTGGTTGGCTTCCAGCAAAATCGCATCCAGCCCCTGCAGATGGTCAATGATGTACTGGGAATAATGCCCCATATCCGTCGCCACCGCCACCGATCTTTTTTCATTCTGAACCCGGTAGGCAACAGGATTCGCTGCATCATGGTCGATCCGGAACGGTTTGACTTCCAGATCTCCTACCATAAAATCAACATCCGGCGTAATCGGGTGCATCAGATCTTCCGGAATCTCGCCAAGACTCTTGGAATCCTGAATTTCCTCTAATGTCTCTTTTGTGCTGTAAATAGGTGTGCCATATTTGCGCGCCAGCACGCCGAGCCCTTTGATGTGGTCGGAATGTTCATGCGTGATGAGAATTCCATCCAGTTCCCGCGCATTCAGCCCCAGGTCATTTAACCCCATCTCAATACGCTTGTTGCTGATCCCCGCATCCACCAGAACGTGGGTGTTGTCGCTTCCTATATAAATACAATTCCCGCTGCTGCCGCTGGCAATACTAACCATCCGCATATGTATCCTAATCCTCTTTTCCTAAAAATGACGCTATCTGCTTCCGAATATCCTCAATCCCGCCGTTGTTGTCCAACACACGCGTCGCAAAACTCCGGTAATCGTCCTCGGATGCCTGATTTGCCATGATGCCCCGGCATTTTTCCTCGCTGTAGCCGCGGCTTGCCATCAGACGCTTGATGCGGTTTTCCACCGATGTGTATACATACCAGATTTCATCAAACATCGCATTATGGTCGTCATCATAGAGAGCTGCCTCCACAACGATGATCTCCTTGTCGGAATGGTTGATCGCATAGCGGATCTCCTCCCACGCCATCGGGTGGATGATGGCGTTCATCGTCTCCACCGCCTCTTTATTCTGGAAAATAAGCGCCGCCAGCTTTTTGCGGTCAATGCTGCCGTCCTTATTTAAAAAGGAATCACCCAACGCCTCTACCACATGCTGATAGCCTTTCTTACCCGGCTCCATGAGCTGGTGAGCCACTTCATCTGCCTTAATAATTTCCGCGTCAAATTCCTCCTGCAGCACACGCAGGACCTCACTCTTACCGGAACCAACGCCTCCGGTAATACTGATTATCTTCATGTTTATCTGTACCTTTCCATTATTTCGTTTCAAACCACGAATTTCCCGTCTTCATATCGATTTCCAGCTCCACCTGCAGCTGCGCCGCACGTTTCATCTCCGTCGCCAGAATCGACTGCACCTGTTCCAGCTCTTCTTTCCAGGTTTCAACCAGGAGTTCATCGTGCACTTGGAGGACAATGCGGGAACGCAGTCCTTCGCGGCGCAGGCGTTGATCGACGCGGATCATCGCAATCTTGATAATGTCGGCTGCAGTTCCCTGAATCGGGGAATTCATCGCCACACGCTCACCGAACGAACGCTGCATAAAATTGCCGGATTTCAGCTCCGGAATCGGTCTCACACGCCCATACATAGTCTTGACCTCGCCGTATTTCCTGCCCGTTTTTACCAGACCATCGAGAAAACGTTTGACATCCGGGTAGGTTTCAAAGTAGCGCTCAATGTACTCGGTTGCTTCCTTGCGGGAAATACCGAGATCTTCGCCCAGCCCAAACGCGCTGATACCATATACGATACCGAAATTGACTGCTTTTGCATTGCGGCGAAGCTGCGGTGTCACTTCCTCAAGCGGCACATGGAATACCTGCGACGCCGTGATCGCGTGGATGTCCTCCGCCTGTCGGTATGCCTGGATGAGGTTCTTGTCATTCGACATATGCGCCAGCACACGCAGCTCAATCTGGGAATAATCAGCGTCAACCAGCACACAGCCCTCGCGCGGTACAAACAGCTTCCGGATCTCGCGTCCCAGCTCCATACGCACCGGAATGTTCTGCAGGTTCGGCTCTGTACTGCTGATACGTCCTGTCGCTGTGATCGTCTGGTTAAAGGTTCCGTGGATTCGTCCGTCCTCCCGGATAAATGCACCCAGCCCATCCGCATAGGTCGATTTGAGTTTCGCCACCTGGCGATAGTCTAATACTTTCCGCACAACCGGATACTCCGGCGCCAGTTTTTCCAGCACATCCGCCGCCGTCGAATAGCCAGTCTTCGTCTTTTTGCCGCCCGGCAGGGACATTTTTTCAAATAAAACCTCACCCAGCTGCTTCGGGGAATTAATATTAAATTCACAGCCCGTCTCGGCGTAAATCTCCTGCTCCAGTTTCTCTACCTGCGTCTGGAGGCGCTCGCCGTAGGCTTTCAATTCCTCCCGGCGCACCTGAATACCTTCCTCTTCCATATGATAGAGGCTGTAAATAACCGGCATCTCTATCTCATAAAAGAGATGCATCATTCCATGTCTTCGAAGCTGCCCCAGCAGGATTTCCCGCGATTTCCACGCCGTATATGCCATGTAGCAGACACAATTCAACGCTTTCTCCGGCATTGTCTCAAATGCATCCGACAGCGCCGTTTTTCCAAGCAAATCGACCTGTGACGGCACGGTCATATCCAGGTAATCGCGCGCCAGGTCATCATATCCATAGGTATCCTTGAGCGGATTTAACAGATACGCCGCCACGCCTGCGTCCATAACCGCACGGTTTCCTTCTGCATTCCGGATGCCGTCCACGATCCGGCGGCTGTGATTTTTAAGAAATGGAAGCTGGATCTTGAGATCCAGAACCGTCACAGACGGAACCACCTCCATCAGGCGTTCCAGCTCCTCCGCCAGATACTGTCCGGTCAGGAACCCAACCGCCGGGATCGCATAGATCGATGTCCCGTCCAGGCAGAGTGCCAGTGCCACAACCTCTCCTTTTTCAATCACCAGCTGCGCGCCGATCTCCTCCGTGCGCTGTGCACGGTCAAAAATCACCTGTGCCTCGCCAAAATCATTTACCAGACGGAAAGATTTTTCCATTTCTGATGACGCAAAGGCGTCCTCACCAAATTTCTGCAGAATGGACTTAAATTCCAGCTGCTTCATATACTGATATGCCTCCGGCGTATAAAGCGAATCCAGCTTCGCCTCCTCCAGCGAAAAACCAATCTCGCAATTGATGCGGATCGTTGCCAGATCCTTGCTCATCTGCGCCATGTCATAATGCTCCCGAAGCGCTTTCTGTGCGCGCGGCGGCTTTACCTCATCAATGTGTGCATACGCATTCTCAATGCTTCCGTAGGTGGTAATCAGGCTGGTTGCCGTCTTTTCACCGATCGATGGCACGCCCGGAATATTATCCGAAGTATCGCCCATCAGCGCCTTTACATCAATAAATTCGATCGGCGTCACCTGATACTCCGCCTTCACATCCTCCGGGTAATAGTCGCGTATCTCCGTCGTACCTTTCGAAGTACGCGGCATCCGAATCTTAATGTGCGTATCTGCAAGCTGCAGCAGGTCACGATCTCCTGATACGATAGAAACCTCCACGCCCTCCGCCGCACAGCGTTTCGCGATCGTTCCCAGAATATCGTCTGCCTCATACCCCGCCTTGGTAAGAATCGGCACGCCCATCGCTGTCAGCACTTCCTTCATCACCGGAACCTGCTCATGCAGCTCCTGCGGCATCGGTTTTCTCGTTCCCTTGTATGCCGCATACATTTTGTGACGGAATGTCGGCTCTTTCAAGTCAAATGCCACTGCCAGATAGTCTGCCCCCTCATCTTCGATCACCCGGAACATGATATTTAAAAATCCGTACACTGCATTGGTGTGGAGTCCCTTCGAATTTGTCAACTCCGGCACCCCGTAAAATGCCCGGTTGAGTATACTATGACCATCTATCAGCACTAATTTGCCCATCTGTTTCCGTCTCCTGTTCTATCACTTGTTGCTTTTTTCTATGGTGCCAGCCAAATCCTGACCTGCAGCATCACCGTCACCAATACCGCCATCACGCCCAGCGTATTGACCGCATACTCCATTTTCCGGAAGCGCCACATCCGGCGCACACGGGCATATGACTCAGCGATCCGCTTCTGCAGTGCGCCCATGATATCAAAAGTACCCGATCCGGTGTCCAGCTGTTTCAGTCCGACATCCACCATAAAATAAATTTCCAATTCTTCCTGACAGTTGCGGCAATGTTCCAGATGCTCCAGAAACGCTTCCAGCTCATCCCCGCTCAGTTTATCCTGGATATACGGCGTCACAAGACGCTCCGCTTCCCGACAGGTCACAGACGCCACCTCCTTTTCCAGTCTGTCATTCCATATGAATTATCATTCACGCATGACGCGTTCATAAACCCATTTGAACCTAATCATACCTTATTTTAATGAAACACGCAAGCCCCTGCGAATGCTTCGCTTCTTATATTTCAAAACAAACAAAAAAACAGTTGCAATCTGTCTCCAATTTTGGTAAGATAAAAAGCGTCGATAGACAGCCGGCTTGTCGGAATGGCAGACGAGGTGGACTCAAAATCCATTGGTGGCAACACCGTGCGGGTTCAAGTCCCGCAGTCGGCAGATTTGAAAGCCCTTGAAAATATTGGATTTTTCCTTTATTTTCAAGGGCTTTTGGTGTTTTCAAGCAAATATCTATCAGCCTTTCTTATCCTGTTTCATCTCCCGCCTTTTCTTCGTCATCAGACCGCCAATCCGCCCGCTCTCCTTGGCAGTCAGGCTTCTCCAGCCATACTGCCGTACCTTGTCTGCCAGCCCAATTTCTTCCGCCACCTCATATTTCAGCCGCTCTGCCGGGGTCATTTTCTCAAAATCCACCTTATTTTCATCCATAAAAAATACTCCTTTCCACCTTGTGTACTCAGAGTATGTCCATTTTCTGGAAAACTATTCGCATTGTTTTTCTCTGTCCAGCTGCTCTTCCATCTCATCCGGCTCGTCGATCTCTTCCGGCAGCTGCTCCGTATCATCCCATATTTCCTCAGAATCACCCCAATTATATTTATCCTGAAATTTTTTTTCCTGATCGATCAGAAAATCCAGTCCGGCAGCTGCGCCTCCAATGGCAGCCCCGATCGATGTCACACCGATTCCACCCACAAAGAGGACAGCGCCAATGATTGCCATTTTTTTCATCCATTTTTTCATTTTCCTATCCTCCTACGCCCTGGCTGACAGATAACCTGCCGCCTGACGGCAAAGCTGAATGATTCCCTTGACTGCCCACGGCAGAAATACACCGTAAAACAGGATACAGCCGCATATCAGAAGCAGACAGCTGCCCTCTGCCGCGATACCCAATCCGATGAACATCAGTCCCATCGCAAAATGTTCAAACAGACTCGCCGTACCCAGAACAAACAGCATAATTCCGCCAACAAACACCAGCACCGTCATCAGTCCCAGCACCACCAATATCGCTGCCAGTGCGACTGCCAGCCCAAAAACACTTCCCACAGTTCCCGTTACCAGCGAAAAGATAAATGGAAGAACTGCAAGCACTACCAGAACTGCCACAACCATTCCAATCTTGGAACCGGTTATTTTTTCTTTTAAGCAATGCAGCATCTCGCTCAGACGGCTTCTTTGATTCTCATTGGATGCCGCATTTTCTCCCGTTTCCTCATCCCGAAATTCCCGGAATGGGGCATCCTCGGTTCCAGCCTGAAATCCTGCTTCTTTTTCTCGTTCTCCCTGTTCTGCCCCACCGCTTCTGGATAAAGTCGTCCGCTTTTCTTCAAATCGGCTGTCATTGTACCCCCGGTCTGTAAATTCGCCGCCACTCCATTCACTCTGCAGCTCCGTCCGGATTACCTCGGCAATATGCTCCGGACTCTGAAATTCTGCAAGTACCTCTTCTTCCTTCTCCGGTCCCGCTTCCTCCAGATAATCGCGGTAATAGTCAATCGCATCCCGTTTTTCTTCTTCCGGAATATCCTGCAAGAGCGCTTCCAGCCTCTCTAAAAATGCTTCTTTTTTCATGATCTGCCTCTCCTTATCCCTCTTTCAGTATCTCTGAAATTTTTCCTGCATACACGTTCCACTCACCCCGGTAAAGATTCAGCTGAATCCGTCCCGCCTCCGTTATTTTGTAATACCGTCGGTTTCTGCCGTCGATCGCCCGGTCATATGTTTCCAGGCAGTCATCCTTCTGAAGCCGCCGCAACACCGGATAAAGCGTGGACTCCGATATTTCGATTGCCTGACGGACATCCTGCGTGATCTTATACCCATATGTTCCTTCTGCAGATTTTGATACAACTGAAAGGACGATCGCATCCAGAAGCGCAGCTCCTGTATTAAAAACCATCTTATCCCTCCTAAGATTCACTAATTCAAAATATAATATTTTTTCTTGTTTAAT
>OGXV01001431.1_pt1 | contig 14075 bp, 9 predicted proteins | sample 1576391 | NCBI WGS metagenome assembly OGXV01 (sample SAMEA3541586, study PRJEB24748) | human gut metagenome | biome: human gut; feature: human-associated habitat; material: faeces | place: China | collected 2012 | reverse complement strand
GTGTATGGTGATGTACATTCGTTGAACAACAGCGCTTTACTGACTTTACGTTCTGCCTTATGGCGGCCGTGTTCCTGGTATTCATGGGTACGCATACGGTTTATGGAGCCGGCGGCCTGGACCTGAATACGGACTATCCGGGAATATCGGTAAAGCCGGGAGACAGCCTGAATATTCCTGTCACACTGGAGAACTACACAGGGGCCAGTCTGAATGCGGATTTGGAGATCACTGCCATGCCTGAGGGATGGGAGGGATATCTCCAGGGCGGCAGCTATCAGGTGAGCCGGGTCCATGTAAAGAACGGGGAAGAGGGAGCCCAGGTGACCCTTCATGTGACGGTTCCAAAGGAGCTGACAGAGGGGACTTACACGGTGGAGGTAAAGGCGTCTGCAGGCGAGGGTCTCACAGCCAGTCTGCCCGTCTCGTTTATGGTAAATGAGATGAATGCGGGAAAGGGAAGCTTTACCTCGGAATACCCCCAGCAGGAGGGAACCACGGGGACCAGTTTCTCTTTCAGCACCACACTGATTAACAACGGGCTTAAGACGCAGTCCTACAGCCTGTCATCCAATGCACCCTCCGGCTGGGGTGTAAGCTTTACCCCCACCGGTGAGACAGCCAAGGTGGCTGCCCTGGAGGTGGAGTCCGGCGCCAGCAAGGGTATGACAGTGTCGGTGACGCCGCCTGAGGGGGTTGCGGCAGGGGAATATGACATATCCTGCAGCGCTGTATCGGCGGAGGAAACCCTTGACACCAGTCTGAAGGTGGTTATTACAGGCAGCTACGGTCTTAAGGTTTCCACCCCGGACGGCCGCCTGAGCTTTGACGCCTATGCGGGCCGGTCCTCGGATGTGACGCTTAACATTACCAATACAGGCAACGTGGATCTGGAGAATGTGACGCTTAACTCATCCCTGCCCACCGGCTGGACCGTGACCTACAATACGGAGAACAACATGATCCCGTCCATTCCCGCAGGAAGCACCACAGAAGTTATTGCCCATGTAAAGCCTTCTTCGGAAGCAATCACAGGAGACTATGTGAACACATTTACGGCATCCTGCGAGCAGACCCAGTCCAATGCGGATTTCAGGGTATCGGTTAAGACCACGACAATCTGGGGTGTGGTGGCAGTGGTCATCATCCTGTGTACGGCCGGAGGCCTGGGCTATGTGTTCCGCAAATACGGCAGAAGGTAGCCTGTATGGATAGTTGGCTGGAAAGGGGTCATTGCTATGAATTATGAGGAAGAAATGATGATACGGACCGAACACCTGTCCAAATCCTACGGGGAGAAGGAAGCGGTCTGTGATTTGACACTGGAAATCCGGCGGGGGGAAATATTCGGGCTGCTGGGACCAAACGGAGCCGGAAAGACCACCACCACCCTTATGCTGTTAGGGCTGACCGAGCCCACCGGCGGCAGTGCGTACATAGACGGGAAGGACTGCGCCAGACAGGCCATCGACGTCAAGCGGATGGTGGGGTATCTGCCGGATAATGTGGGGTTTTACTCCGACATGACAGGACGGGAGAACCTGCGGTTTACAGGGCAGCTAAACGGACTGCCCAGTGATGTGACAGAGAGACGGATGGAGGAGCTTCTGGAAAAGGTGGGCATGACGGAGGCAGCCGACCAGAAGGCGGGAACCTATTCACGGGGAATGAGACAGCGTCTGGGAATTGCCGATGTCCTGATGAAGGACCCGAAGGTGGTCATCATGGATGAGCCCACCCTGGGAATCGACCCGGAAGGAATGCGGGAGCTGATGACCCTGATACGCAGCCTGGCGGAGGATGATAAAAGGACCATTCTCATATCATCCCACCAGCTTTATCAGATTCAGCAGATTTGCGACCGGGTGGGGCTGTTTGTGGACGGCAGGCTCATTGCCTGCGGAAGGATTGACGAGCTGGCAGGGCAGATGCGCCGTGAAGGGCATTATGCCCTGGAGGCAGCTGCTTTTCCCGATGACAGCGGATTCGAGGAACTGCTAAGGAGCCTTGGCAATGTGGAGCAGGTGGAGCGGACCGGCGATTTCTATGTGGTCCATTCCAGGTCAGACCTGTGCAGGGAGTTAAACCGCAGGGCCCTGGAAAAAGGCTATACCCTGCGCCACTTAAGACAGCGGGGAAATGACCTGGATGAAATTTACCGCAGATATTTTGAGAAAGGAGAGCAGAAAAATGGTGGTCTCAATCAAAAGAAAAATAAAGGATTCCTTTCTTTCGGCAGGGAACAGCGGTAAGAATATGCCAGACAAAGGTGCACAGATAAGACCGTGCAATGGCATGGGCGGCATGGCGGCCTTATACCGAAAGGAGATGTCGGACCACATACGCAGCAAACGGTTCCTGATTGTGCTGGGACTGATACTGCTGACCAGCTGCGCCAGCATATACGGGGCGCTGACCGGCCTTTCGGATGCGGTTGCGTCTGATTCCAGCTACATTTTTCTGAAGCTGTTCACCTTAAGCGGAAGCTCCATCCCGTCCTTTACCTCTTTCATTGCTCTGCTGGGACCTTTTGTGGGGCTGAGCCTGGGATTTGACGCCATCAACAGCGAACGCTCCGAGGGTACGCTTAACCGTCTGGTGGCGCAGCCTATTTACCGCGATGCAGTTATAAACGGGAAATTCCTGGCAGGCGCCACAATCATCTTCCTCATGGTCTTTTCCATGGGACTCATCGCAGGTTCTGTGGGACTTTTGGCCACCGGGGTGCCGCCTTCTGCCGAGGAAGCGGGGAGGGTGCTGGTGCTGCTGTTTTTCACCTCTGTGTATATCTGCTTCTGGCTGGCGCTGTCTATCCTCTGTTCCGTGCTGTGCCGCCATGCAGCCACATCAGCTATGATTGTGATTGCGCTGTGGATTTTCTTCGCGCTGTTTATGACCCTGGTGGTGAGCATTGTGGCCAATGCCCTGTATCCCATGGGGCAGGCCGCATCGGCAGGGCAGATTCTGGATAATTACAGCTGCCAGATGAGCCTGAACCGCTTGTCGCCTTATTACCTTTACAGTGAGGCGGTTTCCACCATCATGAATCCTATGGTGCGGTCCACCAATATCATCCTGCCCCAGCAGCTGTCGGGCGCCATCAGCGGATATCTGTCACTGGGACAGAGCTGCCTGCTGGTATGGCCCCATCTGACAGGCCTGCTGGCGCTGACGGCCGTGGTGTTCGCCGCTTCCTACATCAGCTTTATGAGAAGGGAGATACGCAGCAGGTAAAAGTGCGGTACAGGTTTGTGAATTATCTGTGAAATCCACCTCTGTTCTCTTGCGGTTCATACAGAATTGCGAGAGAATACAGGTGGATTTTTCAGACTTGGCGCAACACAGGGAGTGGATATAGATGAGAGTTTTGATTGTGGAGGATAACAGACGGCTGGCTGAGTCCATCCGTGACATATTAAAGCATTGGTATGACTGCGATATCTGCGGGGACGGCAATACCGGCTGCTGGCTGTTAAAGGACGGGGGCTATGACGCAGCTGTACTGGACCTGATGCTGCCCGGAATGGACGGAATCACCCTGCTGCGGGAGGCCAGAAAAATGGGATGCCAGGTTCCGGTACTGATACTGACAGCGAAAAGCGAGCTGGAGGACAGGGTGACGGGGCTGGAAAGCGGAGCTGATTATTATTTGACCAAGCCCTTTGACATGCAGGAGCTTCTGGCTGTCATGAAGACCATTTTAAGGCGCAGGGGGGAGATGATACCCGAAAGCCTGAACCTGGGCAACGTAACCTTAAACCAGGCGGACTACACCTTAAGAGGTCCGTACAAAAGCATACAGCTGGGCAAAAAGGAGTATGACATCATGCGTATTCTGATGGTGAACCGGGATATGGTGGTTTCCAAGGACACCCTTTTGTCCAAAGTATGGGGAAATGACGCGGAGGCAGTGGAGAACAATGTGGAGATTTACATATCTTTTCTGAGAAAGAAGCTGGATTTCCTCAAGGCGGATGTGATGATTGTCACCATACGCAAGCTGGGATACAGGATAGTGGAAAAGGACGGCAGGGAGGTGCTGTGATGAGGGAAATAGGCAGGCTTCGGCTTAAGTTTATCATTTACAACATGCTGGTGGTGACGGCGGTCATAGGAATAACCTTCTGCGCAGTGACCTCTGTGGTAAAGCACAGGGTAAATGACCAGGGAAGCCTGGCGCTGTCCAGGGTGGTATCAGGGGAAGAACAGTCCCTGATATTTGCTGCCATGCCGCCGGTGCGGATGCCGTACTTCACTGTTCTGGTGGGGGAGGACGGTGTGGTGTCGCTGAAGGAAGGATATGGTGCTTACTGGGAACCGGAATTCCTGGAGCAGATGGCTGTCCTGGGCATGAACGGGGAGGAGGACATGGGAATACTGGATGCATACCATCTGAGGTATTTAAGAATCAGCCAGCCGGCCGGTTATATGATCGCATTTGCAGATACCACCTATGAGGATTCACTGAGAAACGGGATCATGAAATACGGCGGAATGGCCTGCGTGGCTGTGTGGCTTGGGTTCTTCGCGCTGTCCTATTTCTTTTCCCGGTGGGCCGTAAAGCCGGTGGAGGAGTCAGTCCGCATGCAGAAGCAGTTCGTGGCGGATGCTTCCCATGAGTTAAAAACGCCGCTGACCGTGATTACGGCCAATGCAGAGCTTTTGCAGGAGCGGTATGCAGGCATATCGGCAGAGGCAGACAAGTGGATGGAGCATGTGAACCAGGAGTGCAGGGAAATGCGCTCCCTGGTGGAAAGTCTCCTGCTTCTGGCCAGGAACGATTCCTATGTACCGGGTAAGGGGGAATTTACCCGGTTCAGCTTAAGCGAGCTGGTTATGGAAAAGATTCTGATATTTGAACCTTTGTTTTACCAGGAGGAAAAGGTTCTGGAATATAACATAGAAGATGATGTGCTGATGATGGGAAATCCCTCCCGGATGGGGCAGCTGATTAAGGCCCTTATGGACAACGCGGTTAAATACTGCGTACCCAGGGGACGGGCGGAGATAAGGCTGGAGAAGACAGGCCGCAGCAGGGCCAGGCTGTGGGTGTGCAGCCAGGGAGAACCCATACCTGAGGATAAGCGCACATTGATTTTCCGAAGGTTTTACAGGGATGACAGCGCCAGAAGCAGCACAAATGGCTATGGCCTGGGACTGGCCATAGCGGCAGAGACAGCCAGGAGCCACAGGGCCAGGATTGGGGTGGAGTATAAGGACGGAATGAACTGCTTTTATGTGACAGTGAAAAGGAAGAGGGGGTAATAGAGGGTGGTATTAAAAAGACAGTATTAAAAAGGGGAATGGTATTCTCCTTTTTATTTTAACAGGAATGTGTTAGAATGTTTTTATATATTGAAACAATACACGCAAACGGCTGCCGGGGCAGTCTAAGGGGAGGACCAGGAAGATGGAAGAACAACCGCGGGATGCGGAGAATACCACCAGAGCCTTTTTTAAGGAATACATGGTAAACCGGAATGTGGAAGCCACACTTGACTGGCTGATGGATGATGTACAGTGGATAGGCACTGGGAAGGGTGAGTATTCCTGCGGAAAGGAACAGGTCCTTAAGGCGCTGGACCAGGAGTTTTCACTGGACCCGGATGCCTACCAGATTATATGGGAAGATATAAAGGAGAGCCGCCTCACCTCTGACTGCGCCGTCATGCAGGGCAGGCTTACTGTGGTGCGCATACTTTCCGACGGCAAGAACTTTGCCATGGGTGTGCGCGTTACTTCCACCTGTGTCCGCACAGCGAAAGGGTTTAAAGTGGCATCCATCCATGCGTCCGTGCCTGCTGATTTTCAGGAGGAGGGTGAATTCTTTCCTCTTTCCTTTGCGGAATCCGTAAGTGAGGAATATGCCCGCCGCATGGGCAGAAGCGCCCTGGAGCTGCTGGGGAAGACTATCCCAGGAGGTATGCTGGGCACCTACTTTGAACCGGGCTTTCCGCTGTACTATGTCAATGACAGGATGCTGGACTGTCTGGGATATACATATGAAGAGTTCAGCCAGGACAGTCAGGGCATGGTGGGTAACTGCATCCATCCCCAGGACCGGGAAAGGGTGTACGGGGTGGTCCGGGACGCCTTTGGCAAAGTCCGGGATTATGGGGTGCGCTACCGCATCCGGAAAAAGAACGGCCGGTATATCCATGTATATGAGACGGGTAATTTTGCCCAGGCAGAGGATGGAAGAGATATCTGCCTGAGCGTGGTACGGGATATTTCCGCCGAGGTGGAGGCCGAGGAGCGGCTGAAACAGGAGAACCGGGAAAAGGAACGCCAGGCCAGCCGGTACGACCAGCTGTTCCAGTCGGTTCTCTGCGGCATCATGCAGTGGAAGCCGCTGGACCGGGAACGTGTGGTGTTTAAGAATGCCAACCGGGAGAGCATACGGATACTGGGATATGAGCCGGAGGAGTTCTGGTCCCACGGAGTCTGGCAATGGAAGGAGCTGATTGCCGAAGCGGATTACCAGATGAAGCTGGACCAGCTGGACAATCTGGAAAAGGCAGGCGACAGCATGAATTTCCAGTACCGTGTCCGCCAGAAGGACGGAACGTCCTGCTGGATACTGGGAAAACTGGAGATGGTGGAGGACGGGGACGGGGAGCTGATTGCCCAGAGCGTATTTCTGGACATTGACATCCGCAAGCGCACCGAACACCAGAACCAGCAGCTTAAGGAACTGGCCGAGGCGAACAGCGCCATCCTGAACATGGCTCTGGAGCACACATCCCTGTGTGAGTTTTACTATTACCCGGACCGGCGGACCTGCGTCATTCCGGACAGGACCAGCGCCCGGTACCAGTGCGGCAGCCGGTATGTGAATATGCCGGAAAGCTTTGCGGATGAGATGGTGTCGCCTGAATGCCGAAGGGATTTTATCCGGATGTACGAGGACATCCACAGTGGGAAGAGGACTGCCTCAGCCCAGTTCCTGACCGTCAAGAATTCCTGGTGCAGGGTGACCATGTCAGCGGTGGAATACGGAGAAAACGGACAGAACGGAACCGTGCTGGGAATCATAGAGGACATCACAAAGGAACAGACCATGGCTATGGCCTTGGAGGAGGCCAAATCCAGGGATTTACTGACCGGACTGTGGAACAGGGAGGCGGGGACCAGGATAGCCCAGGAGTATATGGCCAAAAAACCCCTGGGAGAGCGCTGCGCCCTCATGCTGCTGGATATGGACAACTTTACCCGCATCAACCAGGAGGAAGGCGTTGCCTTTGCCAATGCCGTTCTCCAGGAGGTGGCCGATATCCTGCGGGCTGAGACGGAGCCGGATGATATAAGGGTGCGTATGGGCGGCGATGAGTTCATGCTGGTGTTAAAGGGCAGGGGAAAGGCCGGGGCAACGGTGACAGGTCCCCGCATCGCGGCCAGGGTCCGGGAGCTGTTGCTTCAGTCGGACAAGGACATCAGCATATCGGTCAGCATCGGCATGTGCGCCACCGAGGTGGTGGACGAGTACAGCGGCCTGTACCGGTGCGCGGAGAGCACTCTTAAATATGTGAAGGAAAACTGTCAGGGCAATGCGGCCTGTTATCTGGACACCTCCAACGAGCTGGGAGAGATGCTGACGGACCTGTATACGGAGAAACACCAGCTCAATACCATAGAGCAGGGCCTGACTGAGCAGAGGGAGGATCTGGTTTCCTTTGCCCTGGACCTTCTGGGGAAGGCCAGGAATTTAAACGACGCCGTGCAGCTGCTCTTTGCCAGGCTGGGCAAGACTTACGGCCTGGACCGGGTGTCCCTTCTGGATGTGGACCGTGATTATCTGACCTGCCGCTTCAGTTACCAGTGGGCCAGGGATAAGACGGACCTGATGATGCATAAGACCTTTTACATCACAAGGGAGCAGTATGAGCAGTGGCCCGGTCAATTTGACCCGTCAGGCCTGAACAGACACGCTGTCTATGATGAGTCGTCCATGAGCTGTCTCCAGGCAGCCATATGGAACCAGGGCATGTTTGCGGGCATTCTGAGTTTTGAGGTGAAGGCGGACGGATATAGCTGGAACGACGAGCAGAGGAAGCTTTTGGAGGAGCTGAGCAAAATCATCCCGTCCTTTGTGATGAAGGCCAGGGCGGATGCCGTAAGCCAGGCCAAGACGGATTTCCTGTCGCGGATGAGCCATGAGATACGCACGCCGCTTAACGCCATAGTGGGCATGACCGCCATTGCCAGAAATGTGGTGGACCACAGGGACAGGGTGCTGGAATGCCTGGATAAATTAGAGACATCCAACCAGTATCTCATCAGCCTTATCAATGATATCCTGGACATGTCCCGCATTGAGAGCGGAAAGATGGAGTTGAATGTGCAGCCCATGGACATGGAGGATTTCGTCAGATCCCTGGAGGGCATGATGCGGCCCCAGGCAGAACAGAAGGGGCTCCGGTTTATTGTGGAAAACAGATGCTGTCAGGGGCTGGCCCTTGTGACGGACCGCCTGCGGCTGGAACAGGTGCTGATTAATATTATCGGAAATGCTGTCAAGTTTACAGGAGAGGGAGGGGATGTGGTATTTTCCATTACACCGGAGGAAAGATGTTCCGGCGGCCAGCGTCTCACATTTTCCGTAAAGGACACGGGAATCGGAATTGCCAGCGAAGCCCTGGACAGCATTTTCAATGCTTTTGAGCAGGCGGAGAAAAACACTTCTGTCAGGTACGGGGGAACCGGGCTGGGGCTTGCTATTTCCAGCCGCCTGGTCCAGATGATGGGCGGTACGCTGGGAGTCCGAAGTGTTCTGGGAGAGGGATCGGAGTTCTATTTCACCCTGACCCTGCCCATTGGAAAGCTGGACGGGGAGACACCCCGCAGCAGAGAGCCGGAGCACCATGATTTCCACGGCAGGCGTTTGCTGGTTGTGGAGGACAACCTGTTAAACCAGGAGATTGCGCAGTCACTTCTGGAGATGGAAGGCTTTCTGGTGGAAACGGCGGAAAACGGACAGGCCGCCCTGGATGCCTTCGGGAGCCATGAACCGGGATATTATGACGCGGTGCTCATGGATATACGCATGCCTGTGATGGACGGAATCGAGGCTACCAGACGTATCCGAACCATGGAGCGGCCGGATTCCAGGACCATTCCCATTATCGCCATGACAGCCAATGCATTTGATCAGGACAGCAGGAAGTCCCTGGACAGCGGCATGAACGGACACCTGTCCAAGCCCATTCGCGTGGAGGAACTGCTGGGAATGCTGGATGCATGTCTGTAAACGGATGCGGTTGTGGATATTAGATAAAAAAACAGACGGCATGTTCAGAAATCACGACAAAATTACTTAAAAAGCGGTTTTTACCCTCCTTCTTTTCTGCTATGATGAAATCATCAGAAATGAGAAGGAGGGTATTATTATGAAGAAAAAACTGGCACTTTTGTTGGCATGCTCCATGGCTTTAAGCCTTACTGCCTGTGGAGGCGGCAGCAAGCCGGCAGAAACCACGGCCGCGCCTGAGACCACCACGGCAGCAGCTTCAGAGGCTGCAAAGGAAGAGAGCAAGGAGGACGCGGCAGAAACCACAGCAGCTGAGGCTGCGGGCGGGGACATGGACGCCCTTATCGAGGCAGCCAAGGCGGAAGGCGAACTGACGGTATACGGCTCCTGCGAGGAGGAATATCTGTCTGCTGCCTGCCAGAATTTTGAGAAGCTGTACGGAATCAAGACAAAATACCAGAGACTTTCCACATCAGAGGTTTATACCAAGATATCCGAGGAAGCAGGCAAGCCGTCTGCCGACGTATGGTTCGGCGGAACCACAGACCCCTATAACGAGGCAGTGGCCGACGGCCTTCTGATGGAGTATAACGCCATCAATGCCAAGAACCTGATCGGCGACCAGTACAAGGATCCGACCAACTGCTGGTATGGTATCTATAAGGGAATCCTGGGCTTTATGGTCAATACGGAAGAACTGGACCGTCTGGGCCTGGAAGCTCCCAAGACATGGGATGACCTTACCAAGGAAGAGTACAAGGGACTCATCATGCTGTCCAACCCCAACACGGCCGGCACGGCAAAACTGCTCATCAACACCATGGTTCAGATGAAGGGACACGATGAGGCCATGGAATATTTCAAGGCCCTGGACAAGAACATTTCCCAGTATACCAAGTCTGGTTCCGGCCCATCCAAGATGGTAGGCCCGGGCGAGTGCGTAATCGGAATCGGTTTCCTTCATGACGGCATTTACCAGATTCTTCAGGGCTATGACAATATCCAGTTAATCGTTCCTGAGGACGGAACCTCCTTTGAGGTAGGCGCTACCGCCATCTTCAACGGATGCGCACATCCAAACGCAGCCAAGCTGTGGATTGAATACGCCCTGTCTCCTGACTGTGTGGACCACGCCAAGGAGAATGGCTCCTATCAGTTCCTGGTATTAAGCAATGCCACCCAGCCTGAGGAAGCTACGAAATTTGGTCTGGATATGAACAATACCATTGACTATGATTTTGAGGATGCAAAGGAAAACAGTGCCAAGTATGTAGAGGACTTCTTCGCAGCTCTTGGAAGCTCCTCCGACAGCGCGGACTCCAGCCGTTTCTTGACAGAATAGGCAGAGCTTCTGCCGGTGTCCGGCACTTGGAAACGTAATGTAGTGTAAGCCTGCAAACGGGTGCTGCGTAATGGTTGACATCATTCATTACGCAGCATTTGTTACATTATGGTCCTGGTTCGGCAAAAGGGATCATAAGAAACAGAGAGGAAAGAAATCAAGAGGAAAGAATTCCTCGGGAAAGGGGGCCTCATTGTGGCCAGAAAACAGAGCGCTGAGCTGGAGCGCAAGAAATTTTTTTCAGACCCCATACTGGTGAGTATGATTGTGGTACTGCTGGTATTCCTGGCATTGTTTATCCTGTACCCCCTTCTGATGCTGCTGGTAGACAGCTTTTATTCGGAAGGTAAGATTACCCTGGAGGTATTCGGGAGGGTGCTGAGCCTGGAGCGGTTCCAGAAGGCTTTCAAAAACACCCTGGTGTTAGGCATGATTACGGGAATCGCATCCACTGCCATCGGCCTGCTGTTTGCCTATGTGGAGGTGTATGTAAAGCTTAAGACAAAGGTGCTTGAGAAGCTGTTTGCCATGGTTTCCATGCTTCCCGTTGTTTCTCCTCCTTTTGTGCTGTCTCTGTCCATGATTATGCTGTTCGGACGAAGCGGCATCATCACCCGCTCCCTTTTGGGAATCTATGATTCCAATGTATATGGGCTTAAGGGAATCGCCATTGTGCAGACACTGACCTTTTTCCCTGTATGCTATCTGATGCTTAAGGGACTCCTTAAGAATATCGACCCCTCACTGGAGGAGGCAACCAGGGACATGGGAGCCTCCCGCTGGAAGGTGTTTACCAGCGTCACATTCCCCCTTCTCCTTCCCGGACTGGGCAATGCATTCCTGGTAACCTTTATCGAGTCTGTGGCGGATTTTGCCAACCCCATGCTGATTGGAGGTTCCTACGACACACTGGCCACCACCATCTACCTGCAGGTAACAGGGGCCTATGACTCTACTGGAGCCGCTGCCATGTCCGTGGTGCTTTTATCCCTGACCGTGGTCCTGTTCCTGATCCAGAAGTATTACCTTGAGAAGAAAACCGCAGCCACCCTTACGGGAAAGGCTTCCCGTATGAGGATGCTCATAGAGGATAAGAGCGTTACGGTTCCCCTGACCATTTTCTGCGGCGCCGTGTCAGCCTTTGTTATGCTGATGTACATTATGGTGCCCTTTGGCGCGCTGTTCACCCTTTGGGGCAGGGATTACAGCCTGAGCCTTAAATGGTTCCAATATATGTTTAAGACCAGCGGACTTAAGGCCTTTAAGGACTCCTTTGTCCTGTCCTTGATTGCGGCTCCCCTGACAGCTTTTCTGTCCATGGTTATCTCTTACCTGGTGGTAAAGAAACGGTTTAAGGCCAAAGGGTTCATCGAATTTGTATCCATGCTGGCCATGGCGGTTCCCGGCACTGTGCTGGGTATCGGATATATCAGGGGTTATGCAAACGGTCTGTTCAGGACCGGCGTCATGAGCGGCCTTTACGGCACCGGCCTGATTCTGATTATCGTTTTCATTGTGCGAAGCCTTCCCACCGGCACCAGGAGCGGAATCTCAGCCCTGCGCCAGATAGACAAGTCCATCGAGGAATCAGCCTACGATATGGGCGCTAACTCTGCCAAGGTATTTATGACCGTAACCCTTCCCCTGATTAAGGATTCCTTTTTCAGCGGGCTGGTGACTGCTTTTGTGCGGAGCATCACGGCAATTTCCGCCATCATTCTTCTGGTGACACCCGATTTCCTGCTCATCACCTGCCAGATCAATGAGCAGGCCGAGAAGGGAAATTACGGCGTGGCATGCGCCTATGCAACCGTTCTGATTATCATAACCTACGGCGCGGTGCTTATCATGAATACACTGATGAAGTTCTTTGGAGTCAGCAGGAAGATAAAGCAGGAGAATTAAGTGCTCGTAGCGGGCCGCTGCGCTAAGCGGCCAAAGGACGCCCGCAAAGCGCCAGCGGCATGCATCGCACGTAAGCGTCTGAAAGACAGACGCCAAGTGCTCATAGCAAGGAGGAAAGTTGATATGGAGAAACAGAAAAAGGGTGTTCGTCTGGAACACATTTCCAAAATATATACAGATCCAAAGACAGGAAAGGAATTCTATGCGGTGCAGGATACCACCCTGGATATCGAGCCCGGAAGCTTCGTGACACTCCTGGGGCCTTCCGGGTGCGGCAAGACCACTACCCTGCGCATGATTGCGGGATTTGAGAGCCCGGATGAGGGGGATATCTACCTGGGGGATGAGGCTATCAATGCCCTGACACCCAATAAAAGGGATACGGCCATGGTGTTCCAGAGCTACGCCCTTCTGCCCCATTACAATGTATTTGACAATGTGGCCTATGGCCTTAAGATACGCAAGCTCCCCAAGGAGGAGATTCATGAGAGAGTTATGAACATCCTTAAGCTGGTGGAGATGGAGGGCATGGAATCACGTATGACCAACCAGCTTTCCGGCGGCCAGCAGCAGCGTGTGGCCCTGGCCAGGGCCCTTGTCATTGAGCCCAGCGTACTGCTTTTTGACGAACCATTAAGCAATCTGGATGCCAAGCTGAGGGTCACCATGAGGACGGAAATCCGTAAAATCCAGCAGGTAGGCATTACGGCCATCTACGTGACCCATGACCAGTCCGAGGCCATGAGTATTTCCGATAAAATCATTATCATGAGCAAGGGAAAGGTGGAGCAGATTGGGACCCCCAGGGAGATTTACTACCATCCCAATTCCAGGTTCGTGGCGGACTTTATCGGTGAAGCCAATTTCCTGGAGGCCAGGGTCAGATCCGCAAGCGGTGAGAAAGCGGTCATCGACGTGGTGGGTCAGGAGCTTACGGTGAACAATTTCGCAAAGGCAGGGCCGGGGGATGACGCGGTGCTGGTTATCCGGCCTCGCGGCGACAAACCGGAATCTGGAACATGCCGTAAAGCAGGGGGAATTCCGGGAAGATCTTTTCTACCGGATCAATGTCATGGAGCTTGTGATCCCGCCGTTGAGGGATCGGAGAGAGGATATTCCGGCGCTATGCGATTATTACCTGAAATATTATAACGGCATGTTTGGAAAGAATATCACCCATGTGGATTCTGATTTTATGCGGGAACTGCTTTTGTATGACTGGAAAGGGAATGTTCGGGAACTGAAAAATATTTTCGAGCGCTGCTTCTTATTCTGTCAGGGGGACGTGCTTGAAAAACATGTGGAATTAAAGCGGGTAGACTGGAAAGATGATACCCGGACAGGAGAGCCGTTTGCGCTAAAGGATCTTCGGAAAGGACCGATCAGTCTCGATCAGGAGGTTTCCATGCTGGAGCAGATCTACATGGACCAGGCCCTGAAGCTCTGCGGAAACAACGTGACAAAAGCGGCGGCCCTTTTGGGAATCACGAGATTCTCCATGAAGAGAAGACTTGATAAGGAAGACTGAAATCTTACGTTTAACGTTTTTTGAAGGATTTTTCCAAGCATTAAGTATTGATA
>OGXV01001430.1_pt1 | contig 14077 bp, 8 predicted proteins | sample 1576391 | NCBI WGS metagenome assembly OGXV01 (sample SAMEA3541586, study PRJEB24748) | human gut metagenome | biome: human gut; feature: human-associated habitat; material: faeces | place: China | collected 2012 | reverse complement strand
TAAGCTGCTGCCTTGTAAGCTTCTTTTCCTGATAAAATCTTCTGTATGATCTGTTCGCCGGTCAGGCTGCGGCCCGCCTCGCCGCTGAGGGCCTGCGGCCTGATGTCATCATGCTCGACCCACCCCGCAAGGGCTGCGACGAGACGACCCTTTCCGCCGTCGTCCAGATGTCCCCCCGCCGGGTGGTCTACGTCAGCTGCAACCCCTCCACCGCCGCAAGAGATGCCGCATGGCTCGAAGAGCATGGGTATCATGCGGAGAAGGTGCAGCCGGTGGACCTTTTTCCACGAACGAGGCACGTCGAAGCGGTTCTCCTTTTGACCAAACTCAATGTCGAGCGGCACATCGAAGTGGACGTCAGCATGGATGAACTGGATGTGACTGCTGCGGAAAGCAAGGCGACTTACAACGAGATTCGGGATTATGTGTGGGAACACCATCAGTTGAAGGTATCCAATCTCTATATCGCACAGGTAAAGCAGAAACACGGCATTATTGAGCGAGAGAATTACCATAAAGCGAAAAACGAGAATGCAAAGCAGCCTAAGTGTCCGAAGGAAAAAGAGGATGCGATTGTGGAAGCATTGAAGCATTTTCAGATGATTTGATTTACAGTATGTCCGTCTGATTTTCAGGCGGGCATTTTCTTTTGTTGGAATATGGTGTTTCTATTTTTATCGTGGTACAATATCTTAAAGACTTTTTGATTTCGGAGGGAGCCGTCATGATCGATCTTGCAAAACTGGAGCCTGTTTTGGGCGGATACCAGACCTATTTCCCGAAGCATTGGCCTCATGTTGAAGATTTCAAATGGGAAGCCGCGCAGCATTTCCACGACCATTGGAATATTGACGCGGCAGATTTTGGTGAAATGTTCAAGGAAGCCACTGCAAAGGTCTTTTCGCTTCTGGATACCGGCTATGCCTATCCCCGTGCGATGATCCTGAATTTCGCAGCAGCGGACTGTGAAGCAACACGCGCAATGTTCCGCAGCTTGTTTGATGAATCCACCGAACTTTCCCAGCGCATTATTGCATTTCAGGCTGCCACCGAAGAAATACGCACAAAATACAACGACGGCAGTTGGAATAACCACTACCAGAACACCAGTGCCATCAGCGTCTATCTGTGGCTCCGGTATCCGGATCAATATTATATCTACCGCTATTCCGTTGCCCGTGACATCTCGGATGCGCTGAACTTCGATGCTCCGCCCAAGCGGGATGGTTCCGTAGAATCGCTGCTAAACAGCTACCGCCTTTATGATGAGCTGCGGGTGGCACTGAGCCAAAATGCTGCCATCACCCAGATGATCCGCAGTGCCATTGAAGCAGCCCCTGCCGGAAAATACTGGCCAGACACACACTGGAATATCGCTGCCATTGATCTGGGCTTTTATCTGAGCCGTTTCTACCTTGCCGAACAAAAGACATCACAGATGCAGGCCGGATGGTTTCCTGCTGAAAGTGAGTATGATCCGGGCATTACAACCGCACAGTGGAGTGCTTTGCTGCAAGACACCTCGGTTTTTACCTCGGAGGCTTTGCAGGTGATGAAATGTATGCTGGATTACGGCGGGCAGGCCACCTGCAAACAGCTTGCCATTAAATACGGTGAAACCAGCAACTTCTACATCTCCAACTCCTACCATCTTGCACAGCGGGTGGCAGAAAAGACTGGCTGCCGCTGCATGCCCCGCGACAGCGAAAATATGCGTTGGTGGCCCATTTTATATGTGGGCAAAAATGCCAGCACAAAGGCGGATGGCACTTACATCTGGCGCTTGCGAGATGAGCTTTTACAGGCTCTGAAAAAAGCCGACCTCTCGAAAGTACCGGCTGCCGCTGCCGCCTGTGAAGCACCTTCACGCCACTACTGGTGGCTGACTGCCAATCCTAAGATCTGGAGTTATTCCAGTCTGCGGGTCGGCGAAGAGCAGACCTATACGCTGTACAATGACAACGGGAACAAGCGCAGGATTTTCCAAAATTTCCTCGATGCAAAAGCCGGGGATCTTGTGATCGGCTATGAGGCCAATCCGGTAAAGCGAGTGGTAGCTCTGGCCAAGATCACACAGGAAAGCAACGGCAAAGAGATTTATTTTGAAAAGACCGAGAGCCTGACTTCCCCCATTGACTATGCTGTACTGAAGGCTTTCCCTGAGCTGGAGAAAATGGAGTTCTTCGTACAGCCGAACGGAAGCCTGTTCAAGCTCTCGGAGGGTGAGTACAACTTTATTCTGGATCTGATTCGGGATGAAAACCCTGCTCCCGTCCGGCAGGCATCTGCCGACAGCTACACCAGAGTTGATTTTCTGCACGATGTTTTTCTGAGTGAGCAACGCTATGAAGTGTTGGTTTCTTTGCTACGCCACAAGAAAAATATCATTCTGCAGGGTGCACCCGGCGTTGGAAAGACCTATGCTGCCAAACGGCTGGCGTACTCTATAATGGGTCAAGCTGATTCCTCCCGGGTTGAGTTTGTTCAGTTCCACCAGAATTACTCCTACGAGGATATCATGCTGGGCTACCGGCCGGACGGCTCCGGCTTCAAGCTGACAGAGGGTGTATTTTACCGCTTCTGCCAGAAGGCTTCCAACGACCCCGACCGAGAATACTTTTTCCTGATCGATGAGATCAACCGGGGCAACCTGAGCAAGATCTTCGGCGAGCTGATGATGCTGATTGAAAGCGACCATCGGGGTGAAAAGATCACACTGGCCTATAACGGGATGCCCTTCTATGTCCCGGAAAATTTGTACATTATCGGTATGATGAATACTGCCGACCGCAGCCTGGCCATGATCGACTATGCGCTGCGCAGACGCTTCAGTTTCTTCGAGATCGAACCGGCGTTCACCTCCGATGGATTCCAGAAATATCAATCTGCGCTTGACAATGAAACCTTCAATGCTCTGGTGGAACAGATCAAGGCATTGAACCGGGAAATTACCACAGATGCCTCCCTCGGTCCCGGATTTCGTGTTGGACACAGTTACTTTTGTCTGGCCGACCCTGCCGCCTGCACCACTGACTGGATGCGCTCTGTGGTGGAGTTTGACCTTCTGCCTACGCTGGCAGAATACTGGTTCGACGCGCCCGACAAACTGCACCGTTGGGAAAAGAATCTGCGTGGTGTTTTCAATGACGACTGACAAAGGGATCTTTATCCAGAACATCTACTACATGCTCTCCTACGCCTATCAGGTGCTGCAGCAGCAGGATTATCAGTGCATCGCCTCGGAAAAGTTTGAGCGTATCGACGATTTGTTTGCTGCCATCCTTGCAAAGGGTGTTTCCCGGCAGCTGAAGCAGGGGCTCTATCGAGAATATGTTGCCCGAAGCGAGACCCGGTCAGTTTTGCGTGGAAAGCTGGATCTTCCGCAGACCATTAAGACCCGTATCCAGCACAAGCCACAGGTCGCCTGTACCTTTGACGAGCTTTCCGAGGATAACCTGTATAACCAGATTCTGAAAACCACCCTGCATGTGCTGCTTCGGGATAAGAATGTTTCTACTGAGCGCAAAGTGGAATTGAAGAAAGCGCTTCTGTTTCTGGACACGGTTTCTGCACTGCTTCCCTCTCAAATCCCATGGAAGCAGTTACATTATCAGCGGAGCAACCAGAATTACGAGATGCTGTTGAATCTCTGCTATTTCGTGCTGCACGATATGCTGCAGACCACCGAAAACGGCAGCTATAAAATGACAGCATTTTCGGATGAACGCATGGCAAAGCTGTACGAACGCTTTATTCTGGAGTATTACCGACAAAATCATCCCTACCTTACTGAGGTCAAGGCTGCGCAGGTCAAATGGAATCTTGTGGGAGAGCACGATGCTGCCATGCTGCGGTTTCTCCCTGCCATGCAAACCGATATTTTTCTGCGTTTTCGCGAAAAAGTTCTCATTCTGGATGCCAAGTATTACAGCCAGACATTGCAGCAGCAGTTTAATAAAGAGACCCTGCATTCTGCCAACCTCTACCAGATCTACACCTACGTTAAAAATCAGGATGCTGCCCATACTGGAAACGTTTCCGGGCTGCTAGTCTACGCCAAAACGCAGGAAGCCATCACGCCGAATTGTCTCTTCAACTTAGGCGGCAATCAGATCGGTGCACGCACATTGGATCTGAATCAGGATTTTCGGCAAATCACCGCACAGCTGGATGGAATTGCCCAGCAGTTTTTCGGGAAGCATCCGCTTTGATCTTTTCCATGTCGATTTACCCGCCTTCACACCCGCCCGTCTGTTTTTTCAAACTTTCTCCTCCTAAGTGTCCGAAGGAAAAAGAAGATACAATTGTGGAAGCATTGAAGCATTTTCAGATGATTTGATACGCAATCACCCCAGAGAGAATAGCCTCTTGTGCGTTCTCTCTGGGGTGATTTTTGCGTTATGCTACTTCCGGGTAGCGCATATATACATACTCGTAGATTTTCTTCTGGTAGGTCTGGATATCGCTTACATCATAGCTATTGGGAAGTTCTTGCCAAAGGGTATTGCGAATCAGGTTATCCACAATCGCCTTAGTTTCCTGCTTGTCCGTCCAATGGTCGAGTTTGGCAATCTGCTGTTTGATTTTTGTCAGTAAGTCCACGGACACCTTTTTGATCGTTTCAATTTCCCGCTTCGTGAGGTTCTCCGAAAACAGCAAATCGTACACTGAAAGCTCCTCGTCACTGGAAAAGCCCTCACGCACATAGCGCTGCTGCTCCGTGTCCAGTGAACTTGCAAGTTCCATCAGATCCATGAAGGTTTTCTCAATGGTTGCCCGGTTCTGCTCTGCATTATAGGCATCTATAATCTCCTGATAGCGGTCATAATAATCAATGCGCTGCGGGTTTGCAAACAGCATCTTCGACAACTGCTGATTCACCAGTTCATCCAGATCGCGCAGCAAAAGGTTCTTCCGCCGGGTGTGGGCGAACTCCCGGCTCAACAGGTCAAAATCAATTTTGCTGATGTCAAACTGCCGGGATGGTACAGCCTCCTGATCCGGCTTTTCCACATGGATGTACTCGTTGACGATGCCGTTGATCTGCACCATCAGTTCGGTATTGTCCGCGTGTTTCCGCTTCTGCTGCAAGCCCTCGTAGATGGCGAGAATTGCGTTTTTCCGGGCGCGCACGGCATCGTCCACATCATCACGATCTGCGTAGCGGAACAGCCGCGCCAGTTCAGACGCATAGGTCTGGAAGGTTTTCTTGGTTTCCAACGTCTCGCACATCGCGTTGACTGCATCCTGTACAAGGCTCATCTTTTCAAAGTCCTGTGCGTCCACCAATTCCTGCAGCCGGAACCCGTGTTCTGCCAGAAAGCCGTCCGTTTTTCCGATGACCGTGCGGATGCGCTGAATCAGCTCCGTTTTGTCCACCGTTGGGTCAATGCCCGCCGGGCTGTTCTTGCTGACCGTATAGTCCGCCAGAGCCTTGCGCAGCGCCTTTACGATACCAATATAGTCCACGATTAGGCCGTTGCTCTTGCCCTCCGAAACACGGTTTGCACGAGCAATAGTCTGCATCAGGGTATGGGCTTTCAACGGCTTGTCCAGATACAGACAGGACAGACACTTTACATCAAAGCCCGTCAGCCACATGGCACAGACGAACACCACCCGGAACGGATTCTTGCTGTCCTTGAATTCTTTATCCAGCTCCCGCTTTTCCATTTTGGCACGGTGCGGTAGAATATCCAGTCCCCACTTTTTGAAGGTCTGCACCTCGTTCTGCTCCTGACTGATCACCACTGCCATTTCGGTTTCTTTCATCCATGCCAGTTTACGGGCAAGCTCCTGTGCTTCCTGCTGGGTCACTGTGCCCTGCCGGGCTTCCAGTTCCCTGATCTTTGCCCGCCAGTATTCCTGCACATAGTTGTACATCCGCACACAGGTGACCTTATTCAGGCAAACAAACATCGCCTTGCCGCTGGTCCAAAGGTCAGAGTAATGCTCCACAAAGTCCTTTGCAATGGAGCGCAGCCGTTCATCTGCGGTGAGAATATGGATCTCCTTGGCAAATTCTCGTTCCAGCTTTTCCTCCTGCGAAGGATCAAGGTCGGCTGCTTCAATGGCATCCAGGATCCGCCCGGTGATCTCCGGTTTGTCCAACTGGGCGATCTTATCCGCACGGTTCTCATAGTACAGCGGCACCGTTGCGCCGTCCTCCACTGCCCGCTTGAAATCATACACCGACAGATACCCGCCAAAGGTGCGCTCGGTGATATGGTCATCCGCCAGCAGCGGTGTACCGGTAAAGCCGATGCGGGATGCCGTGGGCAGCAGGTGCATCATGTTGTCTGCAAAAATGCCGTACTGGCTGCGGTGGGCTTCGTCCGACAAAATCAGAATGTCGTGATCCGGGTAGATGGGCGGCTCCTTGGGCAGGTTGAACTTCTGGATCAGGGTAAACACAAAGCTGGGGTTGCCCTGCAGCTTTTTTACAAGGTCTGCACCGCTGGATGCAATGAACTGCGAAGCCTTGGTTTTGCCCAGTAGACCGCAGTTTTCAAAGGTATCGCTGATCTGCCGGTTCAGCTCGTCACGGTCGGTCAGCACCACAATGGTGGGCGAGCCTGCAAACTTGCGCCGGATCTTCTGCGCCAGAAAGACCATCGAATAACTCTTGCCTGACCCCTGCGTGTGCCAGAACACACCCAGCCTGCCGTCTTTCAGCTTGCGGTTCTCGTAAGCACTGACGGCCTCGTTGACGCCGAGATACTGGTGGTTGCGGGCCAGAATCTTGGTGGTGCGCCCACCGGAATGGTCGTAAAGAATGAAGTTTTCCAGCAGATCGAGGAAGGTCTTTTTCTCGCAGATGCCCCGCAGCATGGTTTCCAGTTCCACGCTGCCCGCATCGCTTTCCTTCAGACGCTTCCACTCGTGGAAAAACTCGTACTTGCTGCCAAGCGTACCCACCTTGGCTTCCAATCCATTGGACAGCATGAGAAAGGCATTGTAATAGAACAACTGCGGAATGGTATCGAGGTAATCCCGATAGTTGTCTATGTAGGCGTTCTGCACATCCACGGTGGGCTTTTTCAGTTCGATGAACAGCAGTGGAATGCCATTGACAAAGCCCACAATGTCCGTTCTACGGCGGTACAACTGCGAGTGGATCTTCATTTCTTTTACGGCGAGGAAATGATTGTTTTCCGGGTTTTTGAAGTCGATCACCGCCGCGCTTCGGATTTCGGTGCGGCCATCCGGCCGCTTGACCGTCACCGGGATGCCATCCCGCAGCAGAAAATACTTTTCCTCGTTGATCTGCATCAGGGATGCGGTGGAAACGTGCGCCGTGAATTTCTTCTGCACCTCGTCCAGCTGGTTCGGGGTGAGCCATGGGTTCAGCCGCAAAAGTGCCTGCCGAAAATACCGGGTCAGCAGCACTTCCCCATAGCTGGTGCGGCCTAACGTCCCGTCCGGCCCCAGCTTTTCGGAGTTGTAAGCCAGCACAACCTCCCAGCCCAGAACATTTTGCAGCAGGTTGCCTGCACTGTTCTGGACAAGGACATTTTCGGAGTATTCGCGGCTCATTTTCTATTCCTCCTCAATTCTCTGAAAAGTTTCTTAAATTTATTTCTATTTCATGCATATTAAAAATCGCCTTTTCTTTTATTTTTTCCAACTCTCCTCTTAGTTTTTCTGCCTTTTCATTGTGTATTCTATCCATTTTTATTTTTATTCGAGCCGTTTCAATCTGATCAAAAAATCCAAAATTTATTAATGCAATTTTTATAAGGCTTGTTCTCTTTCGCTCATCATCTTTTTGGAGTAGCCATCGCGTTGTACTTTCAATTTCTCTCAAGTTATTTACAAAAAGGTCAAGTTCTTTTTCCTCCCTTTGAAATATATTTTCTTCAAATATTATATCTGCGCCCTCCAGACATTCATGTGCTTTATTATGTATCTTTCCCAGCAGTTTATATACTTCTCTTGCATTGTATACAATTTGACTTTCCACCTCTACTTTCTTTTCTTCATATTCTCGCACTTCACTTAAAAGCGCAACTAAAAAGCCTGTAAAAACACCACCAGAAACAGTTAACGCAAAATTGTTTGACATCCACCACCAATTAGGCTCAAAGAAGCCAATTTCCATGTTCACAGAGACCGCATAAACTATTACCGCAAACAATACACTACCAAAAAGCTCAAATCGGATTCTTAAAATATTAGTTTTCAAACTATCGCCGCCCTAGCATTATATCTTTATACTTTCCATTTTTATATTTGGATTTTCCTTTAGCATTTTTAACGCTTGAAACAATTCCTTTTTCGGTAACGGTAGCACACAAATGCCTTTCATCTTCCGTAGGTCCTCTGTTTTTACAATTACGGGATTTTGTGTCCCATGTTTTTTGCAAAATTCTCCAAATTTAATTGTTGCGTTTCCTATTTCTTCCGCAAAATAAGTATAAAAATTCATATATAGTGCGTATACCAGCACATTCATTTTTTCCACCATTGCAGAGAGATTTACATTTTCATCCATTTTTTTAATATCATTTTTTACTTGGTTCCACTTTTCAAATTCTAACAAATGATCTCTCTTACAAACAATTTGTATACCATTCGCCTCATCCGCTTCCAATCCAGTATATGGAAACCCATAATGTACTACATAATTTCTAAATCGAATCCAAAATCGATATTCTACATTGTCATTATAGAAAGAACTTTCTAGCGTCTTAAGCTTAATTTCTGCTCCCGGTCTGTATTTTTTCAGTAAGTTACTCTCTATGTCAAGAAACGTTCCTATTGATGTCCCAAAATTAAACGCAAGTTTATTCGATGTTTGAACTAACTTTTCTGTCGATATATGGTTAAAATAGCATTTTTCTATATTATCTTTTTGCATCCACTCTTTAAAGTCCATTCCATTCTCAATGACAATATCCTTTAGTTCTGTCATTCTATGAAATGCCTTGAAATTTGGATATGATGTCTCCAGCTCATCTAATTCTTCCTGTGATACTTCATGTAACACTTCAATGCCATTATCACTCAATTCAGCCACATATAATTGTTGCATCTTACACCTTCACTTCTCCATTCATCATTTTCAGCAACAGTCTATTCCGAGCTTCGACAAGCTTTGAATTCGCTTGTAGTTTATTCTTTATTTGCTCCATAAACGGCCTTACAGTCTCTTCAAATCCATAAATCAAAGGGTCTTTTGGAATTTGAATATTGATACTATCAAAGGTTTTGCCAATTATCGTATTAAATACTCCGCCATTTGCCATAGTTTGCAATGCTTTAATTTCATTATTAAGTGCAAAGAACAAATAATACGGTGCATCATTCTCTTTCATTTTCAGAGCATAGCAAGACTGATTCATCGCCATCGGAATTGCAAGTATGGTCGTTTTTCCTACTGTTCCACGCGCTGTAATGATAACCGTTTTGGACGGGTATAATCTGCTATTACAATTTTTCAGCCCACCTTCAGTAATATTTATTTGAGTTTTATATGCAAAAAACGCGCCATCGCTATCTTTGGGGGTATAGAACGGTATTCTCCCATTATAGTAGTCTGGAATTGAGGTTTTAGGTGTTCCCCCGCTCATAATATCTACTTTGCTACTGAATGGACAAATACTCCACCCCTCCGGCACACCATCCACAATTTTCGTGTTTTCATGCCCCGGAAAGCGCAAATCCACAAACCACTCTTTATAAATCCGCTGGGCTGCTTCTTCCAGCAGTTTGATTTGTTTCTGGTTGTTTTCAATCAGGTCATCATAGGCAGAGAGAATATCTGCAATGCGGCATTGTTCTTTATATTCTGGAATACAGAACTTGATGGTTGACAGCTTTTCCCATGAAAGATTATCCTGTGCTGTTCCCTGAGAAATTTGTTTACAATCACGTTGCAGTCTATCAAAACAGTATTTTATGAATCTAGTGTTTGCAACTCCTTCAAACGGAACAAACCCCATAATACTATCTGGGAAACAGGCCGGGAACTCCAAAACGCCCGTATCAGCAATATTTGCAGCTATCGTTATACATAACGTTCCTTTGTCCCACAATTTACTTTGTGCCAACCCACTCTCATTATATGTGTCAGAGTATTTTGTAATATAATAATCTGCATTTTTTACATCAGCTGTTTGAATAAACGGATATTTACCCCCAAAAAGTTTAGGATCATTTCTAGGCCGATGCTTCGACTTTCCTCGCGATACCGTACCCAACTGGTCAAGCGTCTTATATTCCCACTTCATACCCCCATCTCCTCCAAATTCTTCGAGATGGTTTCCATCAGGCGGTTGGACTCTGCCTGCAATTCCAGCAATTCCTTGTGGATCTCCTTCATCCGCTGGGCAAAATCCACACCGTCATCCTCCACGGGTGCAACGCCCACATAGGCACCGGGCGTCAGGGATGCGCCTTTCTCGTTGAGGATGGTGTCTCGGCTTGCCACCTTGCACAGACCGGGGATATCCTGATAAACGCCATCGCCAAACTTTTCGATGAGCCAGACGGCCTCCTTGGCAACGGTCAGCTTCTCGCTGAGGGTTTCCAGTTCCTTGTCGAACTTTTCCTGCGTGGTCTTGCGCTCTTTGCGGGGTGCTGCCTCCACAGCGGCTTTTACTTCTTCCCGCTTGGCCTGCACGTTTTGTTCCATTGCAGCCTGAATCTCTGCAAAGGGGCGGTCGTCCGCCAGCTCTGCGTGATACTCCGCCAAAAGCCCCTTGTACTTGTCCACCTCGCCGCGATAGAGCCAGACAATGGCGTTGAGGTTCTTCAGCTGCCAGTCGCTCCACTCATTCTGGGTGCGGTCCACCACGGTATAATAGTTGCGGGCGTCGATGAACAATACGGTGTCCAGCAGATGTTCCGGTTTGCCCTTATCCAGAAACCACAGCGAACAGGGCAGGCTCTTGGTGTAGAAGAAATTGTTGCCCACGCTCATCATCACGTCCACATGGCCGGTCTGGATGAGCTTTTCACGGATATCCTTGTCTTTGCCCTGACTGTCGGTAGCCGAGGACGCCATCACAAAACCCGCACGGCCATGCTCGTTCAGGTAGGAGTAGAAATAGGACACCCACAGATAGTTTGCGTTGCCGATCTCCTTGGCCTTGTTCACACCGGGCAGGCCAAAGGGCAACCGCCCGGCACTCTGCGCCGACTCCGACTTGACCTTATCCACGTTAAACGGCGGATTTGCCATCACATAGTCGCAGCAGCCGTTCAGGTTGTGGGCATCGTGATAGAAGGTATTGGCTTCATCGCCAGACTTGATCACGCCGGTCAGACCATGCACGGCCATGTTCATCAGACAGAGCTTTGCGTTGTACTCCACCTTTTCCTGTCCGTAGAACGTCATGGTGTTGTTGGCGATCATGCCCGCATGGTTTACAAAGTCGCCGGTCTGCACAAACATACCGCCGCTGCCGCAAGCCGGGTCCAACAGAACGCCGTGGGCAGGCTCCAGCACATTGACGATCATTTTCACCAGCGATTTCGGCGTAAAGAACACGCCGTCATCCTGTGCCACATTCTTGGCAAACTTATTCAAAAAGTACTCGTAGATACGGCCGATCACATCGCCGTCCACATCGTCCAACGCATCATTGTTGAAGATGCGCAACAGTTCCCCCAGCAGTTCATCCGAGAAGATGGTGTAGTCCTTCGGCAGAACGCCCTGCAGCTGCTCGCTCTGCTGCTCCACCAGTTCCATGGCGTTGTTCACCACTTCGCCCAGACTGTTCAGAGGATTGCCCTCAATGCCGGTCAGCCCCTGCTCCGGGATGTTGGCAGGCAAATTGACTAAGTAATTGTACTGCGCCTCCTTGGGCAGAAACAGTGCACTCTTTTCGGCAAAGTCGCTTTGCTCCACCGGCAGCACCCGACCGCCGCGCACGGGACGGTCTTTCAGGATCTCCCGCTCCACCAGTTTGAAGCGGCTGTACGCATACCGCAGAAAAATCAGTCCCAATACCGGCATACAGTATTGGTTCGAGGTGAGTTTAGAGCCTGCACGCAGCAGATCTGCCGACTCCCACAGGTCAGCTTCCAGTTTTTTGACGTTCACATTATTTGCCACGAGGGGGTTCCTCCTGTTGTTTGGATTTTCATTTTCTATTGTATCACATTTTTCTGCAATGTTCATCTCAATTCATCGCTATTTTCTTTTTTGGTTGGAAAAAGTTGTTTACCAATGGCTGACAATGTGTTAGAGCCATAAACTTTCTCATTTAGAGACGCTAAGTCTGCATCCATCGGATGCAGTTCACGGGTTTGGGTGTTCCCAACAAGTATTTTGCAGAGCAAAAATGGTCTTTGTATATACGAAGACACTGCTTGCTGGTACTATGAAGCATCTCAACTTGCCCTCCAATTTTGAAAATTATTTTGCAAGCCAGACCGTCCGTTTTCAAGTTTAACTTGAAGCGGACGGTTATTTTTCTGCACAAAAATTTTCGCATTTGCAACCGCCGCAAGCAGGGTAATCCGGTACCACCTCGCAATTTTTGAATCTGATTTTACAAATCCGACTTCAAAAACGATTGTTGGGCTTCGCCAAAACCCGATATTCAGCACATAAACTGTGCCGACTGCGTATCTTAACAGACGCTGAATAAGCAAATTTCTTGTAGAAAAAATCGTTTCCGAAAAATCGTCGTTGATTCATTCAATATTGCATCAAACCGGAACTATTACTTCCGGTTTTGAAGGTAAAAAGCGGAAGTAATAGTTCCTAAAAAATCGAGTGATTTTATGGTATGCTCTATCCAGAACATTTTCTAAGAAGCGGAAGCATCCCTTCCGGTTTTTCCTTGGGATCCTCCTAAAATCCACTGAAAACCGGAAGGAATGCTTCCTAAAAATTTCTGCTTCATTGTGATATGCTTTCTACAAGCCTTCATCGAACCTTGAGAACCAAATGACCGTCTGCATGGGATACCCGGCCATGACCCTGAGAAGAAGAGCCGGAAAACGCCGCCGAGAGGGGGCAGGAAAGCCATGCAGAGAGAACGGCACCCAAAATTTGAAATCACGTTGATACGAAAAACCGGAACCAACAGTTCCGATTTCGCCTTGAAATTCACTTCGTATTTTTTAAAAACTGGAACTACCAGTTCCTAAAAATAAAATTGGCTATGTGATACACTAAGCCCACAGAAGCACATTCTTCATTGCTTTTTCGCAAGTTCCGAAAAAGAATGTCCGATTTTTAGTAGACATTCAAATCAACTTTCGTAAAAACCGGACGTAATGTGCCCTAAAAAATCTCCCATGAATGTGTTAACCTAGTTTCAAATCTATCATTGGACCTTGAGAACCGCATGACCGTCTGCATGAGATACTCAGTGATGACCTCGCAAGAGCGAGCCGGAAAACGCCGCTGGAAGGGGGCAGGAAATCCATGCAGAGAGAACGGCTAAAGTACCAATAGATTTTTGAAAGGAGATTTTGCCTATGAAGAAAAACAAGTTTGAATTTATCATCGACTCCGAATTTCAATCTCAGATTCCTGCATTGACCGATGAAGAATTTCAGCAACTGAAAGAAAACATCCTTTCAGAGGGTGAAGTCCTGTCTCCCCTGATTGTCTGGGGCAACATTCTTGTTGATGGCCACAATCGCTATAAGATTCTCCAGCAGCACCCAGAAATCCCTTATACCACCCGCTCGATTTCCTGCACCTGCGAAACCCGTGAAGATGTTCTGGCATGGATCTGCAAACATCAGCTGGGTCGTCGGAATCTGACACCTGAACAGAAAAAGTTTCTGATTGGAAAGCAGTATCACTCTGAAAAATCCGCTCGTGGGGGAAACCATGGCAATCAGTACACGCAGGTGGCAAACTGTCAAATTAACAATTTGCCATCGGTAGAAAACACGACCGAACGAATCGCCAAAGAAAATAATGTAAGTCCCTCTTTTGTAATTCGTGCCGAGCAGTTCTGTGGCGCGGGATTTGTCCATTTTGATGTTGCCTGCCGCGTCTGTCCGCACCACCACATTGTCCATGCACCAGCGCAGCACCGGATGCCCGCCATGCGCCAGCCCCCTGGTCAAAAATATGTTCTGCCTCACTTAGCATCACCTCCTTGGG
>OGXV01001427.1_pt1 | contig 14104 bp, 12 predicted proteins | sample 1576391 | NCBI WGS metagenome assembly OGXV01 (sample SAMEA3541586, study PRJEB24748) | human gut metagenome | biome: human gut; feature: human-associated habitat; material: faeces | place: China | collected 2012 | reverse complement strand
AAAGTTCGGACTTTTGCATAAAAAAATAGAGGGTACCCTTTTCGGACACCCTCTTGGTTTTAAACCAAAATCCAATTATATAACTACTTAGTAACCAGCATGTTGCAATTAGATATTTCGAGCCACTTCCCAAAAGAAAATTCACGACACAAGAAAAAAGAATGATAGTGCCAAGTGTGGCTATTCATCGATAAATATTTTACAAATTAAATTTTCTTACCAATGGTTACAGTTACTTTTTCGATCAAGCCCTACCTGGCGGCTTATATGTATGTGCGCTTCAAAAAACATATCGACTTGCCTCCCAACGTCCCTTTATCCTCCTCCTCACATTCACCTATCCACCTTCTCGACACCCAACCTATTTATCACTTCCTCCATCAGCTCTCCGTCCCCCACCCTCCAAATGTGTCTTGGTACGAAACCGGAAATATAACTTTCTCCCTTCCCCATCCAAGATATGGCAAAAATCCAGATATATACAATTATATAGGTCACGACAGTGTACTTGCTATAGAAAAAGAAATAGAAGTGGAAATGAAAGCCGAACTCTACGAATTCCTTCTGGAAAATAAATACTGCCATGGTATCATGTTCAAAAAGTCCATGGAAACTTTCGTCGAACATTATAATATGGTAGAGCTAGTAGAAGAAGAAAGTTTGATGAGGGCGTTTCAAAGGTGGAGAAAGGTGGTGAAGGAGGAGAAAAATATGTGATTCTTATAGAATGAAGATACTGCCTAAATATCTTAAGATTCGATACAACTTGAAAAAACATCCTATAAATTTCATCAAACTGTATCGTAAAATGCTACAAGTTTTGGTTAACTTTACAGCGACTAACAGAAAAAACATGATTCAACTACAAAAATATACATGGCTAATTTACACTATCCGACGAGCCGGAAAGATTTCTTTTGAAGACCTTTCTAATAAGTGGGGACACAATAAAGAGCTAAGTGATTATAAGCCTTTGAGCCGTGCCACATTCAATCGCTGGAAAGATGCTATTTTCAGTCAGTTCGGAACAATTATCTCTTGCCAAAGAACCGGAGGTTATCTTTATTATATAGAGAATCCGGAAGATATTGACGAAAACGAATTGAAAAAATGGATGCTTGATTCGTTTGCTGTGAGTAATCTTATCAGTGAAAATCTATCTTTGAAAGGCAGAATTCTTGTCAGGCAAGTTCCCTCAGCTCACAACCATTTGACCACATTGCTTGAAGCAATGCAAGAAAACCGCACTGTAATGATCACCTATTGTGGGTTTAATAAAACGAAAAGCTACACATTTCCTATTAATCCATACTGCGTAAAACTATTTGAGAACCGATGGTATATCCTGGCTCATAATATCCAATACGATAACATCCGTATTTATGGACTTGACCGCATAGAGAGCTTGGAAATAACCGAAGACATATTCAAACTCCCGAAAGATTTTTCTGCATCTGATTACTTTTCAACCTATTATGGGGTTGTTACAGATAGAAATATAAAAACAGAGCATATAATTATTAGGGTATACCACGACCATATTCCCTATATGAATTCACTTCCTCTCCATCGCAGTCAAAGGCTATTGGAGGATAGTGGTGAGTATGCCGATTTCGAACTGTTCCTTACTCCCACATACGACTTCATAATGGGATTGCTTCATGTGGGTTCAATGATTGAAGTGATTAAGCCAGCGTCTCTACGCTGTCAGATGAAAAAATGGATATCGGATATGTATGAATTATATAAAAATGATTGATGATGCAAGAATTTCACACAATATATTTCTTTAAAACATTAATACAATGGTAGAAGTTTCAGATTTACAAATAGAAGAATTTGCTAAAAAAGAATTTCCAAGCCAACCGTTTTTTATAGGAAAAGGCTTTTGGTATATTCAAGCAGGAAAGTGCCTTGGAGCAGACTTACACTATGAGTACCATGCAAATCAGGTTCATCTTCATATTGAAGGACATAATTGGCGTGGCATAAGAGATTACTTGTGGAATCATGTGATGGATACACGTGTGTCACATAAGCATTGGTGGAGATACGGATGCTGTTGGACCTTACATACAGATCCACAAACGTGGGATGAACTGAAAGAGGCCTTCAGAACTATTGCATATATAATGAATCCGCATATCTTGAAATTTGAGAGGTCCATTTCCACCCCTATCATTGAACAAGAAAAACTTCCGATTTCCGCTGATTTCATAAAAATAACAGAATGCCTAAAGAAACAGCTTTGTATTCCAGAGTACCAACGTCCTTACAGATGGGGAACTAAAAATGTAGACCAACTTCTCAAAGACATAAGAAACAGCCAAGGCAATGGTAAACTTACCTATTTGATAGGTACAGTTATTTTACACGAAACCGAAGATTCTACTTTTAATATTGTGGATGGACAACAACGTATCACTACTATTATCTTACTTCTAAAACAGTTGGGATACTCGGGAGATTTGCCTAATCTGGAATATAACCACAGCGATTCATTCTCAAATATCCAAAATAACTATGAATACATTGGGCATTGGCTGAATTATAATGTCGCTGACAAGGAGAGATTTCTTGATTACATCTTGAACTCATGCATATTCGTAGAGATAATTGTAAAAAGACTCAATGAAGCTTTCCAAATGTTCGAGTCTCAAAATGGAAGAGGTAAGGAATTGGAGGCATATAACCTGCTAAAAGCATACCATATCCGAGCAATGTCATCTTCATCACAAGAAGACAAGATTCTATGCGACAAGCGTTGGGAAGATGCTACAATGCATACAAGTAAAAATAATAGTAGAAAAGACATTCTATATCAACTATTCAAAGAACAGCTCTATAGACCTCGTGTATGGGCAAGAGGAGAAGGCGCTTATAAGTTTGGAAAGAAACATGTTGACGAATTTAAGGGAGTTACTTTAGATAAGGAAAGCTCTCTAGACTTTGCCTTCCAAAACATTCTTGTGCAGCAAGAAATCGCAAACCTGTTAATGAGAACCATGAACACAAATCTTATAAAAGTAAAAGGTAGATTTATCCATGGTGACAGTGATAACATAAATCCCTTTGTCAATATTACCCAGTTGATTTTAAATGGAAAGGCCTTTTTTGAATATGTCGAAACCTACGTTGAGGTATATAAAAGATTATTTATGCAATTGGAATCTTCACAACTAATTGACTTCAAGCGGTTCTATAAAGATCATTGTCTTTATGAGAGCTATAATTGGAGAAGAGGCGACGGATACATCCGAGAAGTATATAAGTCTGCGATCATGATGACCTTCGATCGATTTGGTGAAACGGGCGTAAATGATATATATAAAGAGCTCTACATGTGTATTTACAGATATAGGTTAGAGAAAAAACAAATTCGCTATGAAACGATGGCGAAAAGCTCCAATACTGGTTGGATTTTCCAAACTATCCAGAATGCTAAGAGTTTGTCAGACCTCCATCCTATAAAACATGAAGCACTGATAGCACAAAATAGTTTGAATATCAAATATCAAGTCAATGAAATTCTGAACGTTTTTAAACAAAACTGATTAATATGAACAAGTTAAATAAAAGTATTTCCGAGATATGGAGCGACAATTATGTTGTGCCCCTCTACCAACGTAATTATGCGTGGCAAGAACAACAAATCAGACAGTTGTTACAAGATATATACGACAATAGTAAAGACCCAGAATCAAGATATTATATCGGTAGTCTTGTCGTTCTTCAAAGACCGGACGGCGTATATGAAGTCATAGATGGCCAACAAAGACTTACGACTTTGCATATAATATGCAAATATTTAGGTTTATTGGATGCTCCTCATCTCACATACGATTCAAGACCGGAAGTTGAAGATTTCTTCAAAGGATTATTCATGTCAGCTACAAGTCGTGAATATGTTGATGAATGCAATAAAAGGGACAATAGGAAGATTTTCAGATTAGTCGATGCTATCGATATCGTTGAGTCTACTGAGATTCATACAAATCCTGGTTCCTCAAAAGATGAAGTTATCACGCTGTCTTCTATGTCCGAATCACAAATAATATCGTTTAAAGAATACCTCAACAACAATGTGATTCTCGTCAGAACCGTTTTGCCAAACGATACAGACGTTGCTGCTTATTTCGAGATCATGAATAACAGAGGAGAACAGTTACAGGAACATGAGGTAGTGAAAGCCCTGATGATGAAGAAGTTGAATGAAAAAGACAGAAGTGTATTTTCTGCCATTTGGGATGCCTGTTCTCAAATGGACATACCTATTCAGAAAGGGGTATCTGCTTATAGAAAGAACCAAGAATATCCATTGTTTGGAAAAAACTATGATACTTTAGAGTTGGAATACCTTGCAAAATACAATATAGAGGACAAACTGACTTCTCCATTAAGTATAGACAAGGTATTAGCATTGCCAAACAAGTATATAAATAGCGAAGACGTTGACAAAGAGGCAGAAGCAAAATATGAGGCAATTATTGATTTCCCCAATTTCTTAATGCATCTTTTTAAACTTGAGAATTCAGAGTGTCAGTTGAATGCCAACTATCTTTTATCGACTTATAATGAACTGAAAGAGAACATTAACTCTATGATGTTTATCACAACTATGTTGAAAATGAGGACTTTGCTTGACCGTTATGTCATAAAGACTCAAGGAGAAAATGAAGAAGATGAGAACCTGAAATGGATTATGCTGAAGCCGTATTCATTTTGGTCGAAAGAAAAAAATTCTTTGACTTTAAAATTCAGAAACACATTCTCTAATCGAACGGATGACGCTAATGAGAATGAGGAAGAAGAGGATGTTCAGAAAAAGATTATTATGCAAGAGTCTATGCTCCAAGTTTCTTTCCGCAATAAAAAGTATAAGAACTGGCTTTTTGACTTGTTGCAATGGCTAAACGAAAAGGAAATTGGTAATGTCGATCCAAAAGAACTATCTACTTTCCTTGATAAGTGGATAGTCACTTATTACCATCAACTTGATAAGAAGACAAAACCTGCTCCAAATACAGAATGGTCTTTCGAGGCACTTGGTACAGATACTCCTCATTTCATATTCAATTTTATCGACTATCTATATTGGATGGCATCGAGAACAAAACGAACTAATGTCAGATATCTTGACGAGGTCGATAATTTTTATTTTAGGTATTATAATTCAGTAGAACATCATCTTCCTCAATCTTATGAAGATACAGAAAACGTAAATGTAGATAACATTGCGAATTTGTGTCTTATAAGTAGACGAAAGAATTCTAGTTTGAATGATAAAGCACCAAAGGAAAAGGCCAAAATAGAACCGGGACTGCAACCCAAAAGAAAAATCATGTATAGAATCACTCACGATTCAAATGGTTTATGGGGAGGAAAGCAAATTCTTGATCATTATAAAGACATAAAGACTCTCCTTCAATGTGCCAGTGAGATTCTTTCTTTGGATGAACCCCCATTAATATAAAGTAAACAATCATACTTCTGTTTATGGGTAGATATTTGAATATCATAGATGATAAGAAGTTATCAGGCCCAAAAGGTAGCAACTTAGACTGCGTTGTTACCTTTTGGGCATAAACATAATATCGAATATAGATCCCACAATCACTAAATCAAAAGAAATTAGTGCAAGTTGAAACATGAGAATTCCAACTTGTCCATAATATATTTTTCGATATTCACGTAACTAACCTTTGTAGCTCTAGAGAGTTTATGGCATGATAATATCGGACGGAAAGAAGATGATAAACAATAGATTGCTATAAATCGTCAAAAGCCTAGAAATACTTCTCATATTTCACTGCTCGATATTCTCTACGCCTTATCTAGCAATGCGGGGACACCGAAACATTTCCTAAACAACTCATACTAAAATCAATGAAAATATGATAAATCTTGCAGAATAGATTAAGAGAAAATACAAACTATTAAAATAAACAATGTTATAACAGAAATAACGATCTAATAGGCAAACAAAATAAGTTTCTAATACTGTAAGTACATAAAGAAAAAATGATTACCTTTGCTATAAGGTTCATTTTTTAACAAAATACATAATGGCAAATATTAGATTAAACATACTTCCTGTCAAAGAGAAAACATTTTCTTTTAAGGTCTATAGAAAACTTAAGCAACAAAACGACATAAAAAACGATGAAATATATTTATACAACTTACCACAAGAAGAAACATTGGACGATTATAAACCATATTGGATATCTTTTACCCCAAAAGATGGATTTGAAGAATATATTACCAATTCCTACTTATCCATAGGTCTATCAAAGAAGTATCTTTTAAATCAGCTTGTCGATACTTTAGAAAATTCAAAATTGCATTTCACCTATAAAGTAAAAAAGAAATTTACAGATTGGTCTGTAGAGTTCATCATAGCTCAATATCTTCAAGGAAATAGAATTATATATATGTCTCCATACTTCTTAGAGGAACAGAATGCATATGGATTTATAATCGATTTTAAATTCTCAAAAAAGGACGGAATTCCATTTGATAAAGATGTTCAGAAGTTGAGTTTGAGCTTGGATTCAAATGGACGTAGTAATAAGAACTACTATACAGATAAGTTTATATTGGTAAATAATTTTATTAAAGAAATTTACCCGTCAATTAAAAATATAGGGACTCTTAATAGCCCTATAACTATAAGTACTAATTTAATTGAAACAACTGTTTTTCACTTAAATAAAAAAGAATATATATTTAGTAATAACAACATTTCCAGTTCTCAATTTCAAGGTATAAGGAATTTTGGTGTATATAAAAACATTTCTCAAGATATTATATTTGCTTTCATTTTTGAAGATAGATTTAGATCATTTGCTAATGAATTGTACTTGAATTTAATTGGAAAGCTAAATCCAGGCACATTTCCCGGTTTAGACCAAATGTTTAGTATAAATATGAACACAAAGAATGTCCGTCAAATAAAATTAAATGACCATTCATTAGATACTATGTTTCGAGTTGTAGACGATGTGAAAAGTTTACAGGATGATAATCCGGACAAAAAAATCGTAGGAATTTATATAGAAGACTGTGCTGTTGACAGTGAGGATATACCAGCATCTAACAATTATTATTTTCTAAAGTATCACTTTATTAAAAATAATTTGCCATTACAAGTTGTAAATTATCGTAAGTTAGGAGATCGAAATTCTTTAAAATGGTCAACCTCCAATTTAGCATTAGCAATGTTTGCAAAAATGGGTGGAATTCCATGGGTTGTAAAACCAAGCAATAAGAATTGCCTTATTTTAGGCATTGGAAGTTCCCATAAAATCAATAGAGAAACAGGAGAAGTTTCAAAATACTTTGCGTATACAGTTTGTTTAGATTCTAGTGGCTTATATAAAACGTTAGAAGTTTTAGCGGATGAAGAGTCTGAAATATCGTATTTGAAAAAGTTGACAGCCAATTTGGTTACTATACTAAAAGAGCAGAAATCAAATTATGAAACATGTGTACTACATTTGCCATTTAAAATAAAACAGAAAGAGGTAACTGCTATTTCTGATGCTATAAAACAAATAGATGAGATTGAGCTGGTTGTTATTAAGATAAATGTTGATAATAAATATTTTGGATACAGTTTTCATAATACTTTAGTTCCGTACGAAAGCAGTTTTGTCAAACTCTCGAAAGATGAATATTTGGTTTGGTTTGAAGGGTTATTATATGGAAAGGAAATTGTCGATAAAAGACTTTCAAATCCAGTTCATATTCAGTTCTTAAATATAACCAATAGAAAAAAAATTGATGAACAAGCTTTTTTGCAAGACATTTTAAATTTATCTGGTGCAAATTGGAGAGGTTTCAATGCCAAGTCAATCCCTATATCAATATATTACTCACAAATCATAGCAAGGTATACCGAAGCCTTTGAGAAAATTGATGGTTATAAAGAAGGGGCTATATCAAATGATAAGCCATGGTTTTTATAAAAGTATATAATAATGGAAATAAAAGGAGATGATTTGCTGTTTCTATTTGGAGCAGGGGCTAGTGTAGACGCTGGAATTCCAATGTCGAATGCCATGGTCAAAAAAATAGAGGACTTGATTATAGAGCATGATGACTGGAGACCATATAAAGACTTATATTATTATCTAAAGAGTAGCATCAATTATTCTGATGGCATCTTGGGTAAATTCGATGAACAGTTTAATGTTGAAAGATTATTAGTTGTTATTACTGAAATTGAGAAAAGGGAAAGTAATATTATGTATCCTTTTATTGGAACATGGAATATCAGACTTCTTGATTTAGCTGGCAATAATTTTGACAATATTAAGCGATTTCATAAATTAATAAGAAATCAATTAAATAAGTGGGTAGGATTAAGAAATTATGATGCTGCAAGCTATTGGCAATCATTTGTTGCTTTGTCAACAGATATTGGGCAATTAATGAAAATATTCACATTAAATTACGATTTGTGTTTTGAGAAGATTGTAGGAAAAGAAAAAGTAATAGAGTTAGGGTTTACTCAAGAGACACATGAATGGCATTCTTCCAATTTTGACAATACATCAGGTAAACATTATAATTTATACAAATTACACGGTTCTGTTAATTGGTATATAACTAATGACAAATTACATCAGAGTGAAAAAATAGAAGATAATCCAGAATTAATATTTGGAATTCAACATAAAATGACATCAGTTGATCCTTATTTCTATTATTCATCTATCTTAAGAATAGCATGTCTTGATGAAGCTAAAATAATAGTAATAATTGGGTATTCTTATGCTGATGAATATGTGAATATTATAATATCTCAAGCACTTAATATGAGAAGTGAATTGAGAGTGATTAATGTTGCACCTTTTCTTGCCTCAAATGAGCAGAAAGAAAAAAATAGAATAATAGAGCGATTGAAACTAAAAAATGAGGAACAACTGTATTTGATAAATGCTACGGCAAAAGATTTTATGACTAAAACAATGAACAAAGATTTTTTTATCGCTCATATCAAGGAACCTGAAGGCTCACCTTTTTAAGTACTTTCCCTTTAAAAAGCACCTCCATATAAAAATAAAAAAGCAACACTTTTTAGGGGGAATATAGGGATTGGTATTGCCATTTTAAGATTAGAATATGCCTTGATGTTCAAGGAAATAAATGATTAGCTAAATTCTTTGTAAGCCCCAATAAGACTTTCTCTAAGTACAGTTGCCGATTTCTGTATTGAGAATAGTAACAACAGTTGGTTAATATGGAAAGATAAAGATGGCAATACACTAGATCAATTTATAGCAAACAATTAGAATAAATATTATCATATGAGTGCTATTAATAGAATTATTCTTGTAGGCAACGGTTTTGATTTAGCGCACAGTCTCGCTACTAAATATGAAGACTTCATGAGTTGGTATTGGGATAAATGGTTTGCAGAATTAAGACTTTGCCACAAAAACACATATTCTGATGATTTATGTACTTGTACAATATATGACAAATCAAGTACATGGTATTCTTTTTTGTGGAGTATAATAAATCCTTTGCAGCCTCCCAAAGGACGATGTTTTTATGAATATTTGAAAAAAGAGAAAGAAACATGCACTATCAATCATTCTCCCTTCATGGAAAGAGTTTGCCAATCTATTGAGACAAAGGGGTGGGTTGATATTGAAAATGAATATTACAGAGCATTAAATAACGAATATTTCAATAGACCTAAAAAACTCAATAAAGAGTTCGATATTATTAAATTGAATTTAATAGAATATCTCACGTTCATTCAAAAGACAGAAATTAATGAATCTATAGTAAGCCAAAATCTAAAGAAGAAAATGTTAGCTCCAATAAAAGAAAAAGAAATTGCTATCAGTGCACGTTCTCAATTAATAGATTTTATCCGCAATAGATACTTTGGTGACAATGATTTATGGGATATCACAATAAGTGAACGACTTGGCTGGGACAAGGAGGAAGAAAATATTCAAGCAATTAGAAAATTTTCCAAAGATTGGGGAGAGCAAATAACGAATCTTGGCATTGAAAGTGTTATTGATAATAATGTAATTCCAGAGGTAATGCTATATCCAAATAGGTTAATGTTGTTAAATTTTAATTACACAAATACTGCAGACTTATATATTCCTCGTGGCAATGATTATGAATATTGGTTCCCAATCAATCACATTCATGGTGAGTTAAAAGGAAATAGTAATATTATTTTTGGTTATGGGGATGAATTTGATGATAAATATAACAATATTGTTAAACTTAATAATAACGAACATTTACGAAATATCAAATCAATTAGATATCTGGAATCTAGCAATTATCGCACAATGTTATCGTTTATAGAATCTGCTCCATATCAAATTTACATCATGGGACATTCATGTGGTAATTCAGACAGAACATTGCTTAATACCCTATTTGAACATAAAAATTGTGTATCAATCAAACCATTTTATCATCAAAAAGAAGATGGTTCAGACAATTATTTGGACATAATTCAAAATATATCAAGAAACTTTACAAATATGAAATTAATGAGAGATAGAGTTGTGAACAAAGCATTTTGCGAGCTACTTTCCCAAAGACATTCCAATCTCTTTAAAACAATTTGAGATACTAAATTTCGACAAATATATTTAGCAAGATGAACAGCAGGTCATCTTTTAGTTTTGTATTTTAGAAAGAAACTAAAAGGGGCTTATCAATAAACAAGAAAATAATATTGTGAAATTCTCACTTCATATTCTTTAGTCTATTTCTACGTTGGCAGTATTCTGCCAAATACGTCTTTTTGGTGTCAAGTAGTAAAAAAGAAGCTCCTATAAGTTGCTCAACAAGCGGATATCGAGTAGTGAATTGAGTAAATATCTCAGCCACACATTTTTTACTGACTCCAATACGCTTTCCAAACTCTTCAAAGGAACGTCCATTAGCCTTGCCGTCCAATTTCAAGAATTCCGATTTATCTCCCTCACGAAACAAGCCACGGCTCAAAGCAAAATCACTATCATTAACATGAAGATGTGTATTTAAGAAGATGAGATATTTTTATATCTTTCTATAAAACAGTATTTTAGACAATCAAAAATAGACAATAGGTAATAACTTAGAAACGAGCGAACTGTTTTAGTCTGCTGTGTTTTCCTTTGCTTCAAATAACTCTCCTACAAAGATATAAATAATCTTTTAATCTATATCGTTAAATAAAATATTTTTCTTTTGCAAAACTCTCAATTTCAGGTGTAAAAATGCAATTCAATGAAATTTGATTCATTTTTACACCTAATCATCTCATAAATGGGCATATCTTTGCAAAAAGATAAAAGTATAGATATGATACAGTTGCGTAAAATAGAAAATGAATCACCTTGGGTAATATCTAAGTTAGCAAATAACTATGAAATTGCTAAAAACTTACGTGATATATTTCCTCATCCCTACTCGATTGATAATGCAGTTTCTTTTATTGAATGTGCTAAAACAGGAAAATTAGGACTCGTGTTTGGAATATATTCAGAAAATGAATTTATTGGCTGTTGTAGTTTAAATCCTCAAAGCGATGTATATAGAATTAATGCCGAGATCGGATATTGGATAGGCGAACCATATTGGGGAAATGGATATGCAACAGAAACAGTTAAACTGTTAGTTGAAATGGCTTTTAATCAATTAGGGATGCAAAGAGTATACGCAAATATTTTTGAGCATAATATAGCATCAATGAAGGTATTAGAAAAAGCTGGTTTTAAGAAAGAGGCTATTTTAAAATCATCTGTGATAAAAAAAGGACAAATATTTGATGAACAGATATATAGTATAAGGAAAACATGAAAGATGAAGCAATAAAACATATAATCGACAGATACAACTTTAATGAAATTGTTGATATACTGTCTAATAAATTGAGCGGTTCAGAGTTAAATTCTTTGCTTTTAGAGGTGTTTGAAAGACGAGTTATGCAAGAAACTCCCTCTTCACTATTGAAAAAATACACTAAAAACAAACTCGTTAAGCCTGCACAATTAGACTTTCTAAAATTTAAAGAAGAAGAGTTAGAGTGTTGTAAAATAGTTGCAAATAGTAGTTTTGAATTAATCGAGTTATCTCCTGTTGCTCAATTAGGTACCAGTAGTATAATGGCAACTGTAAACCAAAAGAAAGTTCTTACAGCACTCCGAAATACAGAAGTTCAGTCAGACCCAACAAATTCAATAGCTTTACATTACGCTTCATTGAAGAAAAACAACGAGTTGTCGGAGAAAACATATAATTTCAGCAATGTGTCGAGAGTTATACGGACTCAGGTTTTCTCTAATCCCAACTTTACACCCCATTTCCCTATTCTGTGTCTAATTTCCTGCGGTATGGATACGGGTAGTTTTGAGTTTGAGAAAACAGAGATACATAAACACTTTGCTATAACTCAAGATGTATGCAAAAGTGTTTTTGGGTTTAATAATCTGTTTTTTGAGATTATTCCTTGTAAAGAATATGACAGTAACAGTCCATTAATATCTAATAGCTTATCACATATTAAAAATAGTGGTTTTGATGTTCGTATTGCCGAATCAGATTCACAAAATAACTATTACTACGGTATGAGAATTAAAGTCAAAATTATAGCTGATGGTGTAGAATATGAAATTGGCGATGGAGGATTACTTGATTGGACTCAAAAATTATTAGCAAATAAAAAAGAACGTATGCTAACTATGGGGTTAGGAATACAGTTGTTACACCTATTCAGAAAATAATATGTTGATATCTAAAGTTATATACGAAGATGAAGTAAACGATCATGTAAGGATTAAATACCCCTGTTTTGAGTTGAGGGATATTGTTGAGTATTACTTTGAAATTACAACGGAAAGCAATTTAATAACTCCATTCCCAATAGTTGCTCTTCCCAATGTAAATATTGTCGCCTCTGTGAATCTTACAGATAAAAGTCAGACATTAAAAGTGGATAGAAAACTCGGTATCAAAGATACTACGGGAGATAAATTATGTGGTAGTCTTACAGATGCAATAACCATAATACATGCACCGGGAACACATGAATTTGCAATTAAATTCAAACCGGGTGTGTTATATCTGTTTTTGAAGGATGATATTCCTTGCTTATTGGACAGCTACAAACCATTGAGTAATTATATAGATAACACAATTATTGAAGAGTTAAAATCTAAAAAGACCTTTGATGAACGTGTTAGCTATGCAGAAAACTATCTTCTATCAAATATAGATATCTTCAAGTCTGATTATAAATTAGAGACCGTAATTAAAGCAGTTTATTACATTACTCATTGTGGTGACTTCAAATCGAATATGGTTAGTAAGATAGTAGGGGTATCAACACCTACACTAAATAGATACTTTAAAGAGGTATTAGGTATGTCACCCAAACAATGCTTTAGAGCCTTGAGGTTTAAAATTGCTTTGATGAATTACCGCTCGAAAGGAAGTAGCAATTCGTATGATGAGTTGGGGTATACAGACTTCTCTCATTTTGCAAAAGAGTCTCAATGTCTAACAAATAAAAAACCATCCGAGTTATAGCAGATAAATAGAATCATTCAATAGCAAAGCAAATGCTTCAATAAATATATTAACCTAAAAAGTTATAGTTATGAATGATTTAATGAAAATGAGGATATTCGGGCTATTGTCCGGAACCTCACAACAAGTAAGTAACGAAGAAATGCAAGCAGTCTATGACGAATTTATCGAACAGATTAGAACCGTGAGTTATGGAAATGATTACTCTACTACTTACCGGATTCTTGTAGTTACCCGTATTGAGATAGCTTCACTGGAAACATCACCACTTTACGGGCAGGGGGAAAATGCGCTTAAAAAGCTGTTCTTACAAAAGACATTGGGTACTTTGGGGAAAAGTACCTATATTTGCAACTGAAAGAGTTATTTGACAGCATAGCAACGCAAAGCGCTGAAATTCGTACGGTTGCTAACTCGTTACCGCCACTTCTCAAATAATTCGCTAAAAGTTTATTTCTCAATCGATTAAATCAAACTGACAAAAATCTAAAATAGTAATATCAAAAGAATTCTTACCTTTACAGCAATAAACAATTCAAAATAA
>OGXV01001420.1_pt1 | contig 14244 bp, 3 predicted proteins | sample 1576391 | NCBI WGS metagenome assembly OGXV01 (sample SAMEA3541586, study PRJEB24748) | human gut metagenome | biome: human gut; feature: human-associated habitat; material: faeces | place: China | collected 2012 | reverse complement strand
GAAACGATATTGCTGCCTGCGATTACGCAAGAAGTTACGATTGTTCCGGAAGACGCCGATTTGACCCGGAATTTTGAAAGAAGAAACACTTATCTCTGTATTGTTTGTACAATTAAATGTATTCTTTGACATCGAATCAACTTTTGAATATCTGTAATATGTTGTACCGTTTTTATATACACGAATCCATTGATTTCCGGCATTTGCATACAAATACAACTTACCGTTTTTGTCTGTACGTGTTTTTATTTTCTTTTCTGCACCTGTATCATTATCAGAAACAAGTGAGTATTCAACATCTTGCTCATCTGTTATTCCGTCAACCGTTGTTTCTACCAAATACTGATTATACTTAGTTGCAGGAATTGTTCCGGAATTATTAAACGCATCAAATGATGGGTCATTATTTGGTATTGTTCCGAGAGTTGCGTCTACACTTCCACCATTAATTGTAATAGCGCCGTACGGAGTCTTATTTCCACCGTTACCGATGCCGTAACCTGAGCCGTTACCGACAGCTTTAACATAACCGCCGTTTACAATGACATTTCCGCCTCGGCCGCTTGTTCCAGATGCACTGCCTGTACCGCCTCCGATACCTGCCGCATTACTTTCAGAATCATCATCGGCATATGCGTAAACATTACCGCCGTTTATAAGTACGTTGATACCCGAACCGTCCTTACCGCCTCCGATACCTGCACCGCCATTTCCGCCATAAGCATATACAGTACCGCTGTTTACAGTAAATTGCTTCATATCTCCGATACCGGCGCCGTTTGCAGACTTAAATGTTATAACACCGTCATTATCACCCGAATCTTCAACAATAAGTTTTGAAGTAGCCGTTATACCTCTTACCGCCGCAAGATTTACAGATTGTGACTCAATTTTATTTGTGCCTTTCAGTCTAAGGGTCAGCTCAACATCGTCACCTATCGTCAATGCATTGTTTATAGATGAACGAGATAAAATATTAATATTATCTAAAACAATGGTAGGATTTGCACCCTGTACCACTTCAATTACATTACTTGTTTGACTTGTTGATTGAACTATATATATTTCCATATCCTTTGGAATATCATAGCTTGTTGTACCAACCGTAACTGTTACTATATCGTTATTATCATTGTTTTTTGTTATTTTGATATTTCCTTTTGAAATATCAAACTGCGATTTATCATCACCCGTCAAAGAAATATCTTTTGAACCATTAAAAATATATCCATTTAAAGTTGCTGTTACCTTAACACGAATTTTATGAGTTCCCTGCTTATAATGTGCAACTATATATCCATCCACAACTTCTGCCAAATCACTGCTTATTGCTGTTTCATTTTCGTCAGCTGTTGTTAATGTATATGTACAATTAAGAATATGAGTAGGATAAGTACAGTCACTTGATTTTTCAAAATCAGTTGTTAATTTGATTTTTGTCTGTCCGACAATTTTATTTACAGTTATTTCATCAGGTACAGATAATTTAATTGATGAATTTGCATCTGTACATGTACAGTCTGAACCCGAATATTCTGTCAGTGTTGTTTGGTTTTCTATATCGTCTGTACGATATATTTTACCGGCATATGTTACGGCATAGCCTGTTGTATCTTCTGTTACATATACATACAGCTTTGCTTCGCTGTCTGTTACTGTTTTCCATGAGCCGACAGTAACTTCTTTATTTGCCATTTCAACTGCATCCGGCATTGTCAGAACTACTTGTTTAAGTTTATTTCCATCCTTATCTTGAACTTTGTCATAATCTGTGCTTCTGAACGTACCATCTACACTGCCGCCGTTTATGTATATATTATTTACACCAAATTGTTCTGTTGTGGGAGTCATTCTTCCCGGTCCTATGGAATAAGTCACCGAAGCACCGGCTGTTGCTTTAATATATCCGCCATTTACGATAATCTCCGCATTAGACTGACGCTCCACACCGCCTATGGCTGTTCCGTATCGTCCTGCACTCGCATTTATGATACCGCCGTTTATTTCTATTGTACATCCGCTGACATTACCAGATGTTTTTACACCTCCGCCTATAGCTGTACCTTTCATTCCTCCGACAGCATTAATAGTACCGCCGTTTATTATAATCTTACCATGTAATTGATTTAGATTCGCACCGATTCCCGATGCTTGTGCAGTACCTGTTACATTAAGAATACCATCACCGTCAACAGTCAAAATCGAATAATCCGACTCTATACTATTTGCTGCCACATTAATACCTGCCTTACCGCTTTTTTTAGCAGTAACGGTATTTGTGCCGTTTATGTGCAAATTAACAACTGCACCGGATTCAATTATAATAGGCGAACTTGTTGCAGACGTCATCGTTACATTTTCAACCGTCAAATCCGCCTTTACACCTGTTTTTACCGTCACAATATTTGTAACATCAACAGAACCGATATAATATGTACCGTTTGTATTAATTGTCACATCACCGTTTTGTAAATCTGAACTTAGATCTGTTCCGTCTGTCATAGGTGCAACATCATTTTTATTTATATTTACAGTATCCGTTGAATTATCCAACGGTACGTTTGTAGCCGCTATATTTTCTTCCGTACTTTTTTCATTCGGAGATGAAGTTGCCAAAACCTCAGTCTGCTCCGAATTGATTTCTGTTTTGATTTCATCAGCCGACACCGCAAAATTCAATGTCGGTAAAAGCATTGATAAAGCCAATATTATAGAAACAGCTTTTCTTTTCATTTTAATTCCTCTTTTCATATATCTTAACAATGTATAGCTATCCTTATTATATATTTTATAATACCACAAAGCACTTGAAATTGTCAATATTATACACTGAAAACGGCTGTTTTTAACACCGTTTCTCAACATTTTTAACAAAAAAGAGTTATGACAAATCAACTCCAAAATTGTTTCATCATAACTCCAATGTCAAATTATAACCAAGGATAATAAGCTTCCAATCTTACAGAGAATCTGTTTCTGATTGCATTAACATCATTATTGTCAATCCTGCCATCCTTGTTTACATCCCAAATACGCGCTTGTTTTACGCCGTTCGCATCAGCATCCTTACCAACAAGATTATTTGCATCAATACCGTTTACTGCGCCGTCACTGTTGACATCACCTATTCTTCTGTCCACAACTAACAAATATCTCTCCATAGTCGAATCATTGATTTGATATGTAACCTTATACAAGCCTTCTACTCCGGATACGGCACTGACCGTTCCTTTTATAGTATCAGATGTCAAACCGTCATTTATATTCACGCCCGGATCAACAAATTTATCAAGACCGCTTGTTATTACAGTATATTCGTTACCGTCTGCATCAATGTTATTTATAGGATTATATGTAATATCGGCACTGCAGTCCTTCGGCAAATAGTTTTCACTGAATTTGTGATTTGCCTTTAGGTAATCCAACGCTTCTTTCTGCCATTCCGCATCATGCGTCGTATCCTTATAAATCATAGCAGCCGGTGAATTACCCAAATTAAATGTATATGTAACATTAACAGTCATTGTTGCACTGAAAGAACCATCTAAAGTATAGTTGCTGTTTGCAAGTTCAATTACTATATCATACACACCTGCATTTATAACACTGTTAAGTTTTGTTTCTGTATCACGTTTAACGTATTTTACGGAATACAAATCCGATGCCAAAGCTTCAGTCGGTGTAACCTTTGCGGTATGTTCGTTACCGTCATAATCAACTACATTGTCTGTAACCGTAAAATTAACTGTTTTCGGCGTAACCGTTATTGTTTTCGATGATGTTTCATCTGCAATATAGTTGCCGTTCGGGAAAGTAATTATTATATCATATACACCGACATCCGTAATTTCAGTCAAGTCAGTTTCTGTACCTTGCTTACGGTATGTTATTGTATATTTACTGTCATCATACGGTGCGTCAACCGTCATATTCGGTTTGTGCATCTTTCCGTCATATACCCAGCTTTCATCCGTTGTAAAGTGACCCGATTGCGGACTTATTGTAAGTTTATTATCATAATCATTTCCGATTGAATACACTATATCATTATCAAGTGTAATTTTTATCGTATAAACATCTGCATCGGTCGGATTTTCTACAGTTTCACCCTTTGAATTAGTATATGTAACTTTATATCCAATGTCTGCAGGATCAGAAGAAACAGTTGCCTTATGACTGTTTCCGTCATATGTAAACGATGTATTTGTTACCGTAAAGTTTACCTTTTCACCTATGATTTTAATTATACATTCGTCATATACCGTTTCATAGTTAGGGTTTGTTGTATGCACCCTTGCAGTATATATACCACTTGAAACAGGCGCATCGGTTGTGTATTCACCACCGTTTCTGCTATACTCAATAACATATCCTGCCGCAGGCGGTGTTACCGTTACGTCAGCTGCCGTAAGCGGGTGAGGTAATTGGTCATATTGATATTCTTTGTCACCGCTTAATGAAATTGACGCACCTTGACGTTCAATTTGAATATGCGTATCACCCTCACGTTCCGATATGATACAACCCGATACATAAACATCAATATAATATGTTCCGGCATCTGTTACAGACGAAAGATTATCTTTACCGTATCTTATAATCGGTACAGCGTCTGTCAGTTCGCCACCGTTCAAATCATAACATTTAACTGTCGCTGTATAACTGTTTCCGTCATATATAATATTCTTGGGAGCAGTTACATTAATCTTGATAGATCTCGCTCTTATATTAATCTTAAATGTAACATCTCTGTATGTACCGTCTACATTACTTATACGGATATTCATATTAGCATAATATCCGGCACTTGTCGGAGTACCCGTTATTGAACCGTCCTCGTTGACAGTAAGACCTGTTGGTTTAAAACCCGATATAAATTCAAAACTATATCCGTCATTGCTTCCGCCGCTCATTGTTATTTGTGCTGAGTACGGCTTATATGCCTCACCCATAGGAAGCGACGTTGTATCTACGCTAAAGTCAGCCGCATGAGCACATACACCTGCCATAAGCATTGCTATCATTATAATCAAAAATGCAGATATTTTTTTCATTTATTACACCTCTTTTCCGTTAAATCAATTACACAGCTTATTATTTTAATTGTTATTGCATTTCCGAAAGCATTGTCCAAAGATACGGACAATGCCATTGGAAATGCAATAACACAGGGCGATAACCGCCCTGTGTCATTACATTGCTTTATTTATCGCATTTATTATAATTCGATATTTATTAAGCAGCAGGAGTTGCTTCAGGAGCTGTTGTCTTTTCAGGAGCAACAGTTGCTTCAGGAGTTACTGTTGTTTCAGGAGCAACAGTTTCTTCCGGTTTTACTGTAGGAACTACTGCATTTGCGCCAACCATTCTTTCATTTACTGCAAGAAGAATGTCTGCCTCTGCCCAGTGACCTGCAATGTCATTAGGAGTAAATGTTACGATTGGTGTTGATTCTACAAGAACTCTGTTGATAATTGCAACAGCTTCAGCTCTTGTTAGCGGTGAATATGGACCGAATGTACCGTCTTCATAACCTGAAACGATATTCTTGTCAGCAAGAGTTTCAATGTAATCCTTAGCCCAATCATTTTCAGTTACATCTGTGAAGATGTTATTGTATGAAATCAAATCATATCTTTGAGCTCTTGCGATAACTGCACTGATTTCGCCTCTTGTGATTGTATCCATAGGTCTGAATGTACCGTCTTCATAACCGCTTAATACATCCTTATCTTCAAGATAACCGATGTACTTGTTGAACCAAGCGTCTGAATCAACGTCAGGGAATGATGCTTGATACATACCGTCAGGTAGATCGTCACCATAGCTTAGTCTTGCAATCATAGCTGCAAGTTCGCCTCTTGTGATGTTGTTATTTGGTAGGAATGAACCGTCATCATAACCTGAAGCGTATGGCTTTGTATATTCTGTGTTGATTACAGGTGCTTCTGTCGGCTTAACTGTTGGTACAGGTGTTGGTGTTGCTGTAGCTTCTTTAACAGTTACAGGAATATTCTTAACTACGCCGTTAACCTTAACCTTAACAGTTGCTGTACCCTTACCAACCAATGTGATGTTACCGTTTTCGTCAACAGTTGCTACATCTTCATTTGATGATGTCCATGTTGGTTTAGCTGTTGAGCCTGTTACAGTAGCTGTAACTTTAATCTTATCACCTACAACACCGGAAACAGTATCCTTATCAAGTTTAATTGATACGCTGCGTCCGCCGCCGCCGCCACCGCCGCTGCTCTTCTTAGCGGTGTAGTAAAGATTGATATTGTCGTTGCTGTCCTTTGGCAAGTTAGCTACATCTGCTGATGTTGTGCAAGCTGAATCTGTGAAGTATGCACTGAATCTTGAAGGTGTGTATTGAAGAACATTAGAATTGAACTTACCGAATGTAGTGTCATCCTTAACTGCATTAATTTCTTCATCATTTGTATAAACCTTATATTCAGGTTCTGAGCCGGCTGCTGCACCATTCTTATAAATATTTACTAAGTATTTATAAGTTGTAGCTTTTACTGTAGCAGCATCTGAAGCAGGTGCTGAAGTTGTAGCAGCTGTTCTTACAAGTATTGTGTATTCTTTATTTCTTACTGCATTTTCGATTGTTGTTGTACCTGCTGCTGCCTTAACCCATGTTGCACCATTGTCTGTTGAATATTCAAAGTCGGCTGTTGTACCGCTTAGAACGATATTGTTTGTCTTCTTATCAGCTTTAGCTGTTACATTTTCCGGAGTTGCCGGCTTAATTACAGCTGTTGAGTTGTTAATTGTTGTTGAGCTTACAGGTAGATTATCTTCACCAACAATTTCATAGTTTTCATTATCAGCCTTAATATCTGATACTTTGATTGTGTTTGTTCCGACATCTTTACCGTCAAATTCCCACTTAGCAGAAATATTAACTGTATCGCCTGCTACAGTTACACCGTCCTTAACAGTTGCTGTATTGTGTCGGCGGTGTGGTGGGTTCACAAAAGGTATGATTTACTTTCAGGTTTGAATATGATGTCTGAAAGTTTGATTGGTTTTTTCTTTGCTGTTAGAGTAATTGTCTTAGTCTTTGTTACTGAGCCTTCTGTGTATGATACTGTTATTGTTGTATCTCCATAAGGAAGCTTTGCAGTCTTATCAAATTCGTTACCATCTTTATCCAATAGCTTGTAGTTTGTAACAGGAGCCTTTGTTGCTGAAGCACCTGTACCATATACTGCATTAACTACCAAACCGCCAAAGTCAGGTGTCAACTCAGGATATGTGTATGTTACCTTTGTAGGACCTGAAATTTCGATATCTGACATAGCGTCTTGAGTTACGCTACCCTTAACATTTACTGTTGCAGGAGTGAATGAATAGTTAGCTGCATCTGTACCTGTAAGAGCCTTTTCTGTAACTGTCACATCAGGAGTACCCGGTGTCTTTACATCATTAGCTGCATATTTATATGTAAATGGAAGTGTTACGTTATCTCCATCAACTATAGATGAATTATCCTTAGTTAGTACCAATGAGCTATCAGCAGTTACATCAGCTGTAGCATTAGGGTTAGCCTTAACTGCAGGAACTTTTATAGCATCAGCATTAACTGTAAGAGCCTTTGCTGTAATTGTTGCAGCTGTCTTAAGTGTACCGTCAGCATTAATCTTATCTGTATCCGGTGCAAATGTGTACTTACCGTTTGTTTCCGGTAGTGTAGTTGTTAGTTTAATCTTCTTATCTGTGCCTACATTTTTATCTGTATATGCAAATGTACCTGTAACTGTGTATGAGTCTTTACCTACAAATGCTGTAGCTGAATCCTTAATTGAAATTGTAGGTAGTGTTTGATCTGCAGGAATAGTTAATCCGCCATCATATACCTTTGTAATTGTTGCGTCTGATACTGTGTAGTAAACTGTCTTTGCAGCTACAGTAATCTTAGCTGATGAAGTAAGTGTTTTACCGTCATAGATAAAGTCAACTGTCTTATCTTTCATATCAAGTGTGATAACAGTGTCAGCATTAACTACTGTTTCACCGATTTTAACTGTAATACCGGCTGCTGCCAAATCAGCATATGAGATTTTGCCTGTTGAGTTATCATCATATGTAACATTCAACTCAAGGTCATCTGTCTTAAGCTTATCGCCATATGTATAAGCTGTCTTTCCACCGCTAATTGTTGCACTCTTAATCTTCTTTGCACCAAGTGTAGCAACTGAAACTACAGATTGTGTATTGCTACCTGCATTTGTGTAAACAACGTAAACCTTGTGATTACCATCAAGCATAGCTTCTGTAATCTTTGTGCTTGCTGTTACAGCTGTTGCTGTCTTAGCTTCTGTTTCGCTTGTTGCAATTACAACTTTGTAATTGCTGTCAAAGTTATCATATGCTACATCAGCACCTGTTGTTTCTGATGCTTTCTTAGCTTTTACAACGATACCTGTTGGGTCGAAGTTATCATCTTTGTTGTATGATGTCTTAGCAGCATTGTTTGTTGATGCTGAAATTGTAATATCATCATAATCTGATGTTACTTTAAATGGTGCACTCTTAACTGTTGTATCAGACTTAAGTGCTACTACAAAGTAGTTGTCGCCGTGAGCATATTTGTCAGCAGCTGTTACCTGATCATTAACGGTACCAGCAGAATCAGATTTGTAAATTGCCAAGTCATTACTGACATTTTCAAGGTTTGTAAATTTAATATCAGTAACTGTGTCGCCATTATTCTTTGTTATTTTAGCAACCAAATCCTTGAAGTTGATTGCTGTACCGTCATAAGCAGTTGTAGGAGCTCCGCTTACTACTTCAACCTTTGTAGTCTTAACGTCGCTAACTGTTAATGCACCAAGGTCACATATGTAGTTACCAACGATTGCATATATGTGCTTACCGTTTACATCACTTGTTAGTGTTGCAGGAATAGCAGTCAAGCCTGCATCGTCTGCTGCTGTAATACCTGCTGCACCATACTTATATGTAACAGTATCACTTGTACCAAGGTCTTCGTGTGAACCATCATCGTAGTCAAATTGCATTGTAACACCTGAATCAAATGTTGCACCTACATATTGAGTACTCTTAAATGTACCTGATTTAACAGAAATACCTGTCTTCTTAGCTGCTCCTGCAGGGAATAATTGCAATGATGTTGTATCAATATTTAGATACTTCTCCAATTCTGTAGTTGCATGATACGTATAGTCTTCAAAGTCAGCAGAACCCGGAATACCCAATTGAATACCAGTATCTTGACCTAAAGTTATAGACACGCCCGGACTTCCAGCAGGCGGCAAAGCCTTAACTTTAAAATAAACATACATTAAATTTTCTTTATTTTTGAATTCTGAAGCCTTTGCGGTCAAACTTTTATATTGAACACCGAATTGCACAATCTTAATATTGCTATTATCGGTACTCAAACCGGTATTATAATTAGAATCATCTGACTTTGTCATAGCTGCACTTGCTATTTCATAAAGGTTTCTTTTACCGCCATTATAAAAGTATGTTGAACTATAATCAGCTGAACCGCCTGAATAGTCTAGCATTCTTTCATTCAATGCATCAGAGAAATCATCATCACTATTAACTGGTGAAGAGTCTGATGTAAATCTCTCATCTACCTCGATATATCTACTATCGTATGCGATACCTGTACCTACTGAATATACACCCTTAGCATTTCCAACGAAGTTATCGAAATTATCAGCTTCAACACAGATAACAAAAGTATCGCCTACTTTTAAGCCATCCCTTGGCAATGATGCTTCTTCATATAGGCAGCCATCGCTTGCTGCGTTATACTCACTTGCACTCTTTTTCTCCCGCATATAAACAGCCTTTAATGTAGGCTTTGTAGCTTCGGTTACGCCGGGCTTTAGAACGTTGTCGCCATCAGCAAGAACACTTGCCGGAAAAGTCGACAATACCATGGCACAGCTTAACGCAAATGCTATAATTTTTTTTGTCTTCATTTGACATTCCTCCTGTTTTTTACTTAATCTTTATTTAATCTCATTATAAAATGGGTCTAAATACTTACCTTGTGCTGACAATTTAACATATGTAATATCGTTTGAGTTAATAGCTGTATCAAAGTTACCATCGAATACACGCCAAATAAATAAATTTGCTGCTGATGTTGGTACTGTACTATTAACAACATCTGATCCTTGTGCCTGCAATTTTACAAATGTTATATCGTTAGTATTACGAGAACCATCTATATTTGTATCTCCCAAAAGCGGAAGAACAACTATATTTCTCGTTTCTGTGACCTTCTGCCCATCAAAATCAGTAAACTCATATGTCATTGTGTAAACATCAGGTCTGATAAATTGTAATCCCTTACTTGTAATACCTGTAAGGACGGCATCATTTGCCGTTATAGCCGCCAAATCGGTATCCGTAGCATTTTTTCCATAAACTTTTGTTTCATCTGCAACAGCAGCATTTATACCATTTGCAGTTTTATATCTTGAAACTTTAATCGTTCTTGTCACTTCCGAATCCGAAACCTTATTACCTAAAGAATCATATGCTTCGAAACCAGTATCTTTAAATTCTGATTGTTCATAGACAAATATTGCATATGGGTTTCTGTCCATATTCTTATCTGAATCAGTTTCACCATTCCAAGCATTCAATGTATATGCATTCTTGATATTTGCCTTTGTCGGAATATATTTTGAATCTAAATTCTTAAAGGTATTTTTTTCACTAAACTTATTTATTGCCTCTAATTTATCAGAAACTGAAATATTATCCGCTTTCATAATTTCACCAACCGGTGAGTTACCATAGTTCAAAGCGATTTTTGGTGTCACAAGTTGTTGAACATGGAATGTATATGTCAATGTAGGTGCATCATTATCTGTACCTGCTTTTGTTGTAATAGTGATAGTATTTTCTGTTTGTCCCTTATTTGTAAGAGGAGCCTTAATTGTGTATGTACCATCACCATTCTTTGTAGGTGTAAGAGTTGTACCGTCTGATGCTGTTATTGTTGTAGTATCAGGATTTGTAAGTGTTACATTAAACTGAATGCTATCAGCATCAACATCCGGAACTCTTACATAATAATCCTTAATTGCAGGAGTTTCAGCATTATCAAATGCTACATCATTCTTATACTGGCTATCCTTAAACGGTAATGCAGTTGAATCAACTGTTGAACCCTTGACAGAATTAGCTTTTATTTCTTTAATCGAAGGGTCATTTGCAAGTACTTCATAAACAATGTTTCCGCCAACTTTGGCATCTGTATATTCAGCATAGCCTGTTGTCTTACCATCATAAAGTAATACCGCTTCTGTTGTTGTTGACTTAACCGAATCAATAACATAGTTTGAATTAGCTTTTAATTCAACAGCAACTACATACTTACCAACCTTTGTAATGTCAGTAACTTCACTTAATTCACTCTTCTGAATATTTCCGTCAGGAGCAGTACCTGCGTCGGTCCATGTGTAATACTTAATGTCATATTCGCTTTTTCCGACTGTATTGCCTGTAGCATCAACTACAGTGATAACAGGGTCCTTACGAGATGAACCGGCTTTTTGTTTTTGAGTATCAGGATCTACATTTACTGTAAGTTTTGCTGATGTTACTTCAAATGTTGAATCCTGTACACCGATTTTATAACCGTTTGCATAAGTTCCGGCATTATCAATAGAAATTGCTATTGTATAAACACCGACATTTTGAATTGTTGTTGTAGCATTATCCTTATCTGTTACAGTTGCAGTAAAGCCTGCCGGAAGCGTTTCATTTTTTGCAATATCGCTGTCCGCTACTTTTGTATATGTAGTTTTGCTTGCATCATCATATTTAATTTGATAAATATTGTACTTAGGCGAAATAACTTGTCCTGTATATTCAGCATTTGCATTTACAAGCTCAACCTTCAAATACTTAAACCATGTTGCATAATAAGTTTTATCAGCGTCTATTTTTGTATCCTTATCAAACTTAGTACCGGTACCGTCAAACGCTGTCTTCCAGCCGTCAAATTCAAATGTACCGTTTGTTGGTTCTGTTATATCGTATCCGATTGAATCACCTTTGTATAGAGTAACTACACGAGGAGATGTGTCATTACCCTTAAGATCCAAGTTCTTGTTAAATGTAACATTAACTTTGTCAGATGTCGGAACTGAAGGATCTATATCCCATTGTGCATACAATGTTGTTTCATATGCAGTATTTGTACCTGCAATTTTCTTTAGTGCATCCTTAAGTGTCGCTTGGTCTATTTTTGTTGTCGAATCAACAGTTACACCGCTGCCATCAGCTTTTGTGTTCCAACCTTTGAATACATAATGTGTTCTTGTTGGTTCATTTGGCATCATATTGCCAAGTGCATCACCAAGATATGGATATACATACTTTGGATTTGCATCTGTCACTGCTGCATTTGTTTTGTTTCCTGTAACATTACTGTCAAATGTAACCTTTACACCATTGTTCTTAGGAATATCATCCGGAATAACATTTTCTCCCGGATTTACATTTGCAGCTGCCCAATATGCGTATAATGTTACTGTTGTAGGAGCTGATGCCTCACTGCCTTGTGCCGCAAGAGAAACATCATTCAATGTAGGATATTTTGCTGAAGTAACAAAATTACCTGCTCCGTTAGGTTTAGTATTCCATCCTATAAATACATAATTTGTTTTTGTAGGATTCTGTGCAGGATCTGTATAGTTTGCTGTAGGCGCACCCACAACGTCATTATATGTACCTACACCACCATTTACATCATATCTGATTGTAATATCCGACAGCCATTTTGCATAGTAATCAGTATTACTGTTTATTGGCTTTGTCTTGTCAAATGCCGTAGTTGTCATTGACAATGAACCGCCTGTTACTGTACCTTCATACCAGTTATCAAACGTATAACCTTTGTTGGTCGGTGCTGTTACATCATAGCCAAGAGAGTCACCCTTGAAAATTGTTACTGTCTTAACGTTTGTACCACCGTTGCCGTCTTTGTTATCATTAAATGTTATTGTTACTTTATCATTAGCATCAACATTATCAGCAATATCCCACTGTGCATATACAACCAAGTTGTATTTGCTTCCATTAGCCGTTACACCGTCAAGTGTTGTTGTTATTGCTGTTGCATCTGTAAATGTTGTACCTGAGCCATCTGCTTTTGTATTCCATCCTACAAACTTATAATTTGTTCTTGTTGGAGCTTCCGGCATCAATGTACCAAGAGCATCTCCAAGATGCGGATATACATACTTCGGATTTGCATCCGTTACTGTTGATGAAGCACTTCCTGATGCATTACTGTCAAATGTAACTTTTACACCATTATCATTAGGTGTTTCATTACCCGGTAATTTACCCGGTGTTACAGGAGCATCTGCCCAGTATGCATACAATTCTACCGGATTTGTTCCACCGGCAGCTGTTGAAACATCATTTAATGTAGCGTAATCAGCTGCAGTAATGAATTTACCTGAACCGTTTGCCTTTGTATTCCATCCTACAAATGTATAATTTGCTCTTGTAGGGTCTGAAGGTGCTGTATAAGATTTTGAAGGTGCACCTTTGTCTGTAGCAAATGGTGTTTCCGGAGTTGTTCCGTCGTTAATGTTAAAGTTTACAGTAATATCAGATTTATATGTTGCCTTTACCGTTATATCTGAATTTACTGTTGTTGTCTTATCAAAATCTGAATTATCAGCTGTATTTACCCACTTATCAAAACTATAATTTGTTTTCACCGGTGTTGTTGGCATTGCATCGCCAATCGAATCACCTTTACCGACAGTTATAGTTGTCGGAGCAGTAGGTGATGTTGCACCGTCATAATCAAATGTTACAGTTACCTGATCTCTGCCTGCATATGTCCAATGTGCATACACCGTTTTATTATCTGTTAAAGTAAATGGTGCTTTATCAGTAGTATCGGATTCTGAAGCCGCTCCGTACCAACCGTTAAATGTGTATGCATCACCTGTTGCTGACGTCTTTGTCGGAGTAGGCATCTGATATGCGTAAATTGTATCACCTCTGACAACCGTCATAGATGCAGGTGTTACTTGTGCGTCACATCCTGTAGGACTAAATGTCAATGTTACTGCATTGTCCGGATTCTCCGGTGTCCACATTGCATAATAGTCAGTATTGCTTGAAATTGTTTCTGCCTGTAATTGTGTATTTGAGTATGCAGTGCCTGAGCCGTCTGCTTTTGTATTCCATTCTTTAAATGCATAATCTGCTCTT
>OGXV01001373.1_pt1 | contig 14573 bp, 10 predicted proteins | sample 1576391 | NCBI WGS metagenome assembly OGXV01 (sample SAMEA3541586, study PRJEB24748) | human gut metagenome | biome: human gut; feature: human-associated habitat; material: faeces | place: China | collected 2012 | reverse complement strand
TTGCCGAAGTCAGTTACGACGGCTATGTCGGCGTGCAGAACCTTTACAAAATCCCCGTGCAGGATTACGACGTGGTCTTGAAGCAATATCCTACTTTCCTGCCAGGCTTTGTGAGCCGTTCGGAAGCAAAGCGTAAGCTGGGGGATAACGTGGGGGCAGACCGTGATTATTGGGCAGCCATAAAGATGGAGGAGCAGGCCAAGAACGGACAGCTCCCGAAGACATCGTCTTCTGGCTCCAATACAGCGGTGAACGGAGATGCCAAGACGGACGATTCGGAGGAGAATACTCGTGAGCAATCCGATAAGAATATCAATAAGTTCAACCGCTTGGTGGTATACGATAAGGAGCAGGAGCGTAAAAGTAAATACCAAAGCGAGGTCCGTGGGCGTGTACAAGACCGGAATGTCCATGTGGATCTGGAACCCCAGTTTGTCTTGACCTATTACGAGAAGGCGGATCCCGTAAAGAAACTTGTTTATTACGACAAGATGGTGGAGGATTACAATGGCCAGATGGTCTTGAAGCGTAAATTGCGTATCACGAACGAGGAGGCCGCTTTGACTGAGGACCAAATCGCCGTGCATTTCGCCTCCATCGACGAGTATTCGGCGGAGATCGAGCGTGATCCGAACAACGCTAACGCTTATTTTGGCCGTGCGATGGACTTCATGTTGGTGCAGGATTTCTCGGAGGCGATCAAGAGTTTCTCGGAAGCGATCGAGCGAGACCCCTCGTTCACGATGGCCTATTTCAATCGTGCCGTAGAACGTTATAAGCAATTGATGTACACCCAATCCCAGCAGGCTAGCAAGGATACGTACGACTTGAGTGGCTCGGGAATGAACTTGAATATTGGTAAGTCCGCACAGTCGCAGGTAAACGCCAACACCTCGGTGGACCTCCGGAGCGCTATGCTGAAGGATAATAAGCGAGCCTATGAGCATGAGCAGATCATGAGGGATTACGATATGGTGATCAAGCTGAACCCGGGTTTTGTGTACGCTTACTTTAACCGTGCGAATCTGCGTTGCGCCCAGCGTGATTTCCGTGCCGCTATCGTTGATTACAACGAGGCGATCGAGCGAGACCCTGAATTTGCCGAGGCTTACTACAACCGTGGGTTGGCCCGTCTGTCGCAAGGTGACGTGAACCGGGGCATCGCCGACTTGAGCAAGGCAGGGGAATTGGGTATCTACAACGCCTATAGTATCATCAAGCGAATGACAAGCCGGTGATAACGCAAATTATTCGAGTTAAATGTTTCGCTGATAGAAAAGAAATATTAACTTTGTGGGCTGAATATAAAGAATTTTAGAGAATAGAATATGATAAAGATTACATTTCCGGACAATTCCGTAAGAGAATATGCAAAGGGAACGACTGCTATGCAGATAGCGGAAAGCATTAGTTCTCGTTTGGCACAGGAAGTCCTAGCCGCAAGCGTGAATGGGGAGGTTTGGGACTTAAGCCGTCCTATCAACGACGACGCTACGGTGAAACTTTTGAAGTGGGAAGACGAGGAAGGTAAACATGCGTTCTGGCATTCCAGCGCTCACCTTATGGCAGAGGCTTTGCAGGAATTATATCCGGGTATTAAATTCGGTATCGGTCCGGCGATCGAGAACGGTTTCTATTATGACGTGGATCCGGGTGAGGCCGTGATCAAAGAGGGTGATTTCGCTGCTATCGAGGCTAAGATGCTTGAGCTGGTAGCCAAGAAAGAAGAGATCAAACGTCAGGACATTACCAAGGCGGATGCCATGAAGATGTTCGGCGATAGAGGTGAAGAGTATAAAACAGAGCTTATCAGTGAGTTGGAAGACGGTACGATCACTACCTATACGCAGGGTTCTTTTACGGACTTGTGTAGAGGACCGCACTTACCGAATACCTCTTATCTGAAAGCTGTCAAGATATTGAGCGTAGCCGGCGCTTATTGGCGTGGCGATGAGAAACGCAAGCAATTGGTTCGTTTGTATGGTATCACTTTCCCGAAAAAGAAGATGTTGGATGAGTATCTGACATTGTTGGAGGAGGCCAAGAAACGTGACCACCGTAAGATCGGTAAGGAGATGGACTTGTTCATGTTCTCCGATACGGTAGGTAAGGGCTTACCGATGTGGTTGCCGAAAGGTACTGCCTTGCGTTTGCGTCTGCAAGAGTTCTTGCGTCGTATCCAAGCTCGTTATAATTATCAAGAGGTAATGTGTCCGCCGATCGGTAATAAATTATTGTATATTACCTCCGGCCACTACGCTAAATACGGAAAGGATTCTTTCCAACCGATCCATACACCTGAGGAGGGTGAGGAATACTTCTTGAAACCGATGAACTGTCCTCATCACTGTATGATCTATAAAAACTCTCCTCGTTCGTATAAGGACCTGCCGTTGCGTCTCGCTGAGTTCGGTACGGTTTGCCGGTATGAACAGAGCGGAGAGTTGCACGGATTGACCCGTGTACGTAGCTTTACGCAGGATGATGCTCATATTTTCTGCCGCCCCGATCAGGTAAAGCAGGAATTCTTGAACGTAATGGACATCATCTCGATCGTATTCAAGACGATGAATTTCGAGAACTTCGAGGCTCAGATCTCCTTGCGTGACAAGGTGAACCGTGAGAAATATATCGGTAGCGACGAGAATTGGGAGAAGGCTGAGCAAGCGATTGTAGAGGCTTGTGAGGAAAAAGGCTTGAAAGCTAAGATCGAATATGGAGAGGCCGCTTTCTACGGTCCGAAACTCGACTTCATGGTGAAAGACGCTATCGGCCGCCGTTGGCAGTTAGGTACGATTCAGGTAGACTATAACTTACCGGAACGTTTCCAATTGGAATATACGGGTGCCGACAACCAGAAGCACCGTCCGGTTATGATCCACCGTGCGCCGTTCGGTTCCATGGAACGGTTCGTTGCCGTATTGATCGAGCACACCGCCGGAAAGTTCCCGTTGTGGTTGACTCCGGAGCAGGTATGTATCATGCCGATCAGCGAGAAGTTTAATGATTACGCTTGGCAAATCGCACGTGAGTTGGGTAATCAGGAAATTCGTGCTATCGTAGATGACCGAAATGAGAAGATCGGTCGTAAAATTCGTGACAATGAATTGAAAAGAATCCCTTATATGCTCATCGTTGGAGAAAAAGAAGCAGAAAATGGTGAAGTTTCTGTAAGAAAACAGGGCGAAGGTGATAAAGGTTCGATGAAAATTGCTACCTTTGCAGCGCTTTTGAATGGCGAGGTAGAGGAAATGATGAATCGCTGGCAAAAAAGTAATGATTAAATAACTAATAACGAGGAGAATAAATCTTTTTGAATGAAGAATGACAATCTGAAAGAACAGTATAGAATCAACGAACGTATTCGTGTTCGTGAAGTTCGTTTAGTAGGTGACAATATTGAGACGGGTGTTTATCCGATCGCTCAAGCGCTGAAAATAGCGGAAGAGCAGGGGATGGATCTAGTCGAGATTTCACCAAATGCTGCGCCCCCCGTTTGTAGAGTAATCGACTACCAGAAATTCCTCTATCAGCAAAAAAAGCGTCAGAAAGAGCAAAAAGCGAAATCTGTGAAAGTGGTCGTGAAGGAGATTCGTTTCGGGCCTCAGACAGATGATCATGATTACAATTTTAAATTGAAGCACGCTAAGGGATTTTTGGAGGAAGGTTCGAAGGTCAAAGCCTACGTGTTCTTTAAAGGCCGTTCTATCCTTTTCAAGGAACAGGGAGAAGTCCTGCTGCTTCGTTTTGCCAACGATTTGGAGGATTATGGAAAAGTAGAGCAGTTGCCGGTATTGGAGGGAAAACGTATGATTATCATGCTTACTCCGAAGAAAGCGGGCACTGGCTCAGCCCCGGCTACGGCCGCAGCTCCGAAAGTTGTAAAGAAAGTGATCACGACACCTAAGCCTAAAAGCGAGGGTGATAAGAAAACAGAAGAATAAAATCCGTCCCTGATAGAAGGGAGGTTAAGTTTAATAATTAAAATATAATTGGAAAATGCCTAAGATGAAGACTAATTCCGGTGCCAAAAAGAGGTTCGCCCTTACCGGATCAGGAAAGATCAAAAGAAAACACGCTTTTAAGAGTCATATCTTAACAAAGAAGACTAAGAAGCAAAAGAGAAATCTTACTCACACGGGTTTGGTAGCTAGTGTTGACGTAAGCAACGTAAAGCAGATGCTTTGCATGAAGTAATCTTTATTCATTAAGCGAGTTTTATAACGATTTTTATTAACCGAATGCATTTAGCAATCAAGTTCATCCTAAGAGATGACGCTAACATTCAAAACAGATTAGAATTATGCCTAGATCAGTAAATCATGTTGCTTCAAGAGCAAAAAGAAAACGGATTTTAAAACTAACCCGTGGTTATTATGGTGCACGTAAGAACGTTTGGACCGTAGCGAAGAATACATGGGAAAAAGGTTTGACTTATGCTTTCCGCGACCGTCGTAACAAGAAACGTAATTTCCGTGCTTTGTGGATTCAGCGTATCAACGCTGCCGCTCGTATGGAAGGTTTGTCTTACTCTCGCCTAATGGGTGCTTTGCACGCTGCCGGTATCGAGATCAACCGTAAGGTTTTGGCAGACTTGGCCGTTAACCATCCGGAAGCATTCAAGGCTATCGTAGCTAAAGTAAAATAAGATTTTTGCTATATAGTTAATAAAGAGCCTCCCCGAAAAGGAGGCTCTTTTTTTGTTGTTTTTGTTTGGTTATGTCGATACGATTACATATCTTTGTAACAAGAAAAAGATAAACAGGGAATGAGTTAAGCCGCACTTGTTCGATTGGGAAACTCATCAGTTTATTTTAATTCCGAGACATAGCTCTTGTCGCCAATGGCGGGCCGCGCCCTTCGGGGTATGCTTAGCACGGCGGATTACAAAGGTGGCAAAGCACTCAAATCCTGTCATACGGAGTTTGTTCACATCTACAGTGCGGCTTTTTCAAATAGGGAAGAGGATCTTTAATTAGATTCTCTTCTTTTTTATGCGGTTCACGCAGGTAGTCTCGTTAGCTCATATAAGTAGTCTTCTGAGGATAAAGTGAATTATTTTGAAAATAAATTAGGTTTTATAGTTGGTAATCCAAAAAGAATGCTTTCCTTTGTACCAACAAACAAAAGATAGTTTGTCTTGCTCTTTATCTTCGAGTTTCTATTCTCAGTAATGATAATATATTCTTCTAGAAATCGATCTTCACTAACATCACTTGTTTTATTATTAATTTATTTTTAATTTTTTTCGTATGAATATTTACATTGGAAACTTGAGTTATCGAGTAAGAGAGTCTGATTTGCAACAAGTATTAGAAGAGTATGGTGTTGTTGATTCAGTAAAGTTAATTGTTGATCGTGATACTAGACGTTCTAAGGGTTTTGCTTTCGCTGAAATGCCTAACGTAGACGAGGCTCAAAAAGCTATCGAGGAATTAAACCAAGCTGAGTACGAAGGTCGTCAGATGGTTGTAAAAGAAGCAATTCCTAGACGTTAATTTTAGAAGATATACATCTTAAAATAACTCTGAAGCGGGGAGACGATAGTCTTTCCGCTTTTTTGATATTGTCCATTATTGTCGTATATTTACGCACCAAGAATAACACAACTAAAAAATAAGTATTATGACGTTGCCAAAACGGTCTTACATGAAAGTAACCGGACTTGCTCTCGCTTGCTCCTCGCTACTTTTTTCCTGTGTTCCCAAGGAGGTTCCGCAGGTGAATTTAATCCCTAAGCCGGCCCATATCGAGGTGACTGGCGATTATTTCAAAGTAGATAGTAATCTCGTATTCGGGAATGATCAATCGGGTACGATCCGTTACGTGGTCGATGAGTCTTTCAATGGCGGAAATCCGGAGGGATATGCGTTGAATGTGACCAAGAAGGGGATCGAGTTGAGAGCCGCCTCTAAATCCGGATTGTTTTACGGGGAACAAACGTTGCGCCAGCTGTATACGTCGAAAGGGATTCCTTGCGTATCGATCCAAGACAATCCCCGTTTCCCGTATCGTGGCTTGCATCTGGATGTCTCCCGTCATTTCTTCCCGAAAGAGGAGGTGATGAAGTTATTGAACGTCATGTCTTATTATAAATTGAATACGCTTCATATGCATTTGACGGATGCCGGTGGTTGGCGTATCCAGATGGATAAATACCCGAAACTGACTACGGACGTGGCTTTCCGTACGGAATCCGATTGGCAGAAATGGTGGGATGGAAAGGATCGCAAGTATCTGCCGGAAGGAACTCCGGGGGCATATGGCGGTTATTTTACGAAAGAAGATATCCGTGAGATCGTGGATTACGCTACGGCCCGGCATATTAATATAATACCGGAAATCGAATTCCCGGGGCATTCGGACGAGGTGTTCGTGGCGTACCCGGAGTTGAGTTGTGCCGGCAAACCTTATACGACGGGTGATTTCTGCATCGGCAACGAGAAATCGTTTACGTTCATGGAGGATGTATTGTCCGAGGTGATCGAGTTGTTCCCTTCCGAATATATCCATATCGGGGGAGACGAGGCCGGGAAGGGAGCTTGGAAGACCTGCCCGAAATGTCAAGGCTTGATGCGCCGGAATGGGATGAAGGACGTGGATGAGTTGCAGAGCTATATGATTCATCGTGCCGAGGAATTCCTGATTTCCAAAGGCCGCAAATTGATCGGTTGGGATGAGATTCTGGAAGGGGGTTTGGCTCCGGAGGCTACCGTCATGTCTTGGCGGGGCGAGGAAGGGGGAATCAAGTCCGCCCGCATGGGACACGACGTGGTCATGACACCGGGTGGTTATATGTATTTCGATTTCTATCAAGCCGATCCGAAGACACAGCCGTATGCCATCGGCGGTTATACGCCGATCAAGCGGGCGTACAGTTATAATCCAGTGCCTGTGGATTCGTTAACTGCCGAGGAAAGTAAGCATATCCTAGGGGTACAGGCGAATACATGGACGGAGTATATCAAGGATGAGAAGCATCTGGAGTATATGATGTTCCCTCGTGCCTTGGCGGTCGCCGAGATCGGATGGACTCCGCAAGAGGATCGTAGTTGGGAGGATTTTAAGCCTCGTATGAATGCGAATATCCCGGTTCTGCAACGGATGGGTATCAATACGTTCACGCTCTCGGACGAGATCGAGACCACGATGGAGGTAGATACCTTGCGGCGAGAGATCAAGGTCATGTTGGATGCGGAGAAATATCCGGCGGAGATACGTTACACGACAGACGGCTCTATTCCCGCCGCCTCTTCCCGGGTCTATGACGGTCCGATCGTGGTGAAAGATTCCGCCGATATCAAAGCCGCTATCTTCCGTGACGGGCAGCTTCAAGGAACGCCTACCGAGAAGAAGGTGGATTATCACCGGGGTATCAATAAGCCTATACATTATAATAGTAAGCTGTATAGCGGTTATATGGCGGGTGGCATGAACGCCTTGCTGGACGGCTACAGGGGAGGCTTGACTTATCTGGACGGTCGTTGGCAGGGTTATTTGAATGACTTGGATTGCGTGGTGGACATGGGCGAGGTGACGGATATCCATAAGGTATCGTCCCGCTTTATGCAATTGATCGGCCCGGGCGTGTACCAACCGGGAGAGGTGGAGTTGCTGACATCGGAAGACGGGGAGAGCTATATCTCGCAGGGAGTTATCCCTACTACGATATCCAATACGGATAAAGACCTGTCTTTTCAGGAATATACGTTTAACGGCGATTGGAAAGCCCGTTATATCCGTATCAAGGCAAAAGAGGCAAATAAGGGTTTCATCTTCACGGATGAGATCGTGATCTGGTAAGTATGAATCAATTAATTATCAACTAAAATACATTTATCAAATGAAGAAACAGTTAATGACCTTCCTGTTGTGTGGCAGTCTGTTCGCTACGGCGCAGCAACCGGTAGATTATGTGAACCCCTTCATCGGTACGAGCAATTACGGTACGACGAATCCCGGCGCGGTTTGTCCGCAGGGTATGATGAGCGTGGTTCCTTTCAACGTCATGGGGTCGGAGAAGAACCGTTTTGACAAGGATAGTCAATGGTGGTCTACTCCTTACTCGGCAGACAATAAATTCTTTACGGGATTCGCCCACGGCAGCTTGAGCGGCGTGGGATGCCCGGAGCTGGGAGGTTTGCTATTGATGCCGACGACGGGCGAGTTGAACGTGGACTATAAGGCTTACGGCAGTGAGTACAAGGACGAGGTGGCTCACCCCGGTTATTATAGCAATACCTTGACCAAGTATAATATCAAGGCGGAGGCTACTGCCAGCATGCGTACGGGCTTGAGCCGTTTTACCTTCCCGAAAGGGGAGAGCCATATCCTCTTGAACCTAGGCGAGGGCTTGACGAACGAGACCGGCGCTACGGTACGTATCGTGAATGATACGGAGATCGAGGGGAGTAAGCTTTTAGGTACGTTCTGCTATAATCCACAGGCCGTATTCCCGGTTTACTTCGTGATGAAGGTAAACAAGGCCCCGAAGAAGATGGGTTATTGGAAGAAACAACGTGAGATGAAGGGGGTAGAGGCCGAATGGGATATCTACTCCGGCAAGTATAAGTTATATACCAGTTATACCCGTGAGATGAGCGGAGACGACATCGGCGTATGGTTCGATTATGATACGGACGAGGGCGAGGCTATCGAGGTGAAGATGGGTATCTCGTACGTGAGCATCGAGAACGCCCGCCTGAACATGAATACGGAGCAGCCCGGCTTCGATTTCGACAAGGTCCGTACGGCGGCTAGCACGATGTGGAACAAGGATCTTTCCAAGGTACAAGTGGAAGGAGGTACGAAAGACGAGAAAACGATATTCTATACCGGTATGTATCATTTGCTGATCCATCCGAATATCCTGCAAGACGTGAACGGCGAGTACCCGATGATGGAGAGCCTGAAAGTAGGCCATACCACCGGAAACCGTTATACGGTCTTCTCCCTGTGGGATACGTACCGCAACGTAAGTACCCTGATGACCTTGCTCTATCCGGAGCGTCAATTAGATATTATCCGTACGATGCTGGATATGTACCGGGAAAACGGTTGGTTACCGAAATGGGAGCTTTACGGACGTGAGACCTTTACGATGGAGGGCGATCCCTCGATCCCGTATATCGTAGACGCATGGATGCGCGGCTTGCGTGACTTTGATGAGCAAACCGCTTATGAGGCGATGCGTAAAGGCGCTACTACCCCGGGAGAGTTCAACCTGCTTCGTCCGGACGCGAACGATTATTTCAGCAAGGGCTATGTTCCTTTGCGTGAGCAATACGATAACTCCGTATCTCATGCGCTGGAATATTATATCGCCGACTGGAACTTGGCTAATTTCGCTCAAGCCTTGGGTAAGAAAGAGGATGCCAAGTTATTCCGTGATCGTTCTTTAGGTTACAAACATTATTATAGCAAGGAGTTTGGAACACTGCGTCCTATCTTGCCGGACGGCACTTTCTACTCTCCGTTCGATCCGAAACAAGGCGAGAACTTCGAGCCTAGTCCCGGTTTCCATGAAGGCAACGCATGGAATTATACGTTTTATGTTCCTCACGATATCAAGGGACTGGCCAAATTGATGGGAGGCGATAAGAAATTTGTCGATCATTTGCAGAAGGTATTCGATGACGGCAATTATGATCCCGCCAACGAGCCAGATATCGCTTATCCTTATTTGTTTAGCTATTTCAAGGGAGAGGCTTGGCGTACCCAGAAGTTGGTCCGTCAGTTGTTGAAGGATTGCTATCATAACGCCCCGAACGGTGTCCCGGGTAACGAGGATACAGGCACGATGTCCGCTTGGGCTATTTTCTCCATGATGGGCTTCTATCCGGCTTGTCCGGGCGACGTGAACTATGTATTGACTTCCCCGACTTTCGATAAGGTTACGATCCAGCTCGACAAGAAATTCTACCCCAAAGGCGAATTGGTAATCGAGTCAAAGCATAGTAATCCGGAAGCGATCTACATCAAGGACGTTTTCGCCGGCGATAAAAAGCTAAAGGGCTACACCATCTCGCAAGAGGACTTGGTAAATGCCGGAACCTTGCGTTATATCCTCGAGGATACGCATAAGTAAGCCAAGATAAAGATATACCGAATTTGATATTTACCGGACGCAGATGACACCGACAAGCACGGGTGATCTGCGTCCGGTTTATTTTTTGATATCCTAAAACCATTTGATCTTCCTGAATATAAAAAAGGCCGTAGCGGATAGCAAGATCGAGAGCAAGATGATAACCACGAAACCATGCGGCATATCCTCCATGTAGATCGGGACGTTCATCCCGTAGAAGCTAGCGATTAATGTCGGAACCATTAAGATAATGGAAAGTGATGTCATACGTTTCATGATCGTGTTCACGTTGTTGGAGATGATAGAGGCGAAAGCGTCCATCGTACCCGTAAGAATATCGCTATAGATATTTACCGTGTTATGGGCCTGTTTCAACTCGATCTCCACGTCCTCCACTAAATCCTTGTCGATATATTGCGGCTCTTGGAAAATATTCTGGAGCTTGGCCAGCATCACCTCATTCCCACGGATGGAGGTATTGAAGAATACCATGCTCTTCTCCAGCTTCATCAACGCTAGCAGATCCTCGTTACGGATGCTTTTCTCTAACGCCTTTTCCGCCTCGGTGACGGCGTAATTGATTTGTTTCAGGTATTTAAGGAACCATACGGCCGATGAGTGGATCAGCCGGAGGATCAATTCATACTTGTTTTTAATCTGGAGTTCCTTCCGTTGGGTATAGCGGATGAAATCGGGGATCAAGTCCGTCTTATGGTAACATACGCTTACGATGATCTCATTGTTCGTGATGATACCGATCGGCACCGTATTGAACGGGATGTCATGATCTTGGTTCTGCAACGGGATACGTAAGATGGTAAGCAACCAATTCCCCTCGTACTCGATACGGGGACGCTCGTCCGTATCGGCTATATCGCTCAAGAATGATTCGGGTACGTTAAATCGATCCATCAAGAATTGAAGATCTTCGGGAGTCGGGCACTCTACGTTTACCCAACTGTTAGGAAGCCATTGGTTCTTCTCCACATAACCGGCCTCACAATAAAGAAATTGTCTCATTATTGCCTCCTTTCGTGTTTAATCCGAGCAGAGGATCAATGAAACCCTCCGCCTCGTTAGTTCATACTCTGTTCTGTTTCTAGCGGGATACTGTCGTCCATAATTTGAAAATTACTTTTTACGGGTGCAAAGATAATACTTTTTTACGTAAGTAAAGTTATGTCGCTGTATGCTGACAGCAATATTGTTGCCAGTTTACGTTAGCATAGGCTTACTTCTCTGAGAGTATTGCGATACTTCTGGTAATAGTACTGGAGTACTTTCATGGAAGTACCCGAGTACTGCCTAAGAAGTACTCCAATACTTCTTAGGCAGTACTGGCCATCTATTCAATCCCGCATTTCCCCTCTTCGTTGAAGTAGAAGAAGAGCCCGGTATCTATGCTGACCGGACCATGGATACGGTTTACGGCGGGTTCCCATGCGGGCATCAACCGGAGTACCCGTAAGGCTTCATCGCGGAACTCATCATAGGTTTTCCCCGTATCGCGAGGATACAGTATATTCTCGGGTAGGCTTATGGGATTCTGTAACATTCCTAAGGAATCGATCGTGAAGGAGTAGAAGAGTCGTACCTTCGTGCCCGTACCTTTATAAGATTCGGGATAACGCAGGTTCTGTTCGAAGAAACGGATCATGGCTTCTCTTCCTCCCTTGAACTCGGCCATGGGGCGAGGCTCGTGGAGCCGGCTGGCGAAGCGTGTGTATTCCTCATAATCTTCTGGGTTATCGGATAGGTAGAACGTGGCGGCCAAAGGATAATGGACGATGCCGGCGCCCTGTCCGGTGATGACGGTCTTGCGCACCCGGTACAATCCCGGAGGGTTTTCCTTGAGCTCAGGCATCAAGGTGGCCGAGAAATCGTCTCTTGTCTGGTTAGGAAAGATCGGATAGCCGAGAGCGACGAAGGCGGTGGGTTGCGGGATTCCTTTCCATGCCCTCCCGTCGAAACGCTCGATGAAATACTCTTCGCCTCCCATCCCTTCCAGGTCGGTATGGTTGGTGATAGCGATCTCGATCCGCTCGATGTTGGTTGGGTAGACGTTCGGTCTTACTCGCATGGAGAAGTGGGTGGTGTCCATGCTGATAGCTTCCTCGGGTGGCCGGTCGTAAGGGCCTCCGCCGATCCGGATGAGGGGTGAATTGAATACGTAAGTCTTGAAAGCCTCCACATACTCCTTCTCCGCTATGATAAGCTGTAGGAAGACGGAGTCGTCCGTGTTCCAGAGGGAGGTCAGGTTGCCGCGGATCTTCCGTAGATGCGGGGGAAGGGTATCGTATTCCTTGCCGAAGAACAATTCTATGCTGTCCCGTATCTGCTTGGCGGTCCATCCTTCCGTGGAAACTGAAGATGCGGCATGGGTATCAGTCGGTAACGGTAGGGTATCTTGCCGTGCTATGGATTGGGAGTCGGCTGAGTAGTCGCTACTGTTTTCCCCTTTCTTTTGTTTGGTATGGCAGCCGTATAATAGGCAACCTCCCATGATAACTAATCCGATAAAATACGCTTTCATGATTCGACAGGTTTTAATTCCTAAATATAAAGAATCTTTTTCAGAAATGGGTAAAAGATATTACCTTTGACTCCCCAAATAGAAAGAATGATGGCAGAAGGAACAAGAAATACAGGAAGAGGAAGGAAAAAGCCTGTGGAGATGCTCCCCGATATGGGGCGTCTTCAGCCACAGGCCCGTGAGTTAGAGGAGGCTGTGTTGGGTGCGTTGATGCTGGAGAAAGACGCGTACTCGATCGTCAGCGAGATCTTGAAGCCGGAGTGTTTCTATGAGAAAGCGCATGAGAAGATTTATGCCGCTATCGTAGACTTGGCGTTGAGCCAGCGTCCCGTGGATATGCTTACCGTAACGGAGCAATTGAAGAAACGGGGAGAATTGGAGGATGTAGGCGGACCGTTCTATATCTCTCAACTTACCAGCAAGGTGGCCAGTAGCGCCCATATCGAGTATCACGCCCGGATCATTGCCCAGAAATATCTGGCGAGGGAGTTGATCTCTTTCACGGCGATGATCCAAGGAAAGGCATTTGATGAGACGCTCGATGTAGAGGACCTGATGCAAGAGGCGGAGGGTAAGTTGTTCGAGATCTCGCAACGTAACGTAAAGAAGGATGTCACCCAGATCAACCCCGTCATCAAGGACGCTATGGAGATGTTGCAAAAGGCGGCCCTCCAGAAGGAAGGTCTGAGCGGATTGCGTACGGGCTTCGAGGGGTTGGATAAGATGACTTCCGGTTGGCAGAATTCAGACCTTATCATTATCGCCGCCCGTCCGGCCATGGGTAAGACGGCTTTCGTCCTTTCCATGGCGAAGAATATGGCGGTGAATTTCAATACGCCTGTCGCCCTGTTCTCGCTCGAGATGAGTAACGTGCAGTTGGTAAACCGTCTGATCGTGAATGTCTGCGAGATACCGGGCGAGAAGATCAAGAGCGGACGCTTGGAGAGCTACGAGTGGGAGCAGCTGGATTTTAAGATCAAGGAGCTTTACGACGCCCCGATCTTCGTGGACGATACCCCGAGCTTGTCCGTCTTCGAGCTGCGAACGAAAGCCCGTCGTCTGGTGCGTGAGCATGGCATTAAATGTATCATTATCGACTACCTTCAGTTGATGAACGCTAGCGGTATGAACTTCGGTAGCCGTGAGCAGGAGGTGAGTACGATCTCCCGCTCGTTGAAGGGATTGGCCAAGGAATTGAATATCCCGATCATCGCCTTGTCGCAGTTGAACCGTGGTGTGGAAGCCCGTCAAGGCGTGGAAGGTAAGCGTCCGCAGCTAGCCGACTTGCGTGAGTCCGGAGCTATCGAGCAGGATGCCGATATGGTATGTTTCATCCACCGTCCCGAATATTATAAGATTACGGAAGACGAGCGGGGAAATTCCCTGATCGGTCTCGCCGAGATCATTATCGCCAAGCATCGTAACGGTGCCGTGGGGGATGTCCGGCTGCGCTTTAAGAGCGAGTTCGCCAAGTTTATGAACGTAGAGGAAGATATAGCGGTAAGGGAATTCTCCTCAACCATGAACGGTGGAGACCCGATGCCCCCGATCCCATCGCCGGGAGCTGATTTCCTAAGTCAAGGTAGCAGCAACGAGGTTCCGTTTTAATATAGCATGAATGAACGAAAGAGGCGAAAACGTTTGCGGTAGATTTTTCGCCTCTTCTTTTCTGTTTCGTTGGCGAATCCGATTCGAAACTTCTATCTTTGTGATTGAAAACAAATTACTGAATCAGCCATGACGAGACACTTAGTTCCGGTATCTATATACCTGTCGCTGTTGCTTAGCTGCAACTCGCCGAAAGAATACAAATCCTTTGATGAATACCCTTCCTATGAGGGAGACGATCTGGAGTTGTTCTATTCTCCCACGAAATCCGTGTTCACCCTTTGGGCCCCGACAGCGGAAGAAGTCCGCTTGAATCTTTACGCCTCCGCGATTTGCAGGTACGAG
>OGXV01001371.1_pt1 | contig 14577 bp, 24 predicted proteins | sample 1576391 | NCBI WGS metagenome assembly OGXV01 (sample SAMEA3541586, study PRJEB24748) | human gut metagenome | biome: human gut; feature: human-associated habitat; material: faeces | place: China | collected 2012 | reverse complement strand
ACAGGCAAACGCCAACCGGAGAACTACGACAAGTTGAGCGGTGCTCTGTTCAAGGACCTGTTGGAACAGGCCAATGAAGTAAAGACCCTTTCGGGAAAGGAATATGAGGACCGGACGCAGGAAAGCAGCCATGTTGTATGCTATTTCAATGCGATGGAGGCAGGCGAGCTGAAAAAGACTGGGATACCGTTTACCAATATTCGGGAGAAAATCTAATCCAACAATTTTTCCAACCTCTTCACCCTTTTCTCCGTTGCGGGATGGGTACTCATGATATATTCGGTGAACGACATCCGTTCGCCGTATGTTTCTTCCGTCCACTTCAGGCGGCGCAGGAAATAAAGCAGCCCTTCGCCACAGCCGTATTTTAAAGAATGGGCATCGCAACGATACTCCGCGTACTTGTTTATATTCACACTAAGCAAGTGACTGATTCCGTAAATCACTTTATGCACTAACTTGTAGGCGGCGTTCCATAATTCCCCTATCAGTCTTCCCACAAAACTAAGGGCCGGAACCAGTCCAAATACGATACCGCCGATAATCCCGAATAGATAAGCGGGAATGAAGTAGATGCCATAGAGACAACGATAACCGAACGCCTCCATCGAATAAATCAATACCTGATACACATAGTCGTAATGTGCAATGTGTCCTATCTCATGGCAGATAACCCCTTTCAGCTCCTCGTCCGAAGCCTGTTGCATCATTCCTCCGGTGATACCTATCGTGTTGAAACCGAAGGCGGCAGCATTGGGCCGGGCATCCCTGTTACAGTACAGGTTCAGTTTCTTCTCAATTCCCATCTCTGCGAGCAACCGGTTTATTCTCGCTTGCTCGTTTCCGGTCAATGGCTTGAAGCCTTCTTCTCTGCGAAGGAACCAGACCTTTATCGGGGAAAGGCTATATAATATATGTAACAGGAGAAGATAGAACGGCAATGTATTGATGAGATGCGAACCCAGCGTCCCGCTTGATAATTCCGCATAATATGTAGGGAATATCAGATGAAAAATTCCCAGTATCAAGACATAAAACACGGTGATGAAGATTAGATTGACTATCGTCACATAGGCCAGCAGTAGCAATTTGCAGATAATGCGTAGTATCCTGAGTGTTATTTTCATGCGGGAATGGAGTTTAGAATTATTTGACGCCACAAAGGTAGGATAATTTAACCACTTAATAGAGAAATGGCAGCAGGAAATGCTCCCTGCCGCCATTGATATACAGCAGTATGGACTGTTATTGCCCCGATGAACCGCCATCTATATCGAACGTTACATCCATCTCCCGCTCCTGATTGAAGTTATCGCGGAGGAAGAATTTCAGTTCCGAACGCTTGGTACTCGTGGAGCGGTAAAAGAGGGTGAAGACCTGCTTTTCGGGATGTGCCGTGTTCAGGTCGGGCACATCGTCCAGCGGTATCACCTCACGGTTGATAAGATGTGTGCCACCGCTGTCGAACACCTCGCCCTTGCCTTCCATCTGGATATAGCCCAGTTCATACCGTGCCTTGTCATAATCGCCCTCACGGGTAAGGTAGAAACGGATTTCTACCGTCTCGCCCATCTCCACCTGCTTTTGCAGATACCACGATGAGAGGCTGAAATCGTAATCCTGCTTAATCTCTACCCCGTCGTTGCAGGAACAGAGCAACAGGGCCGACAGGAGAAGTCCTGTCCATGTCTTATTCTTCATATGTTGTTTTCTCCTTTCTTAATTGATGATTATACGTAGTCCCAATCCCACTTCCGTGTGGAAATTTCCGGCATCCGTGCCGAAAAGCGCCCGCTCCTTGACCTGCATCAGCAGTACCAGACGGTCCGTGAGATAAGTTTCAAAAGCCGCCGTCAAGCCACCGCCGTACAGGAAACAATCCTTATTTGTCAGCCGCGAGCCGTCGTGCAGCAGGCTTTCGCCCCAGTTTACCACCTCGTAGCCGCCCAATGCCGAGAGGCCGAGACGGAGGCAGACGTTACGCCCCTTGTCCGACAATACGGGGATGAAGTAGCCGATTTCCCCCGTGAACTGTGCTTTGGGTATCACCTCGCCTTCGTAGGTGTAATCCTTTTGCAGGTAATCCGCCCCGAAAAGCCAGTGGGTATGGTTGCGGTTGGTACGGGTAAGGGCCAGCGAGGTAAAATAATGGCACTCGCCGCCGCTTTTCCAGGAGAGGAAACGGTTCACGCTTCCGGTGGTCAGTTGCAGGCCCGCCTGTCCCGGCAGGTCCCGCTGCGCCTTCGCTTCCGTGCCGCAAATGAGCAACAGGGAGGCGATGAGGATAAAATAGAATCTTTGCATATCGTTCTGTTAGGTTATTATTTCAGATGTAACTCGTTGATGGTCTTTGCCGCCACAAGGTCGGTGTTCTCGATGTGGAACGACTGATGGCGTGCGCCGCCTTTCTCGTAAAACTCCACTACCAGCACCTTGTCATCCGGCAGGGTAAGTTTAGGGAGGACGAAGACGTTGCGCACCGTGGCCTTTCCGTCTATCGTGGTGAGGCGGTTGAAGGTGCGGACGGGTTCGATGAGGTTCTCCTGCATGGCGGTACGCTTGGCCACCTTCTTGTCTATCACTTTGAAACGCACGTAGTCGATGTCGAACGACACGTCGGAGAAGTTGCGCATGGCGGTATGCAGGTAGAGCAGGTCGTTGTTGATATACACGCCCTTCAATAAAGTCTGGATACCGTATTTCTTGCTGCCGATGTGCTTGATGTCCCGCTTGTTCTTCTTGTAGAGGGTGTACATGATACGGTTCACCACCAGCGGTGTCTCGCCGCCCAGTTCCTTCAGCTTGACGAACATCCGGTCGTTCACGGCGCCGCCCATCGGGTTGCGGCCGAGCCAGTCTTCCATCTCAATGGAGAGCTGGGCGGGTTCGTCGGCATAGACTACATTGAAGGAGTAGAAACAGCCGTCGGCGGTGATGACGGAGAAGTTCGTCTCGCCCTCGAAGCCCTTGACGGCGGCTTTGATGCGCACCACGTTTTCCGCTCCCGTGGCCTTGTCGGCGATGATGTCGAACGAACCGAGGTCCACGTACTTCACTTCCGAGGGGAAAAGGATATGCACGGTCTTACTGAAAGTGACTTCCACCTTATGCGGCGCGATAATCTGGTTGGTGGGGAAAATCTTGGTTTCCACCGTTTCCTGCGCCTTTGTCATGAGTACGGCAAATAGCAGGAGGACTGATAAAATGATTCTTGATTTCATAATTGCTTACTATTGTTTTTTAGAGATGAGTAATAGTTGATAATTCGCTTTCACGGCCACCTTCACCTCGCGCATCTTGGCGGCAAGGTATTGCGAGCCGCCGCTCAATACACCTCTTGTGAGGTCCATCGCCAACTGCTGGGCGGCACTGCTGGTAAACGAGATGCTGCTCCCGAAGCCCGCCCCGATATTGGCGGCCGCCTCTTTCATGGCGGTTCGCTCGGCGGTGTTGGGGACAAACAGCCCGGCTTGCCCGTCCATGTCGTGCGCCGCCAGTTCCACGGGAAGGATATTGCCGCCGCTCTCGATGGAGTTTACGCTGACCGTCATCCGCTGCCCCTCGATGCGGACTGAACCATACAGGGGCGTATTGACGGGGATAAGCACCGTTCCCACTTGCAGGGGTTCGAGCAGGCGAAGCTTGATTCTCGCTCCGGTGGTCACGGTCTGGTCTTCAGCCACGCAGGCACGTATCGTGTTCGAGGGAAGTTCCTGCCCGGCTCCCACGGCGGTGGAGAATCCGTAGTTCCGGGGGATGGTGTCCAGCCCCGGAGGAGCGGCCAGCGAGGAAACCACGTTTTCCGAAGCGCGTCCGGCGGCGGTAACCGCTTGACCTTTGCCACCGGATGCCCCGCCCGATGGCTGTATGCTTTTCACCGTGCCGTCTCCCTGTCCGGGGAAATAACGGGCGGCCAGTTCGTAGGATTTCTCCATCAGTTCCACGGGGTCTTTCCCCTTGTTCGCTTGTTCGTGTTCCAATCGTTCGGAAAGTTCCTTTACCTGTTTTTCGAGGTCGCTCATGCGCGGGTCTTCTTTCGGTTCCTCGTAGAACGAGGTGATTTGCCGTGAGATGACCTGCTGGCGTTGCTTCGACTCCTTGATGGCATCCCGTTTGGGTTGCGTTTCCTGCGGGGCGGGTTCTTTCTCGGTCAGGTAGTCTTCGGCCACGTCCTGCAAGGTGCGTACCTTTTCCTGCCTGCGCTTCTTGAACTCTTCCTGCTCGTAGGCTTTCGCCTTGTCGGCTTCCGTTTCGGGAGCCACCGCGTCGGGGATGGAGGTGTTGATACCCGCGCTTCCTTCCGTTTGCGCCTCTTCGCCCGGATTGAAGATAAACCAGATGAATCCGGCGCAAAGGGCGGTCATAAGGGCCACCACGCAGTAGAACTTCAGTTTCTCTTTCGCCTTGTTATCCGGTTTCTTGTCGGAGGAGGTTGCCGTACTTCCGGATTCCTTCTCCTTTTCTTTTTTATCGAATAGTGTCATTGGATGAATTATTTAATGGTTGGTTACTATCCGTTTGGGGCGTACAATCCGCTGGATATGTTGTACCTCAATCGGAAAACTCTCTTTCCCGCAGAAGCCGCCCACAATGTAGGCGAGGTCCACGGCGGCGAACAGGCCCAATAGCCAGAGGATGATCGCTTTCTGCTGGCGGTAGCTGAGACGTTCCCACCGTTTACGAAGGCGGGCGATGTAGCGGTCTTTCCCCGTTCTGAACGAGGAGAAGACTTTTGTAAGTGGATTATCTTTCATATTGCCCGATGTCCCTGTTCTCTACGATGTTGAACCGCTCTATCATAAATCCCTGCGGATTGTTGTCACTCCTCACGGCGTTGCGGAGGTTGCAGGTGGTCACGAGCGAGCGTTCCGTCACGTTGCTGGTGCGGATGATCCGCTGGCGGCAATAGGTCCGCACCTCGTATGGATAGCTGTCGAAGTTGCATCGGATGCTGTCGATGCGTACCGTCTGCAAGATATTCCCGGCTATCAGCTTGTTGAAGTATCCCTTCTCCTGCAAGTTACGGTAATAGCTGATGGCGCTCTCGTCCGAGAGGTAGAGGGCACGCTTGACGTTTCCCTCGATGGCTTCCTTGTCGGGAGCGAGCGTGAAGAACAACTCGTGAAAGCGTTTCACGTGTTCCCTCGCCTCGACGGGGCGGTTCTGTGCCAAGTCCTGCGAGAGGGCGAGCATCAGCGATTTGCCATTGTCAAGCACGTAAATCTTCTCCCGCTGCGCCTCGGCGAACTCGTAGGCCTTTCATGTGGCCAGCACCGTTATCAGGGCGCACGCTCCGAGGAATATCATCCCGAACAGCCGAAGCTGCCGGAATGAGGTTTCGATGTTCTTTAATGACTTAAATTCCATGATTCATTCTGTTTTTAAAATGTTATACTACTTGAATACTTTCTTGATGCGTCCGCCTACCGCTCCGCCGGCTGCACCTGTTACCGCCGAGGCCGCATTGGTGGCCGAACGTCCCGCCGCGTTCACCTTCTGCCCGTAAGCACCCGAACCGCCTGCCTGTATAATCCACGAGGAAACGGTGGGGATGGTGAAATATCCGATGATACCGATAATCATGAATATGCAATATACGCTGTTGGACGCGTCCGGTATGAACGTCGGGTCTTTCAACTGCTCGATGTCCTGCTGCAACATGAGTATCTGTATGCGGGCCAGTATCGAGCCGAAGAGGTCGCTGACGGGCAGCCAGAGGTAGATGCAGATATACCGCGAGAGCCATGTGGTGAGCGTACTCTGGAACCCGTCGTACACGGAGATAGCGAACGAGAGCGGTCCGAGGATGGATAATACGATCAGGAAGAACGTGCGCAGCGTGTCTATCAAAAGTGATGCCGCCTGAAAAAGCAGCTCCAGCAACTCACGGAACCACTGCCGCACCTTCTCTCCGAAATCGTACACCGCCTTTTCGCCGTACATGTTAATCATCGTATCCACATCACTGAGCGACCAGCCGAGGCCGTCTATCTTCTTGTCGAACTCCTCGTCGCTGACCAGAAAGGCCTTGGTCGGATCGCGGAGCATAGCTTCGCGTTCCAGTTCGTCCTTCTGCTCCTGGTACTTGTTCATGTCGAAGGTCTGCGCCTCCACCAGCGAAGCGGTGGCGCTGCATACGGGTGACAAGATCCCATTGACCGTTCCGAGTACGATGGTCGGAAAGAACATGATGCAAAGGCCGAGGACAAAGGGGCGGAACAGGGGGAACACGTCTATCGGCTCCGCCCTCGAAAGGGATTGCCATACCCGGTAGGCCACATAAAACAGGGCGCCGATACCCGCCACGCCTTTGGCCACCGTGGCCATGTCCGAGCAGAGCGGCATCATCTCGTCGTAGAGCGTGCGCAGCAGTTGGTGGAGGTTGGTCCAGTCTATTGATAATAATACCATATCTTCTTCTTTTTTGATTACCAATATCGTTCGCTCTGGCTGCCGTACAGGGCCAGTACGCGGGCCGAATCGCCCGACTTCTTGCTGCGCAGGTAGGACACGCCGATGTTCTTGCGGGTGTAATACCATGTCAGGTTCTTATAATCCGATACGTCCCGGTAAATCTTGTCGATGATTTCCAGCCGTTCCTTATCGCTCATCGAGAGTCCGGTGGAGGTCGTCACTTCCTTGAGGTCGAGCAGCAGGTCGCTGCCTGCCTGCAACAGCTTGTTGTAGCCGAAGGCGATGGCGGTCAGTTCTTCCACCGTAAAGTTCTTGTCACCCATCATCTTGTTGAAGTTCGTCACGTAGATGTCGCTGATGTCTCCCACCAGAAGGATGGTTTGCTGTACCTTGCGGGCGCTTTTCACGAGGTCGTGTACGGATTTCAATGCGTCGTAATACTGTCGCCCCTGCTCGTAAATCTTTATTGTCTCTTGAAAATTACCGAGCATTGTCTGGGCGGTCGAAGAGGTCTGTACAATCTCGTTGGCCGAGTTCACGATGCTTTGGGCGAAGTTAGAGGGGTCGAATACCGCCCACTGGGCGTTGGCCGACGAGAAGACGGAGAATACCATCGTGAGTAAAATAATTGTTTTCTTTTTCATCTTTCGTTATCTCCTTTCTTTTCCTTTTAAAAAACGGCTGTCGTCGTCACGGGCGAACATCCCGTACCTGCCGAACAGCAATACCTCGCTGCCTACGAAATAGCCGATACTTCCGGCGTCCTTATTCCCGTAGAGGAACAGGTTGTCACCGCCCAGCAGTGGTATGCTTATCTCCTTATAGGCGTTCTCGCCGATGAAGAGCGTGGCCTTGTAGCCCTTGAAACCGTCCATCGCGCTGTCCGACTTGCGGATGGAGAGCGTCGAGCCCTCGTCCTCATTCATTCAGCGGCCGCAGATGCGGTCCCGTTCCAGTTCGTTCTTCATCTCGCCAATCAGGTTCAGTAAATCCAGATTGGTCAGGGTGGCGTCGCCGAGCGCTTCCCTGCATTGTTGCAATAAATCTTTCTTGCTCATATTCAAATCGGGGTTTTAAATTAGTATTCGTTTTCCTGCCGCTTGCTTCCGGCCAGTTGTTTGATCGCCAGCTCAATGTTTCCACCGAGCTTTTCCGTGAGACGGGTAAGTTCCAGTTTCTCCGTTTCTTCCGTGGTATAGCAGTAATACTCCTCGGCCGAAACTTCTGTGGCATAGACCGCGCTCTGCGTGCCGCCAAGACCGATCCATACCTCTTTGTATTTGCGGTTGGCCGCATTGGAGAGATTAATAGATAGAATCTGGCTGCGCTCCTTGTCTGTAAGGCCGAGCATGGACTGGATACCATCGAACTTGTTCTGATACTTCCGCTGGTCGAGCAGTATCTTGCAATCCGAGTTGTTGATAATCGTATCCTTCACGATGGTGCTGGATATGATGTCGTCCACCTCTTGCGTGACCACCACGGCCTCGCCGTAAAACTTGCGAACGGTTTTAAAGAGGTACTTTATATACGATGCCATACCCTCTTTGGCGATTGCCTTTCATGCCTCCTCAATGAGTATCATCTTGCGGATTCCCTGTAACCGGCGCATCTTATTTATGAAGGTTTCCATGATAATAATTGTTACCACGGGGAATAATATGGGGTTATCCTTCACATTATCCAACTCAAAAACAATGAAGCGTTTATTCAGTAAATCAAGCTGCTTGTCCGAGTTTAACAGATAGCCGTATTCGCCGTTCTTATAGTAAGGTTCGAGGACGTTCAGGAAGCCGTCCACATCGAAATCCTTCTCACGCACGTTCTTCTCAGTAAGTACCTTGCGGTAGTCCCTTTTCACGAACTCGTAGAACGAGTTGAAGTTGGGCGTCATCCGGCGGTTCTTCTTTATCTTCTCGATATAGAGGCTGACGGCATTGGAGAGCGCGACCTCCTCGGAACGGCTGGGCGGCTCGTCCTCCCGTTTCCAGAGGGTCAGGATAAGCGTCTTAATGCTGTCCCGTTTCTCGATGTCGAAGACGTAATCGTCGGTGTAGAAGGGGTTGAAAGAGATGGGGTCATCTTCCTTGTACGTAAAATAAACTCCGTCTTCTCCGCCTGTCTTCTGGTGGATCAAGTCACAAAGGCCCTTGTAGGAATTACCCGTGTCCACTAATAAGACGTGCGTTCCCTGTTCCCAGTATTGCCTGACGAGGTGGTTGGTAAAGAAACTCTTGCCGCTGCCCGATGGGCCGAGGATGAACTTATTACGGTTCGTCACGATTCCCTTCTTCATCGGCAAATCCGAAATGTCGAGGAAGATGGGCTTTCCCGTCAGGCGGTCCACCATGCGGATGCCGAAGGGGGAAAGCGAGTTCTGACAGCAAGTCTCCGCCGTGAAAAAGCAAAGGGCCTGTTCCACGAAGGTGTAGAAACTCTCCTCGGAGGGGAAGTCGGCCTCGTTGCCCGGAATACCCGCCCAGAAGAGCGCGGGCAAGTCCGTGGTGTTATGACGGGGCGTACACTCCATCAAGGCCAACTGGCTGCCTACGTCGTTCTTTACCCGCCGAAGCTCATCCTCGTTCTCCGCCCAGGCGATGATGTTGCAATGGCAACGGACGGAAGTCAAGCCGTTGGAATGTGCCTCGTTCAGATACTCATCCAGCCACTCCTTATTGATCTGATTGGAGCGGGAATACCGGGAGAGCGATTGCATATTCTTGGCCATCTTCTCGAAGCGTTGCAGGTTTTCGCTGCTGTCATCAACAAATATCCACTGGTTGTAGATATGGTTGCAGGGCAGCATGATGCCTACGGGCGAGGCGAAACTGAGGCGGCAATCGCTGCGGTCGGTCGAAAGACGCTCATAACGTCCGTCGGTCTGTACCCGTCCCGGCAGGTCGTCGAGGTCCGAGAGGGTATGCAGGCAAAGGCGTTTGTCGCCGATGCGCATCTCCGCCGGATTCAGTTGGATGTCTTGCAGCATTCCGTTCTCGCCGTTAGAGAGGGTCAGGTAGCGTTCTATCAGTCCGGGATGGCTTTCCGTTCCGGTGATTTCTTCGGTTATCAATCGTTCCAGACGTATCAGTCCGCCGTCGTTGATGATGCTTTCGAACTGCCCGACCGATTCGAGGAAACGGTCCACCGCCTCCTTGTCCCTGATTTCCTTCGGCACGAGGAAGCCCCGGCAGAGCGTATTGAAATTGCTTTGCTGACGGGAGCGTTCTTTCGTTGTCTTGGTGAGGAAGAGGTAACAGGTGTGGTACAGGTAGGGCCGCTCGTTGAAATGGCGTTCAAAACTGCGGGAGAGGAAACCGAGGTCGTCCTTCTGGATGTCCGGCTCGTATTTCTCGGCCATGAAGATGTCCTGTTTGTGGACGATGGAATAGTTCGGCAATACCTTGATTGCCTTGGCTCATGTGCCGTGCATGGCCTCATACTCGGTGGACGATACCGAAAAGACTTCCGGCAGGGTGACCCTGAAAGCCACCGTCACGTCCGCTTCCTTGCTGATGATGCAGTCGTGCTCCACCGCCAGGATGGGAAACTTGCTTTCGAGGGTCGATGCTTTGAATGTACTTCTCATAAATTATGAATGTTGTTTTTTAATTAACCGGATGATGCGTTTGCGCGAGAGAATCCTTCGGGGGTGTTGCCGGGCGGCGAACAGTTTCATCAGCCCGTGGCTGCCGTACCGCTTGTTCAGGGAGAAGGTGAGCCACACGATAACCGTGGCGGCCACCACCCCGAACCCGATGCAGAACCATTGTTCGACGCCTGCCATATAGAGGATGACAAACATCACGAACACGGCCAGCAGTCCGCCGGCGAAGATGAAAAGGTATTGCGCCCGAAGCCCCTTGAACTCTACGTCGCGGCCCACGCCTTTGTTGATTTCAAATTCTGCCATAGAGTTTTCGTTCTATTACAGGAAGAAGGAGCGCAGGATCGTGGCCGAGACAATCAAGAAGATGCAGGCGCCGAACCATGAACTGGCTGTTTTAGAGGTATCGGGGTCGCCTGAACTGAACTTTTGGTAGACCTTGATGCCTCCGACGAGGCCGACCACCGCGCCGATGGCGTAAATCAGTTTCGTGCCGGGGTCGAAATATCCTGTCACGAGTTGGGTAGCCTCATTGATACCCGCCTGGCCGTTTCCTTGCGCCATTGCCACACCTGCCGCCGTGATGGCGGCCAGCATCATTATCAATCTTTTCTTTTTCATTAAATTCCGTGATTTTTTTAGTGAGTAAAAAAAGCCACGGACCGCCCGCTTTCACTATCCCCACAGGCAGCCGTGGCTACCTGATGGTTTAGTGATTCAGGGGATGAGTAGGGGCCGGAAATCAGCCCGTGTCGAAATAGGTTGTTCGCATAATTGCTTGTTTAATGGGTGAAACAGGATGGGAAATTGCTGGAAACCGTGTTTCTACCTTCACGGAGTCCGCCGTGAGGCAAGAATCGATTGATTCTTGTATAAAATGGCTCTTTTTGGCCTTAGAAACACGGTTTCTTGGTTGTCGCCGGGCTTTTTGGAGCCGGAATCAATTGATTCTTGCATAAAATAGGTCGATTTTAGGGTAGAAACGTTGATTCTACCTTCGCGACGCTCGCCGACATCTTAGAATCGTATGATTCCTGGTCCGCAACGGTCGTCGACATCCTGGAAACTGTGTTTCTTGCTCCAAAAAGTTTGCCGGGATGGCAAAATCGGTTGATTCTTGCGTCAAAAAGTCCGGCGGGACGTTAGAAACACGGTTTCTGGCAAAACCGGAAATCCGGCGGACGGTGAAACGGGTATCAACCCGAATCAAAATAACCTCTTGTCATTGTTACCTCCTTTTTTAAATGGTTAATCACTATTTGGACCAGTCTCGCCCATACGCTCGGCCTCGTCCAGAAATTGGCTGATACGGTTGTCGCTGCCGTTGATGCTTTCGAGTATCGAACGCTCCACCTGCGTGTCCTTGATGTGATGGATTGCCTTTAGCAGGGCGAGCTTTCTGTTGGTTGGAATCTCGTGGCCGTTACAGAGGTCGATAATCAAATCAATCTCGTCCGGCCCGATGCCGGGGGTGTCGGCCGCGTATTCCTCGCGGGCACAGTTCAGTTCTTCCAGTTCCTCATTCAAGTCATCCGTATCGACTTCCTCATCCGGGGCGGTTTCCGGTTCGCTTTCGGGAGGCGTTGGCGGCTCCGTTTTCGCGTCCTTATTTCCGTCTTCGGAAGAGGCACGCCATTCTTCCACACGCTTGTCCCTGAACAGGTCTGGGATGCGTTTCGGCGGCACTTGCGCCGCTGTGTCGGAAGGCGTTTTTTCGTTTCCGTCGGTAAAGGTATGGGCTTTTTCACTGCCTGCAATAGGCTGGGAACCAGTGGCGGTCGTTGGCGGCTGTTGGCGTGCGCCGTAGCTTTTGGTGAGGACCAGACCGTCTTTTTCCACCTTCTTTTCGGGCTGTTTTTCGGCTTTCTTTTCGATGGGCTTCGGCTGGGGCGCGGCGGGTTGAACCACCGCCTGTTCCGCTTTCCGTTGCCTTGTCTTCTTCTTTGCCTTTTCCTCTTTCACGGGGTCGAACCATCCGGCCACACCCCGAAGCCCTTTGGCCATCCGGCGGCGTGTCTGTCCGAAGCAAATCTCTCCGAGCCTGCCCCGGAACAGGAACTTGTCCATGAACAGGTAGGCGAATAGCAGCCAGAACAGGACGAGGCCGATTTCATAATACATCTTTATCTCCATAACCTAAAATATTTTGTTGTAACTCTTTTGGCAGTACGCCTTCACTTCGTCCGAGTGTTTCTCGAAATGCTCGCGCAATACGTTGTCGATATAGTTGCCGACGGTCAGTTGCCGCTTTCCGGCGATGCCGACGATGACCGATATTTTCTGGTGCAGCTCCCGGTCGATGTACACGCCCTGCCTGTTCTCGCATTTATAAGGAGTGAGGAAGTGCCCGATGAAATCGGTCAATGTCGTTTTGAGGGATTTCGGGAGGGGCTTTTCATCGGACGCATCCGTTTCGGGCGGCACTTCCGTTTCATCCGCTGCGATGTTCGCCGTTTCCGTTTTCACGGGAGCGGTAGCGGGAGGCTCGACGGGCATTCCCGCCATTAGGCTGCGGAGGTAGGCTTCATCCACGGGATTTTCCCCTGTCATCTTCTTTGCCATACCTATCCGATCTTGAGGATTGAGAGGATTTCTTCCATCAGCCTGTTGAAGCCACATTCCTCGGTAAAGGCCGCGTCGGGAGCGAATAGGGTGCTGCGGTACACGGGGCCGCCGGAGGTCGAGAGGTCTTTGGCGAAGTTGCTGCGCATGGGAATACGGCTGTCGAGACAGGGAAGTCCGAGGCGGGCGAAGCCTTTCTGATAGATGTCGTACAGGAGCGTCCGTTCCCGGCGGTCCACCATGTTCCAGAAGAGGTACAAGCCTCGCAGGTTGGAAATTTTCGGTTTAATCAAACGCTCGTTCAACGTCGTGGCGAAGTTAAGGGTGCTTTCCAATACCAGGCGGTCGGCCTTGATAGGCACAAACAGGTAGTCGAGTGCGCTGATGGTGGCGATTACCCCGTCGCTGCCCATCGTGCCGGGCAGGTCGAAGAGAACGATTTCATACTGTACGCCTGTTTTTTCCTCGAACGCTTTCCAGTCGGCAAGGCAGGTAGCGGGCGTACTTCCGATAAACGGATAGGCGCCTTTGCCGAGCCGGGTGGATTGTTCCACCAGCAGGTTTTGATAGATGGGGGTGGCTTGCACTACATCCATGTCCCGTTTCTTCTGTTTCATCAGGGAGTGCTGGGGATAGTCGCAATCCACTACCGCCACGTTCAGCCCCTTCACATAATGCAGTCATGAAGCCGCGTAAACCGTGAAGGTGGACTTACCTACGCCGCCCTTCTGGGAAGCGAATGAGATGAATGTTGTTTTCTTTTCCATTGCTGATAAATTAATAAGTGAATAAATTGATTGATACATAAGCGGACGGATGGATAAGTAGCCGGCTGTTTAGCTGTCTTTTTGGATAGCTGTATAGCTATGTAGCTATCTATCCGTTTAGTTATTCAGCTACGTAGCTATCTATCCGTTTAGCTATTCAGCTACGTAGCTACGCAGCTATATAGCTATCCGATTATCTGTCCGGCTTTTCATTTATCTTTCCATCCGGATACATACCTATATATATAAATGTATAGCCGCGAAGATGAATAGACAGATGAATAAACAGACAGCTAATCAGCTATCCGCATTGCAAATAAACCGCAAAAACGGGACGCTTGGCATACGCCCTGTTTCAGAGTCGCCGATTGGCGGCCTTTGGCGGGGAAGGCCATAATAGCGGAACGGAAAAAACTTCCTAATTTTGTCGCCGGAGAGCGCAGCCGTTTCCGACGAGGAAACGTAAAACAAATCCTTCAGACCGATAATCCGGCCCAGCCGGATTTTTATATGCGTCAGCATATAGCGAGGTGTACTTTGAGGCCCTCACTTGTAGTTCAGGCCCTCAAAGTCCTCGCCCGAAACGCATTTCGGGGAGGGGGCGGTTCTCCTGAGTCGAACCTTTTAAATAGATATTGAATGAGACAAAAAGCAACCATCCGCAACGAAGCGGGGCACGTAGTGCTTGCAGACCCACGGCTACACCGCTATTCCGTGCGTCTGAACGAGGAGGAGAACGACAGGTTCCTCTCCATGTACGAACAATCCGGCATGAAGAACAAGGCCGAATTTATCTTCGCCCGCATCTTCGGGTGAGAGTTCAAGGTCGTCAAGATTGATAAGGAAGCGCAGGAATACTTCGCCCAGCTAACCGCTTTCTATCAGCAATTCCGCCGCATCGGCAACAACTACAACCAATGCGTGAAGACCATCCACACCATCTATGGTGAGAAGAAATCCCTCGCCTTTCTCTATAAATTGGCCGAGGAAACCCGCAAACTGGAAGACCTCTGCAAGCAGATTATCACGCTTACGAGGGAATACGAAAAGAATTATCTCACGAAAAAGGAGTAGCCCGATGGTCCCGAATATCAGTTCCGGCAGCTCCTTCTACGGAGTGATTGCCTACAATAAAATCAAGACGGACGATGGAACCGCAAAGGTTCTCTGACATCCCCGGATCGCTGCGGACAAGTACGGAAACGTCCCGATTGAGAACTGCGTGCAGGC
>OGXV01001345.1_pt1 | contig 14706 bp, 9 predicted proteins | sample 1576391 | NCBI WGS metagenome assembly OGXV01 (sample SAMEA3541586, study PRJEB24748) | human gut metagenome | biome: human gut; feature: human-associated habitat; material: faeces | place: China | collected 2012 | reverse complement strand
TGACGGCACCGGCTGTGTTCTACCTGCAGCTCATCGAGTGTTGCTATCACATGTTCTGCAACCTCATCCCGTCCGAACACTCCCATATAAGCTGACTCTGCCCCCAGCATCCCTGCATAAACCGCAAAGTTTGCAGCCTGACCTCCCGGAAACATAAGCCTGAGATGTTCATATTTGTCGCACACATTGTCCCCAATTCCAATGACCCGCATTTTTTCATCTCCTTTGGATTGATTATATATCATTATATAATGTTATGATATCATATTATACTTATGTATGTATTTTGTCAAGTGATTTCTGCATTTTTTTACATCACTTTTTTCTAGGTACTGTTCACGCATACGTGCCCGGTAATGGAATTTCTATCATCTCCGTTTCCATGTTCCTGATAAAAAGAAAAGGCTGACTCCTGTTAGCGCAAATTTTTCTTGCTTCCTAACCTGAATCAGCCTTTTCTTTTCAATTAATTTACTCTATTCCTATTGTAGATTCACAGACATAAAATGAGCATTTTTCTCCATTAAACACCTGATGCCCTACATAAATGGGTTCCTTCTCAGCCGTATATGCCACACTTTTGATAAAAAGCATCGAAGTTCCTTTCGCCATCTGCAAAAGCTCTGCTTCCGCTGCTGTCGCCTTGCAAAGTTCAATCCATTTTTCTGAAATTGCCACTGCTGTATGAGAGTGTTCCTTCAAAAATGTAAACAATGAATTGTCATCAAATCGTTCTTCCAGAAGAAATGCATATTTAAGTGGAAAATAGTTACGCTCAATCGCCATCGGCATACCATCCGCATAGCGGACTCTGGATATATAGATAACCTGGCTGCCTTTTTCCACATTCAAAAGCCGGGCTATCTTTTCACTCGCCGGTTCCAGCCTGTTTTCAAGCATACGTCCTCCGGCCTTCATTCCCATATGAGCACACATTTCCGAAAAACTCTGCAATTTTTTCATATCTTTAGTTACTTTGCGCTGGCAGACAAATGTTCCTTTTCCTTGCTTTTTTTCTACAAGTCCTTTTTCCACCAATTCGCTGACTGCTTTTCGAACTGTAATAATACTGACTCCAAACGATTTTGCCATTTCACCTTCCGTTTGCAGCTTTTCTCCTGGTTTATATTCACCATCACTTATTTTTTGTTCAATTTTTTCTTTTAATTGGACATACAGCGGCACTGCGGCACTACTATTTAACATTTTCTTTCTCCCTGTTCCTAATAACATGAATGATATAACTCTTTATATAACAATATAAACTATATCTAAATAAAAAGCAATCCTACATTGATGCCAATGGAAAATCTACTTTCAGGACTATTCGAAAACTTGGCACCTTAAAAGAATTGCTGGTTGAACACGATCCTACAAGAGATGACGTTATGGCTTGGGCAAAAGAACAGGCCCGGATTGAAACAGACTATGAATTTATCACAAAACGAAAAAGCACCGCCGGAAAAGCTATATAGAATAAGCCTTTCTGCGGTGTTTTTCCAAACATTACTGTCAAAGACGGGAATATGCCACCCTTTTCCAATTTTGTCAACGTCACTTTTGTCATTTTGCACAATAAGCAATTTTCTTTTTTGACAAGAAAAAGCATTTTTCACAGTTCTTTTTTACGAATCTTTCCACTTTCAGTCTTTGGAAACTCCTTTAGAAATACAAATTCGCGTGGAATCTCATAATCTGCCAGTCTTTCTGCCAAAAATTCCCGAATTGCCATATTGATACAACCACTTTTTTCGCTGTCACTTCCGGCAATTTCTTCTCTTTCAGCTTCTTTCTCCCACACAATCCACACTTTCAGATAATCGCGCCCATGCTCATGGACTGCCTTCACTGCCGTCTCTGCCACTCCCGGAAATGTCCGCACCGCTTCTTCGACCCGGAGGGATGACACTTTTCTCCCATTTATGTTGCAGATATCATCATCCCGCCCATCAAAATAGAAGAGTCCCTCTGCATCTGTGTGACCGCAATCCCCAATCACCGCGTCATTTCCAATTCCAAGGATTCCATACCGCGTTTTTACATGAAAATGGTCGTTTTCAATCCAGACATCCACCTCTGGAAATGCACGGCCAACCAGCGTCGTATCTTCTTTCATCTCACTTCCATGGATATAGGTAATATAGTTTAGCTCGCTGGCGCCATAATACAATGTAATCTCCGCTTCGGGAAATGCCTTTTTAAACTGCACTGCCTCCGCACCGCCCATACTTTGGGAGCCGCTGACAAAAGAAATAATCCGGTAATTGACCGCCTGTTCCCGCTCATAGATACGCCGCAGCGCCCGCAGCTTGACAGGAATCAGATAGACGCAGGTCGCCTGTTCTGCCTCGATCATCCGCTTCCAGAGGCGCGGATCAAAGGAATCCGCCGCAACGACGCTTCCGCCGGACGCAAGCTGCGCCATATAAAGGTTCAGGTTGCCCGTAAACGCCAGGCTCCCCTGCATAAACGTAATGCTTCCCTCTCCCATTTTGAAAATTTTATTCTGAAGCTTAAAAAAATCGTGCCAGCTTTCAAAGGAGCGGAACAATACTTTCTGACGACCGGAGGTTCCCGACGTCATCACACCCATATATGCCCCTTCCGGAGGTGTCACGTCACGCAATTCATCGGAAATTTTTACATCGGACGGTGCAATCACCGGAACCGTATTTCCGTCTCCATATGCCAGAAACTGAATGAGCTGATGCGCGATCGTCGGTTCCTGGATCCAGTGGATGTGACGTTTTCCCTGTTTTTCTTCTATCTCTTTCGGATGTTTCCTTACACGTTCTGCCGCCTCGATGAGCTCCCCGAACGTATAGCGCTCGTTCTCCGTGATCAGGGCTTCCCGCTCTGGCGGGTATGCCCGGAGCGCATCCAGATATGTATTTATACGTTGTGTCTGTATTTCTTTCATGATTAATTCCTGTCTTTTACTTATTTTTATATAGAACTTTTTACCAATCTGAGCTTTTAAATTTACCACATTTACTTTTTATATCATTCAAGCACTGTCTTCATCTACTTCATTACTTTCTCCACCAGAATACTGCTTCCGATCCCTCCGGCGGCTGCCACGCAGCACATTCCCAAATGCCCATTTTTATGTTCCAGTGCTTTCATCAGATGCAGCAGAATCATTGCGCCGGAGACTCCATATGGATGCCCATAGGCAAGTGCCCCGCCCCAGATATTATAACGGTCTTCAATCCCCGGAAATGCACGTTCAAATAGAACATCAATAACGGCAAACGCTTCATTGACCTCAAAAGCATCGATCTCCTGATAAGAATGCCCCGTTTTTGCAAGTATCGCCTTAGCAGCGCTGACGGCTGATTTTGGGCTCATCATCGGATCATCCCCGATCGCTGTACCAAACCGGAAACGGCATTCTGCTTTCCGTCCCTGTTCCCGCAAAAACCGTTCCGAACAAAGTACCACAAATGCCGCGCCATCGTGCATCAGGCACGCATTTGCCGCCGTGATTTTCGTGCCATTTGGAAGCAGATACGGCAGGCGGTCGATCAGACGCTGGCTCATTGTCGGACGGATTCCCTCATCCCGGCTGCTGCCGTCGATGGAAACCGTTATATCCTCCAATATTCCCTCTTTGCGCGCCTGCGCCGCCCTCTTATGGCTCCGGAGCACCCAGGTGTCCATCTCTTCCTTAGAGACATTTTCCCGGATCGCAGTCTCCTCCGCGCCCTCTAACATAACCTGCTCGCCGCGCTTTCCCGGCACAAACTGTGCAACCGTATACACCTTTCCACCGTCATACTCCGGATGGTTCGGGGACATCATGCGGTACGGCTGTACCGAAGAACTCTCCATTCCCCCGGCAATGACCAGATCCGCCATCCCGCTCTCAATCTTGGCTGCTGCCGCGCTGATCGCCTCCAGCGCCGACCCGCACTGCAGATCCAAAGTAACCGCCGGAATCCGCTCTGGAAACCCTGCCGAAAGTGCCGCCAGACGCGTGATATTGCCGCCTCCCCCGACCGCATTTCCTCCTATTATATAGTCGATCGCATCGGTTGGAAGCTCAAATCGCGAAACCACCTCCCGCAGCACCTCCGCCCCCAGCTTTTCCGCCGTGATATGACGGTACATTCCATCTTTCACCCCGATGTAACTGCGCAAACCGCCCAGAATATATACGTGATTCATACTTTTCTCCTGTTTTTCTTCTATTCCTAATTAAAATTAAAGGGATGCGGCAACGGACTCCTCATGCCTCCTGGCTGCATTTCTGCACTAAAAGGCTGATTCTGTTCACTACCACATCCCATCTTTATTTTCTATCTAATTTCCAAATAAGCCCGTCCGCTTCAGCGCCTTTCCAAGTGCTACCGCTGCCACACACTTAACGATGTCCAGCGGAATAAACGGAATTATCGACTGCACGATAACTGCACCCCACGGCTGTCCGGTCACGTGTTTCATCCAGCCTGCACCGAATGCGTAAATCACCGGAATACCAACTACAATCAGGAACGCTGTCTGGAATGCAACATTTTTCCATTTCCGGCAAAACAGGGAAATCAGGAACGCTACAACCAGAAATCCGATATAGTAACCGCCGCTCGGTCCAAGCAGTTTTCCCGGTCCTGCGCTTCCGCCGCTGAATACCGGCACGCCGCATAAGCCTAACAGCAGCCAGCTCGCCATAACTAAAATGGTATCCTGTGGTGCAATCAGCAGACCGATCAGGTTGACAATCATCGTCTGCGCTGTGATCTTTGCATCCGAAAACGGAAGCGGAATCGCAATATACGAAGACACACTGATAAGAGCCAGCATCATCGCCAAAAGTGTAAGCCGCTTCGCGCTCCATGCGCCGTGTACGTTCACTGCACTTGTCTCTGAACTCATTATATATACCTCCTCAGTGATAAAATTCTAAGCCGTGTAATGCATTTTCCTATGAATCACACACAGAGAATCTTTGCTAGAAAAGAGTATATCGGAATTTCAGTGGATTGTCAACCTTGTTTTTATAAATGGTTTACATATGCACCCATAGCTCCTCTGCACCCACTTTATCATCGGCATCCCTATTTTTCTGTAATCGAAAGAATTTCCTTTCCCTCTTGCTTCGTTCTCAGATACACCGCGTTTCTTCCCTCCTGCCCCGAATCCGACAGATATACCTCCTCATCAGGACGAAGTGGGGCAAGAAAACGTACTTCCAGAGCGGTCTGTCCCTTCATCCAGCCCTTCTTCCACAGACGAAGCAGGCAGGCATTCATAACAGGAAACCCCGGCAGAACTGCCGCTTCTCCCTGATGGATCGGATTGGTATCTGCCGCCTCCCGGAGATATTCTTCCATCTGGCTGCGGCTAAATACCAGCGTATCATCATCCTCACTGCCCAGTTCCGTAATTGCTTTCATGAGCGGCATTTTCTCTTTTTCCGGGACAAGGACGCTCTGGCGCGGTTTTACCAGCAGCACTTCCATCTCCTCATTTTCCCGTTCCTTTTCCTCCTCCGCTGCCGCTATGCGGACCCGGATTGCCGAGCGGCCTTTTTTGATGATTTCTGGAGTTAATTTGGTATGGCAAAACTCATTCTCCCCCTGTTTGGGCTGCCAGTCCAGATGAAGTGTAGTTGTGCCTATCATCCAGCCCTCGTATCCTTCCAATGTGGAGAGAGCGCGCTCAAAGCAAAGAAGCTTCTTTTTCAATCTATCATTCACGGTATTTTCGACCTCTTCGTTATAAATTGTAAATCTGACTCGCATGCACTTTTCTATGCTCATTATACTAGATCTGTTCCTGAATCACAATATCCGAATCTCCCGCGTCTCCCCCTGATCCACCGGAATAAATCGGTCTTTTAAGCCCGGTGTCAGCCAGATCGTGCCGCCCTCGTCAACCAGGACTGCCTCATAGTCCTGATGCGCCGCCCAGTGTGCCGCTGCCTTTTCCCGTCCCATGACGAACAGGGCGGTCGAAAGCCCATCGCAGCGCAGTCCGCACGGTCCGATGATTGTCACAGAAATCAGCCCGCTATGCGCCGGCGCCCCAGTGGACGGATCCATGATATGCCAGTAAATTGTTCCGTCATCATCCGTGAAATAGCGCTCATAGCCGCCGGAGGTAATGACCGCCTCATCCTGCACCCTGACTCCGCCCAGATAGCCGTCGCTCTCCGGATCCTTGATACCGACATACCATTTCTCGCCATCCGGTTTTGTTCCGATCGTCTGGATATTGCCTCCAAGACTGAACAGTGCGCTCGTCACGCCGTCCTCCTTCATAGTCTTTACCACCTCATCTCCGGTAAATCCCTTTCCGACACCGCCTAGATCCACCATCATTCCTGGCTCGATCGATGCCGTATCTGCTTCTAAACCGACCAGACGATAATCGACCGATTTAAGCAGGCTTTCCCGCTCGCTCTCACTGGGGACCCGGTAATTTCCCGTTGTAAATCCCCAGCTTTGCACAACCGGGTAAATCGAAATATCGAGCGCACCATCTGTTTCCGCTCCCAGTGCCAGCGCCTCCTGCATCAGATAACGCGTATCATCGGAAAGTTTCGCTGTTTTCTCCTGATTTAGATAGAAAATATCGCTGTTTTCCTGCGTTGTCGAAAGCTCCCCTTCCAGCTCCTCCACCCGCCGTTTCACTTTTTCCTGCAAATTTGCACTTCCGCCGTAGGCGTCAAACTGCATCACAGTATCCATCGCAAACACTGTCCAATTCTGCCCTTCTCCCGGATTCTGGTTCGAATTTGAGGGATTTTTCTCTAAATTTTCGTTTTTTTCTACTGCTGCCACATTTTCTGCCGTCTCTTCCATAGATGCAGATAAACGAGGACGGTCATTCTGGACCGTCCCCGTTTGATCCGGCTGCGATGAAGCACCGCAGCCACACAGCAGCAGAGTTAATAAAATCCACCACTTCTGTTTCAATTTTTACTCCTTTAAATACAACTACTCTTCTTCAGAAACAGACTCTTCTTTCTCAGAAGCATCGCCTTTACCGCCGTCGGATTCTTCCTTATCAGAAATATCATCTTTTACGTTACCGGTCTCATCCTTCTTGGAATCATTGTCCTTAGATTCGTCCGTTTCATTCTTCTTGGAATCGTCACCAGTTTCGCCGGATTCATCTTTCGAATCATCCTTGTCAGCATCGCCTTTATCTGAAGTTTCGTCTTTCTTCTCATCCGAAGTATCCTTGGACTCGTCCGAATCCTCTTTCTTGTCCTCGTCTACTTCCGGTGCCTTGTTCGCATCGTCTGTCTCGTTCTTCTTATCGCCATCCGGTACATCTGCCTTGTTTTCGTCATTCGTCTTCGGCTCTTCCGGTGTTTGCTCCGGTGTGGTTACTCCCTCGGTTGGGGTGGTGACGATCTCGCTTGGAAGGACTTCGTCGGCAAGAAGCGTTTTGGATTCCTTGATTAATTTCCAGTTTTTATCAAGTTTGCACTCAATCGTTCCGTTATTCTTAGTGTAGATAAGAATTTCATTATCCTCTTCTTCACTCAATCCGGACGCTGAAACCTTTAAACAATCATAATTATCATTGCTATAAGATGTATCCGTTGCATGCGGTGCAAACTCACCACTTCCAAGGAACGAGGAAACGGATGCCTTGCTATACTCTTTTCCATTCACCTCAACCGAATCAATCTCCTTTAAGAAGGTTTTTAATTTTTCCCCCTCAACTCCATTGAAGCGAATCAGTAAATAATCTCCTGTCCAACTACTCTCTTTTACAACACTGGAAACCTCAATTTCTGTATCTGCTTTCTGGCTCTCAACTGTAACCGTGATCGACTGATTCTTGTAACCTTTTGCTTCGATCACAACCTCATTCAGACCACTATCCAGTGCGCTTGTCTGAATTGTCAATGTTGTACCATTTACTGTAAATCTAAGCGCAACATCTTCCTCCGCATCATTGCCAGTTACTTTTACAGACTTAATTGCTTTCAGATACTCTTCATCACCAGTCAGAACCAGCGGTTCTCCCTCATCAACCGTAGTGCTGCCTGTCAGTTCCGGTGCTGGAAGCAGTTTCTCTTCGTTACCCGCTAACTTCATATCCTTTGTAACTGTAAAGGTAAGCTCTTTGTATCCTTCTGCCTGGATCGTTACATCGGTGCTTTCTTCGGTGCTGAAACCGTCTAAAGTGAAATCGATGCAATCAAAATCCTGTACATTGTTATATGGATCATCTGCATCTGTCATCTTCCATGTAGGGTTATACGAACTAAGGCTGTAAGCTTTCGTATACTCTTTATTTCCAACCTTCACGGACGTAATCTTAGCCAGGTAATCTTTTACACTCGTTCCCTTTGAAGCTTTAAAAGAAGCACGTCCAAAATCCGGATCAAATGACCAGCTGGCTTTATGTTTGCTAAACTCCACTACTTCTGGAGCTGCCATCTCTTCCTGAATTTCTTCCTCTTCCTTCTCCACCACAAATTCACATCTCAGCGCCTCTGTGTAGTAATTCGAACGAAGAGTCAGCTTATAGCTTCCCGGCTGAACCTGATGGAGAATCAGCTTCTTGCCATCCCCGGATACTTCATAGTAAACATCGTTGCTGCTGGACACGCCTTTCGTGTAGATATTTCTCTCAACCGCATCTTCCTCGTCAGAAAGCAGGGTAACAGATTCCAGGTTCTTCAGGAAATCTCCCTTGCTGCCATTAACGGTAAATTCAGCATTTGCAAAATAATAGGTCTTATTAGAATCTTCTTTTTTCTCAGCTGCAAACGCCTCTTTACCTTCCGCATAATCAACGGTCAGCGATAAATCGTTTTCCAGCACCTTATCGTATGTAAATGCGATCCTCTGGCTCTTATATCCCGTTGCATCGACAGTCAGCTTATACTCCTCACCAGCCTTGAATACATCCGCCTCTATGGTAATGGTGCCAGCTTCTTTATCGATGGAATATTTGTCCTTGCTGAGTGCCTGCCAGTTTCCGTTGACAACGATACTCTGAACCGCCTCGATATACTCTGTATCCTCTGTCTGCAGGACTACCGGCTCGCCCTCTTTGTTCTGTACAACTGTAATCGCCGGTGCATCCTGACGGGAGAAGTTTCCATTGTACTGGATATCGCCGAGCAGACCATCTTCAAGAACCTCTTTTGCCGTTGCCGGATGGTTCGGATCCAGTACTCCGTTTTCACGATAATCTGCAAATGGGAGCATTCTGTTCTCTTCGTATTTCTGATTCTCGCTCTTATTTACGTAGTCTGTCCATCTGAAGAAATCATCATCTCCAGTATCAAAGACTGCATCCGGAATCGCATTGTACCACCACTCCATCACTGCCTTGGACGCATCATTTTCCATCTTGGTCTGTTCAAGGAGATGTGCATTTACAAGCAGATCTGAATCAAAAATCAGGTTTGCAGAGATTGCAGAGCTTCCTGAGCTGCTGCCGCTGGAGCTTCCACTTCCGCTGGAACCGGTCGATGCGGTGCTGATACCGTCGAATCCGTATGCCGCCATTTTCTGGCCATTGGTCTGTTCCTTCTCTTTTACCGGCTCTGCGCCCGTTGTCACCTTGAAGCTCTTGGAGAATGACCGGAAACCATTTGCATATACAGTGATCTTGTAATTGCCCTTGTATGGCAGATGGTCTGTATTATCATTGTACAGAACAAATAAATTCTGGCTGTAGAGATACCAGTCATTGATCATCTTAAGGTCGCTTACTGTTCCGTTCGGATCTTCCAGTGTCACACGCTCGATCGGTGTCTCAATTGCGTATACCAGATCGCTGACTGCAAAATGAAGATTCTTGCCAGACTGCGGTGTTTCCTTAAGCTCCAGCGTCGGTACTGTCTCATTGACGACATGAATCGGGACGAGCGCGGAACCGCCTGCCGACGATACAACCCGCACATAATAACGTCCATTATTAAAGAAATTGCTCTGTCCTGTCTGGATAGTCAGCTGTCCAACGCGTCCCTGTCCGTGCGCCACATTCTTTTCACTGTCAAATACGAGACTCGAATTGATTGTGTTCTTCTGCTCATTGTATTCAACCAGTTCCAGTTTGCGGATGCCGTCAAACCACTCTTTTTCCTCATTTGTATTATAGTTAAACAGAATGGTAACAGCTGCTTTTCCATTTTTTGGAAGAACTGCATCCGGTGAGTAGCTCGGATGAGTCTGTTTTTCCTCATTCAAGTTATAAGTAGTTTTTTTCGGAGAAATGCGGGGATTTCCGTCTTCATCGTAATTGGTCAGATAATAGTCCCAGTAAGCAACCGGCTCATGCGTCAGAATCTTCTCAGGCAGATAGCCGTCGTTTTCCTCATATACAGCATCTTCCTGGCTCTCATTGCTCAGAACCACCGTCTCTTCCTTTGCCGCATCTTCTTTGCTGCTGACGGTTACTTTGCCCGGTGTGCCAAGAAGCGCCAGTTTTGCCATACGTCCGTCATCTGTGATCGGAGTTAAAAGATTGGTTACATCTTTTCCATCGACCTTAACGACCGTATTGCCTGCATTGTATCCCTCATCAAATGCGATCGGAAGCCACCAGCCCAGGGAATTTACTTCGGTAAGCTTTGTCTTCGTCTCATCTACCAGCGAAACCATCTGCGGCTTGTCTGGATTTTCAGTGTTTCCGTTATCTCCGGCATTTCCGCCATTCTGATTTCCGTCATTCCCGGAATTACCGTTATTTCCAGAATTACTGTTATTTCCGGAATTACTGTTATTTCCAGAATTACTGTTGCTTCCAGAGCCCCCCGAATGGCTGCCGCCGGAACTGCCGGAATTCCCCGAACCGCCTCCTGATACGCTGCTTCCGTTGCCGTCTGCTGCCGGGCTGCTCGCGTAACCTCTATCCGCACGGGTCTGGACCTCTCCATTTTCATTGACCCACTGTCCATCCGCATTGACGCTGTAGCCGTCCGGCGTCCGACCTTCGGTGTGCATCTGACCATAGTTTTCTGCACTCAAGTTATCAAAATAATAGCATTTTCCATCAATCCACTGCCATCCGGTCACGGTCATACCTTCCGTTCCGTCGGATGCAGTGCTGAAGAAATACCATTTTCCTGCATTGTCCTTCCACCAGCCGCGGCGCATCTGTCCTTCCACGCCATCGGCAGTTGTGTTCATATAGTACCGGCGTCCATCGACGGTGATCCATCCAGTCATCATCCGTCCGGTCTGCGGATCCAGATAATACCAGCCATTCTCGGTCTTAACCCATCCAGTCTTGAGCGTTCCGTCCGTTCCCTGATATTTCCAGTCCTGTCCTTCCTGAATCCAGGCGCCGGTCTGTACTCCGGACTCCGATGCCGGTCCGGTTGAAGCATAAGCAGTACCTGCCTGCGCCGCCGCTAACACGGTCACCGCTGCCAGAATTGCCTGCCGGGATCTTCCCTTACCTTTCATACATATTCCTCCATATAATCTTTTGTAATATCTTACTCTCCGCACCGGATTAGTCATCCCTAACCCAGACAGCCGAGGAGGTTAGTATAAACTAATCTAATAAAATCTGTCAATTATTTAAATCTATTTAAAAATGAGAATTTTTATCTATTTTTTAATTGAATTTTATTCTCAATAAAGCATTGCTTTTTTAGTTGCTAAAACTAACATGCAAATTTCTTTTTCCATTCAGCACATGTTAAGTCTCATTTTGCAGCGATTTTTCCTCCTTTTTCCCTGATATTGCCTCGCTTGCCATGAATTTTAAAAAAACATATTTTGAGAATTTTTTTCTGTTTGCTTCATTTCGTATATTTTTATCCTTTTCGCACATACTCCATCTGTAAACATTTTGTCCCATTCCAGTCCCTTCGCGGTCACTGATATTGGCTTCTCTGATAGGAGATTTACACGATGCAGATTTCTTCATCCATTGAAAATAACCGGACTTTTTTTCAAAAAAAGCTCCGACCGGACATCAGTTTTGATGTCGTAGATCGGAACCTGATGATCGGCGGGCGCGATGCCTGCCTCTACTGTATTGATGGTTTTACCAAGGACGATACGCTTTTAAAAGTGCTGCAGGCGATGAGCAGCATTGAAACCGCCCAGATGCCTGACAATGCAAACGATTTTGCCGCCCTCTACCTCGCCTACGGCGAAATCGGGCTGGAAACGGATTCGGACGCGCTGATTATCCAGCTTCTCTCCGGTGTTCCTTTTCTTCTGATCGACGGGTATGCACAGGCACTCACAATAGACTGCCGCACCTATCCCGCCCGCGGAGTCAGCGAACCTGAAAAGGATAAGGTATTGCGCGGCTCGCGCGATGGTTTTGTCGAAACGCTTGTGTTCAATACGGCTCTGATCCGGCGGCGCATCCGCGATCCGAAGCTGCGGATGGAAATCATGAATATTGGGGAAAGTTCGCACACCGATATCGCCATCTGCTACATGGAAAACCGGGTGGACACCGAACTTTTAAACCGCATCCGCACCCGGATTCAAAAAGTGCATGTCGATGCCCTCTCGATGAACCAGGAAAGCCTTGCCGAATGTATTTATCCGCACAAATGGTTCAATCCGTTCCCAAAATTTCGTTTTTCAGAGCGTCCGGATACCTCCGCTGCCTCGATTCTGGAAGGAAATATCATCATTCTGGTGGACAATTCGCCATCCGCAATGATTCTGCCATCCTCTGTTTTCGATATCATCGAGGAAGCCGACGACTACTATTTTCCACCGCTGACCGGCACCTATCTGCGCCTGTCGCGGACGGTCATCTTTTTCCTGACCTTATTTCTGACACCGCTGTGGCTGCTTTTTATGCAGAATCCCGGCTGGATCCCGGAATGGCTCGCTTTTATCCGTGTCACCGACGAGATCCATGTAGCGCTGATCTATCAGCTTCTGATCCTGGAATTTGCCATCGATGGTCTGCGGCTCGCGGCAGTCAACACCCCCAGCATGCTGACGACACCGCTCAGTGTCATCGCCGGTATCGTGCTTGGAGAATACTCGGTCAAATCCGGCTGGTTCAACAGCGAGACGATGCTCTATATGGCGTTCGTCACGATCGCCAACTACTCGATGACGAGCTTCGAACTCGGCTACGCACTCAAATTCATGCGCGTCCTGCTCCTGATTCTGACCTTTTTCCTCAATCTCTGGGGCTTCATCGCCGGAACACTCATTGCCGTCGGCTGCCTTGTCTTTAACCGGACAATCGCCGGAAAAAGTTATATTTACCCGCTAATTCCATTTCACTGGAGTGAATTAAAAAAACGGCTGCTCCGGAATCGGCTGCCGCATGAGGAGAAAAACGGATAAGAATGTCGCATAAAATGTCCGCATACCCACAACTGCCCGGATGGTTCCGGGTACTGGCTGTGGTTTATGCGGACATTTTAACTTCTATATCTATCTTCTATTTTTCTTTCTTATACACTACCTCTTTCAGCACCTCCAGCGCCTCCTCATACCGCTCTGCCCCCATCGAGGCACAGGACAACAGGAGCTTCGGATATCCCTCTTGAAAATGATGCTCCTGTTTTTCCAAAAGACTCCCGACCGACTCCACCGGGCGGACGGCGACGCCTGCCTGTGCCGCACGCCCGGCAATTTCCGCCGATGTAAGCGGGCTGTCAAGCTCCATGAGAACCAGAAAACCGGCATCGCCCAGATGCGTTCGCGCTTTTTCTCCAAAAATGCGCCGCACCGCATCACACAGACACTTTGCCTTTGCCGCGTACAATTTCTTGGACTTTCGGATCTGGCTTTCCAGATGTCCGTCCCGTATAAACTGGCATAGGGCAATCTGCTCTGCCTTGGACGCCGTCTGGTTATAAAAACGCCCCCGCTCCTGATACCGTTTCAGCAGATCCGGCGGCAGGACCATGTAGCTCATGCGGATCGATGGCAGAAGCAGCCTTGAAAATGTCCCCAGATACACGACGCCCCGCCCTCCGGAAAGCCCCTGCAGGGACGGTGTCGGGCGGTTATAATAGCGGAACTCACTGTTGTAATCGTCCTCAATAATCAGCATATCCTCGCGCGCCGCATCCTTTAAAAGCTTCATCCGGTCGCCCACCGGCATGACCTCGCCCCAGACTGTCATCTGAGAAGGCGTTAAATAGCAGACACTTTTCCCCGTGGATTTCATTGCCTCTGATGTCTGTTCAAATGGCATTGTTTTCATTTCTTTTGCACATACATCTGACTTTTCCGTTCCACACAAATCCATCTTAAAGGATCCGGTCCTCATCTCAGTTTTTTCCCAATACTCTCTTATATCTCCAGTCCAAAACCCATAATCCTCAAAAATCTGGCGTCCCTGCCGGAACGACGGATTAAAAAACCATACGCTGTCCCGCTCCCGCAGCATCGGGCACAAAATATGCAAGAGACTCTGCACACCCGCCCCTACTACGATACTGTCCGGCGTACAGATCACATTGCGGTGGCGCCCCAGATACGCGCAGAGCGCCTCCCGGAATTCCCGCTCTCCCTGCGGTTCGCCATAAGAAAGCAGCCGCTCATCCTGGCGCAGGGCGCTCTTGACATAGCGCCGCCATAAATCAAACTGGAAGCTCTCCCGATCCACATTTGAAGACGCAAAATCATACCGGATTTCCGGGCGTTCCTCCTGATGCGGCACACCGTGCTCTATTTCCTCCCGGTTTGCAGCCGCCAGCACCGCATCCGTTACATAAAACCCGCTCTGCGGACGCGAAATGATATAGCCATCCGCCGCCAGCAGCATATACGCCGTCTCCACCGT